>Ga0315320_10005682_pt1 | contig 10194 bp, 9 predicted proteins | sample M140m21515metaG_FD_203458 | JGI IMG/M metagenome (GOLD analysis project Ga0315320, IMG submission 203458) | Ammonia-oxidizing marine archaeal communities from Monterey Bay, California, United States - M1 40m 21515 | ecosystem: Environmental > Aquatic > Marine > Coastal | place: USA: California...
GCATACAGAGCGCTGACGACCGTGCTCGCAGAATCGAGACCCACCGCACTCCTTGCACGCATAGCGGTTAAGGCCGTGCTCGCATCTTCCCTTCCCGCCACACTCCTTGCAGTGAGAGCGCTGACGACCGTGCTCGCATATTTGTGACCCGCCGCACTCCTTGCACTGTCGGCGCTGACGACCGTGCTCGCATATTTGTGACCCGCCGCACTCCTTGCAGTGAGAGCGATGACGACCGTGCTCGCAGAATCGAGACCCACCGCACTCCTTGCACGCATAGCGGTTACGACCGTGCTCGCACTTGAGGCACACCTTGCACTGCGAGCGGTACTTCACCCCGTGCTCGCATGGCCCCTTCGTGGGAGGGGCTCTCTTCCGCTTCGTGCCCTTCACCGTCAGCAACTCTTCCTCCGGCATCTCAGCCTTAGACTCGACCTCAACGACGACAGCACGAACCTAGATCCTCACGCGCGGCCGCCAAATCGTCGTCATTCCCCCCCCGCCCATCGAAGTGCCCCGCGTCGACTCCCGATTTGACATTACCAGTTTGAAACAGAACGTCCAGCGGGATATTGGACACGCCGCCTCCATCACTGCTCTCCCACGCTCGACCTCCCGCGCGCATCGAACCGCATCGCTCGTCGCCGTTGCATGGACCTGCAGGCGTTCATAGTCCGCGGCCAGGTCCTCTCGTTGATGCGACAGCTGATCCGCGCGACACGCAACGCCCCGACGGACACACGCGCGGAACTTCGCGGCGAGATCAGACGCTGCTTCGAGCAAGCCACCGGACACACCGACAGGGTGACGGTGAAGCACTTGCTGTCGGACGGGCGAATCAAGCTCAAGATGCTCAAGGAGATGGTCGGACTCACCACCTGAGAGCCGCGTAGGTAGAGAGCGTCGGGACTGAAGCACTCGCGAGGAGGCGACACGTCACCGCCGATCCTCCGCGAACCGTCGCGAATAAATCGATTAGGGTAACCACCACCGCCGTCGGAGACGAACGAGGGGTGGCTAGAATTAGAGACGAGAAAAGGCACGATGAGAGCCCAGCGCGCGTTCATCGCGACGCTCGCGGCGGCGCGGGCCGGCCCGGGCGGCGGCATCCAGCGGCGTCTGCACGGCGGTCCCATCGGCGCAGCCGGGGGCGGATTCACAGCTGCACACGAACCAACCGAATTCTTCGAATCAATCCACGCGTTGGGAGGCGAACACGAGCTATTCGCCAAATGGCTCAACGCGCACGTCTCCGTCGACGAGTCCAGGCACAACAGGCGTAACGTCCACCGCGCGGTGGTCGCCAGGCGCATCCCCGGCATGGGCGTCGGTCTCATAGCGTACACCCCGGTCCGAGCTGGTGAGACGGTCCTTCGACTCCCAAAAGCTGCCTACGCTCCCCTCTCCGCGGAGCACGCGATGGCGAACGCTACGGCGAAGGTTCCGCAGTTCGTGGACCACGTCGTGAAGGTATCGAACGCGATGGGCGCGCCGGAGCTGGCGACGCACGCGACGCTGGCGCTGCATATCCTCTTCGAGCTCGGCGATCCGGGTTCGAGAAGCGGGGCGTATTTAGCGACGCTTCCGGGCCTCGCCGGAAACGCGTCCCCGTCGGTCCCGGCGCTGTGGACCCCGACGCAGATCGCGTCGTTGCGAGGTACCCCGACGCACGCGCGTGTGACGCGCAGGTCAGCGTTCGTGAGCCAAGCGCACGCGGCGTTGTTTCCGGGTACCGACGGTTCCATTCCGCTCGAGAAGTTCGCGTGGGCGCTGGCGTCGGTGCTGTCCAGGGCGTCCTCGGGTGATAAGATGCCGTACACGTTCCTGCCCGGCGTGGACTTACTGAACCACGGGGGTGTCCACGCCAACTGCGAGCTCACCGCGGTGAAGAACGGGGATGGGACCTGGGGCGACGTCGAGGTTGTCTGTACCAAAGACGTCCCCGCCGGGAATCAACTCACGATTTCCTACGGCGACGAGAGCGACAACTGCAGGCTTCTCAGGCTGTACGGCTTCGCGAACCGCGGGAACGTGAACGATAGGCGGGAGATTGAGCTTCGCATAACGGGCGACGCGCTGGAGGCGTGGAGGGCGTCGAGGCAGTGGGGGCCCGGCATCGACGCGGCGCGCCGAGCCGTGCTTCGTCGACACGGTTTACCGCGGCTGACGTCTGAATTTGAACACGCGGACGTTCCGGACGAGCTGGACACGGTCGACGGTTCGAATCCCGGCGACGGTTCGAATTCCGGTGAAAAACGTGCGGTGTTCCGCGACCCGACGCTGCCTCGGGGGCCGCCCGAGGAAGGTCCGCAGGAGGAAGGTCCGCGGGAGGAGGCGGCGGCGTCGAGCGGCTCAAATGGCTCAAACGGCGAAGTGAGGTGGCGGTGCGTCGTGTCGCATCCGTCGAAACGGTTCCCCGAGATGCAAAGAGCCGCGGACTCGTCCACGTCGACCGCGCACGCCGCGAGCGACGCGTCCACCGTCCTGGCGAACACGTTCGGCATCCCGAGCGACGTCCTGCTCGCGTCGATTCGGACGCACCTGATGACGGGTTTCGAACCCCCCGGTCCCGACGGCGGCGAACCCGACCCGCGGTTTCCCATCTCCGAACGAAACGAAGCGGCGGCTCGCGCGGTGCTCGGTGAAGCCGCGGAGCGCGCGTTGCGCGGGATGAACGCGGCGTTGCGGCCGGGTGACGGCGTGGACGACGCGGCTGGGTTCGAGTTGGACCCGCTCGACGCGGAACAGGCGGGCTCGGTTCAGACCGGGCTTAAAAGCGGCGAGGATTGGGCCGCGTCGGTGATGAACCTTCGCCGGGGCCAGGAGGATATCCTCATGGAACTCCTGCGGCACAGCCGATGACTAGGGATAGAACGACGACGTCGTCTAACAACTATCGTTATTAATGGCTAATTGATTAATTGACTCACCAATCTGGACACCATCGACTACGCGCGCAGGTGGCTGACCGGTCCGGGCCTGACCCAGACTCACATCACCACCAGCGGCGCTTAGGGACGACATCCAAGCGCGCGTTTTCGGGGCGAAGCGTGATCAAAGCTCGGGGCTTCGGCGGCGGCGCCCCCGGCCTCAGCCGAACGTCCACCGCCCTGGCCACCATCGCGAGCAGCAGCGTGCTCTCCATCATGGCGAACCCGGTGCCGATGCAGACCCGCGGGCCCGCGCCGAACGGGACGTAGACGCCGCCGGGGCCCATACCCTTCAACGCGCCCTTCGCCATTGGCTCCGGTTCAGATTCATCCCCGAGCGATTCTTCATCCCCGCCTCCTTCTGCCCGCATCTTAGGGACGCCGCCGGGCGTGAGCCACCGCTCGGGTCGAAACTCACCCGGCGCGTCCCAATACCTCGCGTCGTTGTGCAGCAGATAAGGCGCGATCAGCACCGTCGTTCCTTTCGGCAGCGAATACTTACCCCCCGACAGGAACACGTCCTCGGCGCAGCATCGACCGACCATGTACGCCGGCGGCTGTAATCGCATCGTCTCCAGCACCACAGCCTCGGCGTACTTCAGCCGCGGGTAGTGGCTCGCGTTTGGTAAGTCACGTAACGGATTCGAACCCACGATCGCGTTGGCCTCCTCCGCGAGCTTAACCGCGCAGCTAGGGTTACTCGCCACGTTGACGCAGCACCAGGAGAGGAGGATGGCGGATGTTTCCTGTCCCGCGACCATGAGGGTCATCAACTCGTCGCGAAGGCTCACGTCGTCCATGCCGCCGCCGTCGCCGCCCTCGCCGTCGTCCACCGCGTCGAGGAGCCGGTCGAGAAGGTCGCGGTCGGTCGAGCTGGCATCCACGCCATCGACGCGTCGTTCGCGGCGCTCGCGTATGAGCGAATAGACAGCCTTGTCCAGCCGAGTCACCGCGGCGTTGTACGCAAAGTTGTCGGGAATCGGCACCCACTCCGGGACGATCATCCCCGTCGCGGATCGCTTACCGAAAAACTCGAACGCCTCTTTGATGGCGTCGTTGATCTCCCGGGCCCGTGTGCCGCGCATGTCCGCGCCGAAGAGCGCCTCGGCGACGATTCGCAGCGTGAGGTCGTTGAAATCTTCGTACACGTCCCTCACGGATCGCGCGGCCCATTCTTTTTTTAGAAGCTCGAGGCCCGCGTTTGCCATGGCGTTGGCGTATGTCTCCACCGCGGCTTTGCGGAACGCGGGGTTGGATAGCCTGCGCTGCCTGGCCCACGAGTCCCCGTCGCTGACGAGCAGACCTTCGCCGGCTAAACTGGACCCCGGGAAGAACGCGGTGCCTTCTTTGACGAATAGTTCGGCTCGATCGATCATGACGTCCGCGGCGACGGTCGGGTCGGAGACGAGGACCACGCGCTCGCCCGCGAGGGAGAGACCGACGACGTCGCCGTGGTCGCGTTGGGTCTTGACGATGAACGCGAGGGGGTCCGCGCCGAGCTCGACCGCGGCGTCGCCCGCGGGGCCGGGTGGGAATCCCTGGGGTGGCGGAGCTGCCGCGCGCTGAAGTTGCTTGGCGAGCTGCGCGGGTACATCGGCGACGCCCTCCAGCGCGGCGGTCTGCATCTTCAGCGCGACATCGGCGAATTCGCGGAGGAAGGATGCGGGATCGTCGCTCGAGGAAGTGGCGGTGGACCCATCGCCGCGTTCGTCCGTCGACGCCGGGCGAAAAGCGCCCCTCTCGCGAAAATGAGCGCATCCACGTCGCCCGATGGGTCCAACCTTGGACGCGGATCGGCGCGACCTAGGCGAGACTCCGGCCGCCGTTCGTGCGCCCTCGGCGACGCCGCGTGTCGCCACCCGCGCGGACATGGCCTCCGACGTGAAGGCGGTCGCACCGTGCGCCCCTTGATGGCCCGCGCGGCAGGGGCTCGCCCTATCCACTGTTTGTTTCGGCACTTTTCGATGACGGAGATCGTCGATGCGGTGATCCGCCCGTTGGATACGACGCAGTTCCATGTCAGCGCGGAAGCGTCACAGATACCCGCGCGTACCCACCCCATCCAAGACAGACCACGCGAGATGTTCCAGAACCTGTTCGGCAACCCCAAGGGAGGACAGAAGGGCGGAGCCCCGAAGGCTGCCCCCGCGGGTGCGTGTCCTGCGCCCGCCACCCTCGATCGTTGGATCTCGCAACCCTCGCCGAGTCGACGGAACTTCGCCATCCGAGCCCCAGTTACCTCACCTCACCGCCCCGTCCCTCGTCTCCATCCGTGCAGGCAAGTGCCCGTGGGCGGACTGCAGCTGCGGTGCGGCGTGCAAGTGCGGCAACAACTGCAAGTGCGGCTCCAAGCGACGCTGATCACGCGGCGACACGCACCCGCGTCGTCAACCCCGAAACGACGACGACGACCCCTTAGGTAGAACGAACTAGCGTCAGCGCGCCCCGACGGACCGGACCGGACCCGCGAGCGAACGGAGCACGATGGTCCACCACGCGCCCTCCATGCCCGACATCCAGACCGAGGCAATGGATCTCGCGGAGAAGGGCGCCAAGCTCGCGTTTGGATCCCGGTTCAAGCGCCTGCCCCGCCTCGTACTTCGCAAGCTCTCCTTACCCGTCATCCTCGTGATTGCCCTCATCTGGTTCGTGTACGCCACAGCCATGGCGGTCGCCGCTCGGTGGATGGAACGCAGCGTACAAGGGATGTTGAACACCGGCGTTCTCACGTTCAACGCGGGCATCGGGTTCCTCATGTACATGTGCTGCGTGTACCGAGACCCCGGGCGGGTGCCCGCGGCGTATCGGCCGCCCGGGCTCGGCGACGCAGAGTCAAACGACGATCATTCCGTCATGCCCGGAGCTCATCACGGGGGACTGCAGGAGCTGAAGCGTAAGGGCGGCGCCAGGTACTGCAAGAAGTGCGCCAAGTACAAGCCCCCGCGGACGCACCACTGCAGGGTGTGTAACCGGTGCGTGCTGCGCATGGACCACCACTGCGTGTGGGTGAACAACTGCGTCGGGCATCGAAACTACAAGTCGTTTTTCACGTTTTTGTTTTACATCACGGTCGCGTGTTGCCACGCGTTTGGGATCCTCGCGGGAGACGCGTACGGCCGGATCGTTCACGACCCGAGTAAACTCGCGATCCACCACAGGGTGAACCACGGCGAGGACGACGGCGTCGCCGCGTCCGTCGCGGAGATGGCGGCGCTGATACTTTCGCTGTGTTTATCGGTGGCGCTGTGTCTTCTCTTCGGATGGCACTGCTACCTGGTGGTCAACAACAAGACGACGATCGAGCACTACGAGGGTGTCCGGTCACGGGTCGTGGGTCCCAAACCCGGGGCGGGTGAAGACGGAGCTGGCGATGGTGGGTACGCGCCTAGTTTGGACAAGGTGTCGCACCCGTATTCCCTGGGCGTCAGGGCTAACCTTCGCGAGATTCTCGGAAGAAGAGTCGCGTGCTGGCTGGCGCCCGGTTGCTCCATCGCGGGTGACGGCATGAGTTTCGCGAACGTCGCGAGCATGGGGTACGCCCGGTGGGCCAAGGAGAAGGCGCTGCGGGAGAGCGAGCTCACCTTGATGGGCGAGGATTGATCTATCTATCGATGCGTAGCGTAAGTAATATCACAGTCGTCTTTGCGTCGTTTCGCGTCTCAGTCCTCAGTCCCTTCGCATCTTTCGGTTCACGAAGGGTTCCGCGTAGCTCGCCACCGCCGCCGTGCTCCGTCTCCGCTCCCCACGCGCGGAAAGCGCGGGCGATGACGTGGGATCGAGGCGCATCGCCGTCGACGCCGCCTCCGCCAGCAACGCGTCGGTGATCTCCTCCTGGCTCAACCGTCTGGCGAGCAACGGCACCTCGGGACTCACCTCGGGACTCGCGTCGCTCTCATCCGAGCTCACCGCGTCTTCATACTCGCTCCCATCGGCGTCGGAACCGTCGTCGAGTGTGGGTCCGGCCTCGGGGGCGGTGGGGATCTTGACGTACGTGGCGGAGGTGGGGATCGCGGGTGACCCTGACCTGCTGGGGGAGTCGGCGCCGAACGAGAGGGTCCTGTGAACAAACACGACGACGTCATTCTAATTGCCCACACGAGAATTAAAATACACTCACCTGTTTGTGGGTCCCTTACGTCCCGAGTCCCCCCTTCCGTGCCTCGCCGTGAAGTTGGAGAAGGGCGAAGGGCGCGCGTCGGAACCCGACCCCGACCCGAACTCGAACCCGTCGTCGGGGTCGGAGTCGGAGTCGTCGGTGAGACCGCGGCGGGACGTCGCGGCCGGGTCGATCTCGGGGCTCTCGGAACTAGCCGCGGGTCCTTCGAACCTCCTCCCGCCGACGGGTCCGCCGCGCTTGCGCTCGGTGACGAAGGAGACGGAGGAGCCGGGTTGACGCGGCGGGGAGGGCAACACGGCGGCCGCGGCGGTGCGCGCGGCGGACGCGACGCGCGAGAGGATGTCGCCACCGCCGCCCGAGTCAGTGCCCGGCTCCGCGTCCGTCTCCGTCTCATCAAGCTTTTTCGACTTTGACGACTTGCGCTTGGGCCGCGTGGGCGACCACGGCCTGCGAACTTTATCCTTCAGGTTGGGCTCGACGTAGCTCACGTTCTTGGCGCGTTCGCGGAGTCCAACGCGGGCGGCAACCTGCGGGGTCCCTTGGTGCCGGGGCCGCGCGGGCGGGACGAGGTTCTCGTTGTCGGCCCAGAGCGCAGTCGGGTTGAAGCGCTTGGGTTGAAGTGCCGCGACGGGGGTGTTGGCGGGCGTCGCGGGGACGGGCGCGCGGGGGAACTCGCGCTGTTCCTCCTCGATGAACGCCCAGACGTCGTCCGGGTCGTCGGCGACGTCGATGCGGGTGGATCGCACGGGAGTGGCCGCCGCGGCGGGGGCTTCGAGCGGCTTGGAGGCTCTCCTGTGGCGACGAGGTGTCGGCTCGGGCTCGGGCTCCTGCTCGGGCTTGGGCTCGGGCTCGGGCGCGGACGGCGGGATGCGTGGGCGCTCGCGGTCGTGCTGCTCACGCTCGCGGTCGTGCGCGGCGAGTCGGATCTTGAGCCTCGTGATCTCGTCGTTCGACGAGCTGAGCTTCGCCTGCGGGAGGCGGGAGGAAGCTCGGGGGGGTTATTTGAACGCGGGGGTGAAGGGGGCGAATAGGGAGTCGAGCGGTGGGATTCGTACCAGGATGCGCCTTGTCTCGCGGACGGCGTTGTCGTTCTGCTGCCGGAGGATCGCGTTGACGATCGCGGCCTGCTTCTCGGCGTTGACGGCCATGTCCGCGCGGCGCCGTGACTCGAAGACTTCCGCGCGAAGCTGCGAAGAACGGGGGCGGTTTTAGCACAGCTGTGTATTTCAAACGGGCGGGAAAGGGTCGTACCTTGCCGTTGTGGCGCGCGAGCTCCTGGTTGGCCACGATCAGTCGCTGCTGGATGGCCTGCGGGGTCATCGAGACCGCCGGGCGCTGCGGCTGCGGCTGCTTCTCGCGCGGGAGCACGCCGGCGGGCATGCCGCCACCGGGTCTGGAGAATAACCCCGTGGCGCCTCTGCTCACCCACGAGCTGGAACTCAGGTGAAGAGCTTCCGCGCTATGTACACCAGGAAGCAGGCGTGCAGACGCGCGAGATCCGAGGGGCGCTTGATGCCTTTGACGCGAAGAAGGGCGCGGGCGAGCGCGGGGCTCCAGCGCATCGAAGGGGCGCGGGCGCTCGACGAAGTGAGGTTCCCGTGGACTTTCAGAGTCTTAAAAAGCTCGTTGTTGCTTTTTCTCGAGCGGCAGACTTTGGAGCGAAGGAGCGGTGGCGACATGGGCGGCCCTCGGTTGATGCGGGTCCTGACGGACGATCCGCGGTTCACGCCGCTGCATCACGCGATCGGCCACGGCGAGCTCATCGACTGGGCCGCCGTTCACGAGGGATCAGACGCGCGACACCGGCACTCCGCGATGGTACACGGGCTCTGCGGGGTGGGATCCGAGACGGCGCGACTCCTCATGCTCTGCGGCCTCACGCGGGTGGTGCTGAACGACGATACGCCCGTGACGCACGAGGATCTGAACACGCAGCTCCTCCTGACGGATGCCGACGTCGGCCGGCGGCGATCCGAGGCTCTCGCGGAGCGCCTCGCGGTCGCATTCGACGGCGTCTCGTCCACCGAGGTCACCGCGACGGTCGGGCCCATCCCGACCGCCGAGTCCATCGATGACTCCCCGATCGGCGTCGTCATCGCCACGACCGCGATATCGTCCATGCACGAGCTCGTCAAACTCGCCGACGGCCTACACCGCACCAGCCTCGTCTACGCAGCCGCGCACGGCGCATTCGCCTTCGTGCACGCCTCGCACGTCAATCACCCCGCGGGGGCGCGTCAATCACGCGGCCGCGTCGACTGCAAGCCGCCGCCGCCGCCCGCGCTCGTGGAGAGCCTCACGAAGCACGACGATATCTCCGGCGAATCCAAAGTATCGTACACGGTGACGACGTGCGAGACGACGCCCCACGGACTCGCGGCGGGCGACATCGTGGAACTGGTGACGAGGCGCCGGATGGATCCTGATCGTAAAAATCAAACCGGACCGGGCCCGACGGCGTCGGTGTCCGCGTCCACGGGCACGCACTCGTTCACGGCGACGCTGGGCGCGGACGTCGCGCCGGGTGACTGCGAGTACGTGCGATGGGTGGGTGCCGAGCGGCTTCAACAGGGAGACCAAAAGGAGAAGAAGTCGCTCGGGTCAAGTTTTCAAAAGTTGAAAGACTCGAGCTCGGACGGACCGTTAGCGCACCTCACTCTGCGGTACGCGGCCGACGCCGCCGTGGCGCCCGCGCTGGTGCGTGCGCTGCCGGAGCTCGACGCGTTGAAGCCCGGGGACGATCTGTGCACCTGGGCGGGCGATCTCTTCGACGAGGTTCAGAATAAAGCGAACCTAACCGAGCGCCGCTACGAATCCGTCTCCGAGCTCGCGCGCGGGTGCAAGGTGCGAATCCCCGCCGTGTGCGCCGTCGCGGCATCCTTCGCAACGCACCGGGCGCTGAGGGCGCTCATGGGGCATCACGCGGACGACGGATGGATCGTGTACGATTGCGCCGAGATGATCGCGCCGTGGGGAGCGGCTAACGCTCGGAAAAATCCGTACGTCGTCGCGCCGTCGGGCGTGGAAGGGACGCGGATCCTCCTCGGATCCGACGCCGTCGACGTGCTCGGATCCATGCGCATCGCGCTCGCCGGCGTCGGGGGTATCGGCCGCGAGGTGTTGAGGCTCCTCGCGCTCGTCGGGTTT
>Ga0315320_10005685_pt1 | contig 10189 bp, 15 predicted proteins | sample M140m21515metaG_FD_203458 | JGI IMG/M metagenome (GOLD analysis project Ga0315320, IMG submission 203458) | Ammonia-oxidizing marine archaeal communities from Monterey Bay, California, United States - M1 40m 21515 | ecosystem: Environmental > Aquatic > Marine > Coastal | place: USA: California...
GGGCTGCATCCAAGTCTGCGGGACTAAACTCGCCCATACGGGCTTTGTCCTCGTTAGCAATCTCACGCAGGTTACGGTCGATCTTCTCTACGATGTCCAACCCACACAGTGAAGTAAACAGTGCGGCGCGCTGTGACTTGTTGCCGTCGGTAACTTCGCGCAATCTGTCATAGTTTGCGAACATGAAGTTGTTGATAAAGCCAGAGGTAGTGCCTAGTAGCTCTAAGGCTTTTTCTGTTACTGCCTTTTCTTTAGCTGCTTTACCAGGCTCGGGGACTACTATCTCCGAGTTTAGTAACACTTGTGACTTAACGCCAGCAAGTCCTCTACGCACAGCTACAGTACCTGAGGGTGTGGACCAAGTAGTCTCTACGTACGAAGGCTCGGACGATTCTTTGCCTCGACGTATGTTCTGGTCTTTACTACCACCCATTTGACTGTAGTCATTAGTGATACAGGCACGGATAAGTCCAATTAGGTTCGACTTACCAGCTCCGTTAGGCCCTACGATGCTAGTGATACCGGGCCCAAAGTTTACGGCTAGGTCTACGTGTTGACACACGTTAACTAGCCTTGCGGACAAAAGTTGCATGTTAGCTCCTTAACATGAGGTTGCGGTATATCTCAATCTGATCTCTTATGTTGTCAGAAGTCAGAAGTGGCAGTATCAAATCAGATACTTGTTTGTCATCGCCGATTTCAATCTCAGCGTATTCTGTAAGACTCTGTTCCGAGGGCGCTGTTTTATTAGCCAACTGCGAGGGAGGGGTTGTGGCTATTCTGTTGTAAAACAAATGCACTCTATCGGTGACTACGTCTTTGATCCGACTCTCTACTTTAGGTAAGCCGGATGTGTCGCTAATGGCCAACAAAGGTGTCTGCAAGTTCAATGGCAGCTCTGATGCCATCTCTTCTGCTTCAGCAAGTAGCTTGGGTAACTCAGCATACAACTCTTCGAAGTCTCTTTCGTTCTCTAGCGTGTCTTCAATGACAACCCGACTTTTTAGTGGAGTACGTTTGACCGTAGCATCACTGTACAGGGTTAGGTAGTAATGTTCCGCTGGCTCGTTAATTTTACGCATATGCGTAGCACCAGGGGATACGAATCTCATCTTGGATCCGTCTTCCCGTTTAACAACTGCCGCCTTGAACTGATGGTAGTCGCCGCTGATGACTAGCTTACCAGGTAAGCCTTTAATCGAACCTTCACAGTTAATACCTCCCATGCCCTCTGACCACACTTGATGGCTGATTACAACATCAGCGTCCTCAGGTGCGGATGCTATGACTTCCTCTAGTATGTAACCTGGTCGCCAGGACATGAACCAGATCTTCAGCCCACCCAACTCTAAAAGACTACCGTCACGGTCTTCTACGGTGTTGTGGTGGTGTTTAGTTATTTGGAAGTAGTCGTAAGTATTTACTCGCTCGTCATGTTGCCCAGATATGTAGTACATAGGCTGGGCTAGTTTATCTAGAGATTTACTTACCGAACCCAAGCAGGTGACGTGTGGGGCGTTAATAGGCAAACACTCCCAGCAGTCACCTGCTAGAATTAACGGTAGTCTACGTTTGTTACTTGCCTCTACTAGCTGCTCAAAGCCGTAGAGACTGTCCTGTACAATTTCAGGTCGTGATCGCCAGATCAAGTGATCTAGGTGCGTATCTGCGGCTACGATAGCAACTGGCGTAGGCTTCATAACTTATCCTTGTGCTTTTTCTAGAATCTTGTTGATAAGAGTTTCAGGGCTGTTGCACTTGTTAGCAAAGCGATGATTAACTCCGAACGATTTAGCTTGTACACGTAGGCCTTCGATGTCCATAGCTTGCAAGCTAGCCAAGAAGTCTTGGTCAGCGTCACCAGCTAAGTTGTCGTTTACAGCCTCTTCTACGCTCTCTTCCTCGATCTCTACAGGATTACCTTCCTCGTCACAAGGTTGAGTCAGGTTCTCGTCGAGGTATAGCTGCCCGGTGTTCTCGTCTTGGTATAGAGCAATCTCTTCCTCTACGACCTCTTCTTCTACACCCTCTTCTACGGGCGGGTCGTCATCGACTAACTCAACCCACACTGAAGAGATGGGGTTTCCATCTTCACCGCAGGTCTGAGTGCATGCCTCGTCTAGGTAGTAAATGCCGCTCTCTAAGGAATCGTCGTCAGCGAAGATGGTAGCTTCTTCCGAGCTATCACCCTCAATGTCACTGTCGTCTATATCGAAGGGGACACTATCGTCTTCTTCCTCTACGACGTCACCAGTAGCTGTCTCTTCTTGTACAGTTACCTGGCCTGGTCCTGGGTGATACTCTTCGTCGACATCGCTGTCGTCGATATCGAAGGGAACACTGTCGTCCTCTTCGAGTTCTTCCTCTTCAACCGAGAATTGATTATCGGCAGCGTCGGTTGGGGACTCACCCACTAAAGGACCGTTTCCTCCGCCAACGTCCTCAAAGGCGTCGAACTCTTCGGGAGCCTCTTCCTCTTCTTCCTCTTCGTCTAACAGGTCTTCGTCTTCAATCACAGCTACAGGCGGAGCGAGAGAAGCCTTGACAGGCTCGAGGTCTACGTCCGATGGATCCTCTACGGTATCGCCTAGGAACTCGGCGCGCATCTCCTGGCAAGCCAGGTCATGCATACTTTTGTACTGCAGAACCAGGTCTGTCTCTACGAATTTAAGCAGGTCTTCGTAAGTAGCTTGTACATCTACACGTACTCGCTGTCCGTTTACGGTGTCCATGGCTACCGTCACCAACCTACGGGTGTTAGTAGCATCGTAGATTACTACGTCGGAGGCCAGGCCTTGAGGTCGTACGGCCAGGTACTGGTCGTGTACCTCTTTAGATCCGCTGTTGATAAGAATTACCACTACGAAGCTATTAAGGCTAAGTGGTAGGTTACTGTTGTTTTGCAAGTAAGAGATGTAAGGGCCCAGGTTTCGGTCTTCCCGGCTTACTGCAACTTTTAGGTGAATGGGGTGCTCAGTGGTTGATTGTGATTTAGCCATATTGGTCCTTTGACTGGTGTCAGGTGACTTGTGTTTAGTTTATAGGCTTCAGATGTCGTTGCCGCTGAAAAGGGCAAGTGATCTACTGAAGTCTTCTTAGTTCTCTTCAGAGTCAACTCCGTAGGAGAGAACAGTGGGTCTCGGGAGAATCCAGGAACGGACATACCTATGTTGGCAAGTGCCTGTAGGATTACGTCTAAGCTGGCCTGGTTAATCTGTGGGGTTTCCAAGATTTGCTGTTGGGTGAGACAGAGCAACCTACGGATGGTAGTAGTCCCGTGGTGTCTCTCTAGTACCTCTGACATGCGGGTTGGGATACCGATAGCAGTAGGTGCGTGATCTAGGTAATCGTGTGGCGTCATTTATACCTCTCTAAGTTAAGACACTATCGGAATTATAGGTCTCAGATTTAGATAGGTAAAGTCAAAAACTAGTTGGCATATAGCTTAAAATTATTGTCACACTCAGCTAGACAGTCATCTACACGTTTATCGTATTCCTCTGTACTTAGCCTAGCTTTACGACTTAGATCGTCAGCTAACTCCATGAGTGGATTGGAATTACGACCAATGTGATGAGGATACACTTTGATGCCGTAACGAGAAGCATGCTGGATACCCACCCATTGTAGGGTGTGGCTTTTAGCTACTAAGGCTTGGGAAGGATCATGGTTAATTTTGTCCAACCGCGTTGCCACGTACTTGCTGTCGGTTACCAAATGACATTGGAAGCCATTTCGTTTATGACCAGCTTTCTGCCGATGCAGCTGGGTAATCAACTCATAGACCGCACGCACTTCAGCATGCTGACTACTACAAGCGGATAGCGCCCCAGTTATTATTTGAATACCTGATTTTCTACGGTACACGACACAGGCAGCGTAACCGCCAGGGTGTACAGGTCCGGAGCCCGAACCGTCGGTAAACGCTATGGCGTCCCAGTTGTTGTCGATCTCTAAACTAAACAACAGCTCACTTAGAGAACCTGCCTCGTAAGGTGAAACTCTCTTGTTTAGCGGGTCACTATGCAGTGACATGGGCTAGTCCTCCTCTGGGTTAAACAGCTGATCCATTAAGTCATCTAAGTCGTCTACGTCGTCGGGGTTAATGGCGTTTTCACGGACAGCGGGTACGTCTGCCTTAGTATCTTCGGCTCTTTTGTCCAGCATATCCAGGGCATCCAGGTTGTCTAGTACCTTTTGAGTGAGGTTTGCAGACTCGTAGTTGTCGTAACATGGTGGAATCATATCTGGGTGCAGATCGCCTAGCGAGTTAACTGCATGACAAGCTGCACAGTCACAAGGTTCGATTGTCTTGCCGGTTGCTTCTTCAAAGTATTCAGCGTTTCGGGTGCCGCTGAAGTACAGGTCGAAACCGTAGCTGCAGAACTCACGGATAGCTTTGTCAGATTCTTTGTGGTCGGTATCAGGCTTAAACCCTAAGTGGTAACCGACCTGGCTGTCATGCTCTAGCAGCTGAACACCTGGCATCCCTATGGCGTTAAACATGTGAGATAACATGTCCAGTGTAGGGTCTGACAGCAGGTCTGGTACGGCGTCAGGAGATAGTTCCATGTCCGCGTTTTTCTGGTAAAGCCAGCGATTGGCAGCTAGTAGTAGATTCATCTGTAAAACGTTGAGTGTCCCATCCTCGAACATACGTTCACGGAGAGTCTCGTAATAGCTTTGGATAATTAGTTTAGGGTTTCGGGTGTCATCGGGTTTGTCGTCGTCGTCGTTGTTGTCCTCGTAATTTTCGTACATAGGCTTGTCTCATTGTTAAAGTACATTGATACGCTCCTTATCAATAGAGGTTGTGTTGGTGCAAAAGAAAACCCAGGATGTTACTCCTGGGTTCAAGTTAAACTATCTAGTCTATAGAACTTAGTAGTCTAGATATTTATTAGAGTGGTGAGCCTTCATGGCCATGTACTCGTAGGCGTCATCCATGCAAGAGTAGTATTGCTCTTCGCAAGCTACGCCACAGGCATAGACTAGGCCTTCTTTGTTGCCATTCATTTCAAAGATTTCAACCACTTTAGGTTTAGTAGCCAGCGAGCATTTACAGTAAACGCATGCTTGCTCGCTGATTACTTCATTGGTGCTTATGAAGTTTGTCATAATTTATCCTGATTAGAGGAATTAAGAAAAAGGTGCAATTCTTTTTTAACACCTTTACTTGGTTCTCAAAAAGTCTGCAGTTGATTTGCTGGTAAGGTCCAGCATTTCTCTCATGTCACCAGCGCAATCAAAATGAATTACGTTTTGATGATCGAAGCAGACACACATGTCGGTACTGATAACTACAGGTTGGTTGCAGTACAGGCAGGTTATGGTGTTAGGCATGTAACACCAGTATAGTACCGTACCGTAACTAATGCCTATAAAGAAGGCTAACAGTAGGTCTTTTCTTTTCCACAATGGTTTATTCACTTTGTTTCTCCTGCTCTGCGATCTGAAGTAGCCCTAGTGTAAGAGCGGCTTCCGTCATCTCGATAGCATCTACGAGAGCAATCGAAGGGGAAGCAAAGGCAGTGACGCAGGCTAAGTCTGCCACAAAATCTTCTACCGTACCAGATACCATGGGTTGCACCTGACCTTGAGCTGCACATGTACGCATGACATAGTCTGATAGACTTATGTTTAGAAGCTCTACTTCGATAGCGTACAAGCTGGGCAGTGTATCAGGGTCGACGCCTAACATGTCTTCAATTGCTAGTTCGATGACACAGGCCTGGGTACTTAGGTATTCTTCTATACATCCAGGATTGTCTGGCAACTTACCCATAACCTCGTGTAGTTTCGCTGTCCATGGATCGTCGTTTTTATTTTCAAAGTATGATTCGACGTCATCGGCGTTTACGTTGTCCAAATCAAAGCTGGCCATACGTAGTTGATGCTCCGTTGCAGCCTCTTCGTAAAACTCCAAGCGCTCGCACAACTGCACGAAACTCATATGCTTAGCGTAAAGGGAGGCTTTAAACTCATCGGTAAACTTGAATACTTCTGGTGTGGATGACATAGCAGTGTCCTTGCTTATTAGTGGTTGTCGTCCGAAGTTACCTGGTAGTCCAGGGTGTCTCCGTTCTTGGTGTTTATTACCAAGTAAATTTGGTTCTCTGCTTGACGCTTACCTCGGGTAACACCCAAGATAGTGCCTAGGTTGCACTGCTTACCTAGTAGCTGCTCGTAAGAAGCCCAGGCTAGAGATGCAGGTACTTGACTTAACTCTATGCGGAAAGGCTTAGAGATTATTTCTATGGCTTTCTTAGCCAACGGGTGGCCTTTACTAGCTAACGATTTTACCTCGGAGTATGGTCCTAAGTTGTAGCTGTCCGCTTCGACTATGTACCAGCCGTGCCACGTTTTTCTAAGTGCCCAGCCTAGTTTAGCGGAAGCAGTTTCGTCGTAGTAAGACCATACTGGCTTAGTCATTAAGTAGCTCTTGAAGTTTTAGATTGGATTTTAGCTGGTTAAATGCTTTAGCTTCTAGCTGACGAATCCGTTCTCGAGTCACCTTAAACTCCTTCATGACGCTGATCTCTTTAAGGGTATGACATGTACCAGATTTGGTCATGCCGTACCTCAGTTTGAGAATACGTCTAAGTCTGGGTGACTTGATGTTCGATAGTTGCTCACGTACTAACTGTCTCAGATCATTGTTTTCAACTTCTTGAAAACCTTTATGGGCTGGCCCCACATGGTTGCGGGATAAATAAACAGTATCGAGCTTGGCGGGATGGTTGGCAGGAAGACGACTTGCGATGTCTAGACTTACATTACAGTAATGGTGCTGTCTTGCAACGCGTGATACGAAAGTTCCTGCAAGTTTGCAGTTGGTTAGGTAGGTAAAGAAGTTAGCGCCTTTGCGATAGTTGTAGCTGTCGCAAAGTTGGATTACGAGCAGCCTTATGTCTTGCTCTACATCGTCTAACGTGATACCAGCGTAGCCTTCCATATTAGAGATAACGTGGAAAGCACGGCTAGCCTCATTGGCTACATGTCGCCCTACGCTTTGTAGAATCTTTTGCATTAAAGACTCGTCCTGAGTTAACTGCCAGTTGACTACATTGCGTGTTTGTTCGGTGTATTTCATGTTACGTTCCTTGTAGTTAATTTTGTGGTTATGCAGGTACAGCTGTTTCTTTTGTTGTAGGTACAAATTCTTGTACGTCAGCTTGGAGAGAGTCGAGTAGAAACTTAAAGGGCTGTGGACTAGCCCAGGTGAGTACTTCTCGTCGAGATGCTCGTGCTTGGATGCTAGTCAAAAGATTTCGGTTTGGATGACGACTCCCCAGCGAATAGTCTGTGAAGACTAAGAACCTAGAGTAAATCTCAGTAGCTATAACGTCCACGCTTAGATTGGACCAGTGGATGTCGTTAGGTACTGCGTCAAAGCAAAACAGCATTTCTATAGATATGCGGTCTATAGGCTGGTATTTGCCGTCGTAAAACCCTAGCTCCGATGAGCCTTCCCACGCTAGCCCAGAAATCTTGGTGGTGCTGCAGCTAAGTATGCGTGCCCATTGCTTTTTCTGCATAGTTAAATCTACCATCAGGTTTAACGACGCTTGCTGTGCACAGAAGATGGGCTTAGATTGCCACTCTTTAGTCCTCTTGGCTGCTGCCATGAAAAAGTCCCAAGTGATTGGCTTGCACACCGTTCCTAGTTTGATAATGAAGTCGTGATTGTCCATATTAAAATCCTTAACTAATGAGTGAGGTACAGTCTTTGCCTATAACTTTTGTATTCATAATTTCTTTACCAGTATTCTCGTCAATGACGATGACCCTTAGGTTCTTAGCGTTGTCGCTGAAACTGCGAAAGTCTTGCCTAATCTGGCTAGCTTCCTCACGTGGTATAGGAGGGGCACCTAGGTTAGCGGCGGCTTTAGATCCACAGCCATAAGATACCGTGGCATAGGCGCCGGTGGCTTCGCCAGGTAGCATTGCTGATATTATCTTTAGAATCAAAGGAGCTAGGCCCCATTGGTAATTTACCCATGCACTCCCTATTGCTTCACGCAAGTCGGCAGCTGTGCCGACAGCGTTGTGAGTTATATGTAGAGTTACATATTTCTGCGTAGTAAGACAATCTGTTTTTGTTGCTTTGATCGGCTTTGGTTGCTTTACTAGGTTGTCTGTTTTATTCATGATAGCTCCATTAAAAAAGCCCACGGTAAAACCATGGGCTGCCGAGAATTGATTATCAGCTCCTGCGAACTACCAACACGGGTGACTATGCGGGTAGTTCGCAAGAGGTTACTTGCTTAGCTCATACCAGATGAAGCCAGCGTTACCTGCTGCGTAACTGAACCAAACCATTGCATGTGGCCTGTCGCCAGATTTCAAACAGATGAAACCTTGAATGGCATAACAGGCCAGTGGTATCAGTATAAATATGAACTTAGCCACGAGCGTTACCTGATCTCGCTAGGTGAACATGGCTCGGGAAGCGATGGGATGATGATAATCGGACGCGAACGTCTTCGATACCATCTACCGTTGTACCAGTAGTACATTGGGTTCGGGCGATACGCGTTGCCCCAGGGGTATACACCAGAAGGGTTAGCTATATTGATATCAATACGCTGACTAAGGCCCACTCGGCTGTAGTCTTTCTTCGAATGTAACTCTCTACGGAGAGCTAGCGCATCTTCCTTACGCTTCTTCAGCCTAGCTTGGTACTCTTGGTGTAGCTGGCTCATCTGTCCAGGCGTCTTGCCTGATCGGTTCATCCTTAACGGCTCTTTCTCTTCCGCAGTAACTCCGCTTACGGTGGCCACCGATAGCAGAAAGAAGAGTGCCGCACGTAGTGCATTGCGGTACATGATAGTCCTTTGTGAAAATTGTGAATAGCCTCTTTAGCATACCCGATTCACGGATATGCAATAATCATTATTTTACAAAATCTCGCAAGGGCGGACTTCAGGCCTTATTAGCGTTCTGTAGGGAAGTTATTAGGGACAAAGCCCGACTGGGATACCATGGCTGCCCACCTAGCTGGGGATATAGATGGAGGCCTAACGGGGCCTATGTACGAACGCCTGATACGCACCAGGGCAATACTAAAGTTGACAGTAGGATCCCAGCGCGTTTGCTCCAGCTTCTTGTTCTTTTTCCACTCAAAGTATTTTAAGTGCATGACAGGTAGTCCTTCTCTACGGTCCAGCTGGTCAGCATCGAGCATCCGCTTGCTTGCATGTATTCAAATGTGATACACATACCAACCTTAACCTGGCTAGGAGTAAACCTATTGGTGGAAGGGCCGATTAGTACCTCTGACAGTCCTGTGTGGTCTTTTACATGTATGTAGCCGTCACCGTCTTTCGTGACTTCGCTGATCTTTGTAAACACGGATTCTTGGGTAGTACGTGACATTGTCTATCTCCAGTTAGGGACGTCTTTGGCGTGGGCAAGCCCCTTGGTATCTTTCAACCAGGCTACTCGTCCGTGTAAAACTTTGGTGCAAACGTCGTAGGAAACAACGCATAGTGCAGGCTCACCTTTAGCCTCGCATTCGATCTCAGATGTGAGACCTTCTTGATCGATATCAATTACACCTTCTTGCTTTTTAGCAAGCTCGGTGATATCCCGAACGGTTAGATTGGACATAGCTAAGTCTGGTGCGCAATCGTTATCGCCGGCGGTGTACTCTTCCAGGTTGCTGTCTTCCAGCTCCCCGTGAAGGTAGATGAAAGGCAGTGAATGGAATTCTTCTGGATTCTCACTCCACCCCTGAAGACAGTCGTCGACCAGGTAGTCGTCTCGGTACTCGATCCTGAGATTGTTAGGAGCCAGAAAATGTTTAGGCATAGCCTCGCGGTCCGACAGGCTCTCTACTTGCTCGGGCAGTAACTGCTTCCCTTTTAGCGGGCCATCGTAAAACACATAAGACAAAGGCAGCTTGAGGCTGTCGCTCCAGCTTACGTCTTGATCGAGCTGGTATGTCTGCATTACCCAGCGGTAGACAGACATAATCCAAACCGAGTGCCTGTTATCGCCCAGCCGACTGCAGGAGGGCAGGTAACGATAGTAGAAATGGTCGTCATCCATTTCCAGTGCCTCTACGGCTGCCAGGGCTTCGCCTAGTTCCGTGTAGACTGAAGTTATGTCGCCTCGGGTGATACACATCCCGGTCACGTGCTGGATGGCCTTACCATCGCTGGTAAAGGACAGGTAGTGGTCGCCG
>Ga0315320_10005686_pt1 | contig 10186 bp, 10 predicted proteins | sample M140m21515metaG_FD_203458 | JGI IMG/M metagenome (GOLD analysis project Ga0315320, IMG submission 203458) | Ammonia-oxidizing marine archaeal communities from Monterey Bay, California, United States - M1 40m 21515 | ecosystem: Environmental > Aquatic > Marine > Coastal | place: USA: California...
TGCCAACTAGTTGCGAGCATCGCTCAGACCGGAAGCGTCACTCGGTGTTCCTCCAGAAAATGGAAGCGAGTGGACGTCAATCGAACCAGAGCTTCGGATTGGCTTCCCCGCCTCGATCGCGTTGGACGTCTGCTACCAGGAACGTAGCGAACAACATCCCTGATGGAGCCAGAATCCCTGATGGAGCCAGAATCCCTGATGCAGCCAGAGGTGTACCCCTGATGCAGCTAAAGGCGTACCTGATGCAGCCAAAGGCACCTCTCGCCCCAGAAACCGCGAATGCCTCCGGGTGCTCTCGCGCGGAGGGAGGGCCGAATCAAACCAGAACCAATACAAAGAAATTCGCAATCCAAAAATCTAACCAGTAAGGAAACAGACAAGCTCGGTCGCAAATCGATCTGTGTTGGTTCAACATACCGCCATCTGCCGAACCAAACCGGCTCGGCGTGTTCATACTCTTGATGAATACGCTTTGAACCTCACGATCGAGATTCCCACGCACACGACCACTTGGCTTGCCCGGCGACTTGAACATCAGTCCTCGCGATGCTTTCTAATCGCTTGTGTTCACTTATTTCGCGATTTGATTTGCCTGTCACAGAGATCAGTGCTTGCAATCAGAACCATGGCAGCAGCGCGCTGGTCACTGCAATCGCGGCAGAAGTTGCTTCGTTTACCGCCAGCAACTCAAAATCGCTTAGACTTTAGATTCGTAGTCCACTTTCGTTTCTCGATTCCTTGGTTTCTGGATGATCTCCCGTCGTGATGCTCTGAGGAGCACTTTATCTTTTGCAGGCGCAGCCTACTTATTATCTCGTCACCCCAAAGCCAATGGATTCATGAGTCCCAATGCCCGACCTCGCATCGGCGTTGTGGGGTCAGGGAGTCGCTGGTACATCCGTGCTACGGGGATCAACGCCGAACACGGATCAGCTCCTCAAATGCGAGGCTTTGGCGACTACGTCGCCATTTGCGATGTTGATTCGCGCCGCCGGGAATCAGCAGCCAGCATCGTAAAAGATTGGACAGGCACAGCTCCGAGCACGATGCTGGATTACCGAGAGGTTCTGGATGACGACTCCATTGATATCGTACACATCTCAACGCCGGATCACTGGCATGCCAAAATAGCGATTGAAGCGATGTTGGCCGGAAAAGATGTTTACTGCGAAAAACCAATGACACTGACGATCGAAGAAGGTCGTCAGATGTGTGACGTATGCAAGCGCACGGGTCGAATCGTTCAGGTGGGTACCCAACAACGCAGTGGCAATCAGTTTCTGCAAGCGATTGCATTGATTCGCGCCGGTCGTTTGGGCGAAATCAAGAAAGCAACGTGCAGCATCGGCGGAGCACCAACCAGTCCTCAACTTCCCGCGGTGTCAGCCCCGGCTGAACTGGACTGGAACCAATGGCTCGGTCCAGCTCCCCAAGCTGATTATCACTACCTTGCGGGTGACTACGGGGAGACCAAAAGTTGGTCGCGCTGTCATTACGAATTCCGTTGGTGGTACGAATACTCGGGTGGCAAACTCACCGATTGGGGAGCTCATCACGTTGATATTGCGACATGGGGTCTAGGAAAAACAACCACGGGCCCAATTCAAGTCAATCCAGTCATGGCCAAGCATCCCGTTGAGTTTAAGGACGGGATGCCGATGGACGCCACAAAGTTCAACACCGCAACCGCCTTCCTGATTCAGGCAAAATACGAAGATGGGCAGGAGCTTGAAATTCGGCATGATCAGGGCAACGGAATTCTGTTTGAAGGAACCCAAGGACGGATCTTCGTCAATCGTGGGCGTTTGACTGGGCAACCCGTTGAAGACCTAGCAACGAACCCGCTACCTGCAAATGCGCTTCGCGAGGTTTACAAGGGGCAGGAACCCACGAACCATTTCCGCAATTTCTTTGAGTCTGTCGAGGCAAAACGTGAGCCAATCTCTGATGTCTTCAGCCATCACAGAGCACTCTCAACCTGCCACTTGGCTGGAATCGCAGCAAGACTTGGACGTTCAATTCAATGGAATCCAAAGGAAGAAAAGATCATGAATGATCCCCTTGCGCAGAGTTTTGTTGCTCGTGAAGCAAGAAAGGGATTTGAAACTGCGAAAGGATGAGATTGAGTACTTGGATCCCCGCTATCCTGTGAGTCACGTTGAAGTTATTCCAACCTACTGCGATTCCCCGAACCATTGAGTTTGCATTGCCTTCCAAATTTATTCAGCATGCTCGTCGTCTTGATTTTCTCCGACCGTGTTACGGCATCCTATTCCTGATCTCAGGATGCATCTGCCAAAATCTGCAGGCACAGGAACTGGTGTTTCGTGACCTCTTCAATGGCAAAGACTTAACGGGCTGGATTGATGTCAACACGTCACCAGAAACATGGTCCGTCAAGGATGGACTGTTAGTATGCACCGGGCAACCGATCGGCGTGATGCGAACAGATCGCCAGTACGAAAACTTCATCATCGAAGTTGAGTGGCGTCACATGGAACCAGGTGGTAATTCGGGCATGTTTCTGTGGTCGGATGCAAAACCCGAGGGCAATCGTCTGCCTAGGGGCATGGAGGTACAAATGCTGGAACTGGACTGGGTCAATCAGCATAAACACCGAGACGGCACCCTTCCGCCGATCGCCTATGTCCACGGAGAGCTGTTTGGCGCTGGGGGAATGACCGCCGTCCCGGATAACCCCAGAGGACAGCGCAGCAAGTCCCTCGAGAATCGCTGCAAGGGGGTCGGGCAGTGGAATCGTTATGTGTTTGTTGCCGTCGATGGGATGGTAAAACTCTCCGTCAATGGAAAGTTCGTGAACGGCATTCGCGATGCCTCTTACAAAAAGGGATACATCTGCCTTGAGTCCGAAGGTAAGGAAATCCATTTTCGAAAAATACGCATTATGGAATTGCCAAAAGGTCTCGCCGACGCAAGCAACACAGCCCCGATTATCAAACCGGCTCGAAAGAGCGGTGAGGAGCCGAACGAGTGACAACCAACGAATGCTTCCTCGTCACAGGTGGGCTTGGCTGCATAGGCGCCGAAACGACCAAGTGGCTACTCAGGCACACAACCGGCAAGATTATCGTTTGTGGTCGTGATGTGAATTCACAGCGGGTGGACCGTGTCTTTCATGACGTCGACACAAGGAACCTTAAAGTAGCCGCAGTCGACATCACGAACCAAGAGTTGCTTACAAACACGATTGAAGAAGAAGGCATCAGCCACGTCATTCACTTGGCAGCTCTTCAGACGCCGGACTGCAACCAGCATCGTGACCTTGGTATGCAGATCAATCTTGGCGGCACCCAAAATTTGATTGAGGCAATGAAGTCCCACCGTTCACAAATCAAGAGATTTGTGTTCGCGAGTTCGATTGCCGTTTACGGACCGCGAGCGTTCTACCCAGAAGCTCGTGTGCGGGTCGACGCGTCTCCACATCCAGTGAATGTTTATGGCGCGTGGAAGCTTGCGGGGGAAAACATCACACGCATTTTCAGTGAAGAAACGGGAATCGACTCCATCAGCTTACGTCCAGGAGTACTGTTTGGACCTGGAAGGGACGCAGGCTTAACATCAACCCCCACAACTGCATTGAAATCGGTTGCCCTCGGCCTTCCGTATGAAATCCCATTCCAGAACAGCCAAGACTACCTTTACGCCCCTGATGTAGGTGCGGCGTTTGGACATGCTACAACTGAACCATTCACAGGCTACGCCGCTTTCACTTTACCTAGTCACACAGTCGACACATCCCATTTCGTTTCCGCGATCACAGAGGCTGCGGAAGCCATTGGCATTGCATCACAGTGCAACGTCACGGTTGGACAACAAACGGTACCTTTCATTTGCGACCTCGAATACGAAACATTTCACAAAGCTTTTCCACACGTGCCGCACACCCAACTAAACTTCGCTGTCCAAGCAACACTGCGAACCTTTCAACAGCAGTCCGAAAAAGGCTGGCTCCGCACAGAGATGATTCATTAGATTTCTCCCCCTCCGCTTTACCTCTCACACACCGGGTCCCTCATGCTCAATCCAGACATCAAGGATGCGTTACAAATCACCCTCAATGACCACCGAATGTCGAGAGGTGAAAAACGTGCCATGGCAAAGGTCATCGAGCAGCATGTTAAAAGCGATCACGAGCTGTCACACGCGAGGAGCGTGTTGTTTGAACTTGCCCGACAAGAACTCTCGGACCCGCACACACTCAAGATTCTCGACTGGGTTGAGGAAGCAAGCAAAATCCTTGCAGAACGCCCCGACCCAAACAAATCAAACAAGGCAGAAGCGTTTTTTAGCCCCGAGGATAACTGCACAAGCAAAATCATCCGTATGTTTCAGGAAACACGCAGAAAAGCGGATGTGTGCATCTTCACAATCACTGACGACCGAATCAAAGATGCAATCCTGGACGCGCACCAACGCGGCATTTTAGTACGAATCATCTCCGACAATGATAAGGCGAATGACCTAGGATCCGACATCTACCAATTGGAGCGTGCAGGGGTCCCGGTACGATGCGATCGGACTGATTACCACATGCATCACAAATACGCAATTTTCGACGGCAAATCACTGCTGACCGGTAGCTACAACTGGACTCGATCAGCCGCGAGGAACAATGAGGAAAATTTCATCGTGACTGCGGACAATTCGCTGGTGCAGCGTTTCGAAAATTCATTCGCAGACCTATGGAAACAGCTGAAATAGCTCGGTTCACGAATCCCGCTTGTCGATATGCAAGCAGAACATGCCCTGCGTAGACAAGCTGATCTGGGATGCCGAAGTTTGAATTCGGTATCAATTTTAGGGGGATGATTCTCAAAACAAGGGTGCCAATTGGAGATTCATCCCCAAACGAGGTGCAACCGCTGGATTTGGTGGCTAGAATTTCGGGGGTGGCAATGCTCGTCTTTAGAAGAGTCGAACGTCGCGTGACTGTCGGATTGGCGGCAAGGCTACCAGGCCGCTAATGACGATCATGCACGACCGTCACAAATGTCTTTGTAGAACGGATCATCCATTCAAATACTGAATCCCAGCGACGAGTTCAGCCATGAAGTTCACTGCATGTTTGCTATCACTTTTTCTTTTGCCTGCCAGCTTCCTATCGGCTCAGACAAAGCAGACATCCGTTGAAAAGGCGTTGGAGATTTCATCCAGCACAGGGCGTCCCATCTTTGTGATGGCAGGCCAAGAGACCTGACCGCCTTGCGTAGCGCTGCTTGATCGCCTCCAAAATGACCGATCATTGTCTGCGTTTGCGGGACAGTTTGTTCCGCTAAAGATCACAACCAACAATAACCCCGACTGGGCGCAGTGGTCACGGAAATATCCGATGACCGGGAACGGGATTCCACAGCTGTATGTTGTCAGAGCCGATGGCGAACAGATCTACGGTGGCGCCGGCTCCCTCAGGGGAGACGACTTGCCCACTATGTTATTGGCGAGCCTGAAGCGATCAGGCCGCGCTTTCACCAGTCAGGAGGCAGAATTCCTGCAACGCACAGTGAAAGCCTCTGAACTCGCGCTGCAGTCGGGCGATCTACTGAAGACAGGGGTCGTCTTTTCAGAGGTTGGGCAACTCGGTCCGCACGACAATCTGGGTAGCTTCGCAAAACCCGCACTGAGTTCGAAAGAACTGTACGTCGAGCTCAAAAAACAAATCGATGCCCGGGTCGCGGCTGCAAAATCAGAACTGCTCGATTCAAACTCGGCAAAGCCACTTGATTCACTGCTCGTTGTCTATGAAGCAGAAGCTGTCGCAAAACTGTTTCCAAGATGGAAGAGTGAGGCATCAAGCATCACTCGTGAAATCAAAAAGCAGCCTCAATATACGGCTCAAGCTGAACAGGCAGAAGCCATTGTTCGGGCGCGCGTGGTTGCTGCATCGCTGTCACCGCGCATCCGTAACCGGGCAGAAAGTTTATACACGAGTGTGATTCGACGATTTCCCGAAACGGAAGCTGACACACTTGCAAGAGCCGAACTCGCCACGGTTGCTCCCAACGCAAAAATCCTGAGCATGTCACCCGAGGAGATAAAGCCAAGTACACCAAAAGCTGAAGGTTTACGAATGTGGGCTACTCAGAAGGGTGACTTCAAGACTCGAGCAAAATACCTGCGTCAAAAAGCAGGAAAAGTTCAATTAATGAAAGAAGACGGAGAGACAATTGTGGTCGACATTGCGATTCTGAGTAGTGACGATCAAAAGTACATTTCCCAACGCAGCGAAAAAAGCGAGTAACACACGCACACCTTGTTCTGAAACGGGCACAGGTGTCAAAGAGAATCAATGATTCTACTTTCATCGCGTCCCGGCTCCCTAACCACGAAACTCATACCGGCATGCATGCAGCAACGGATCCCGAAGAATCATCCGGCGTTGCTGACCGGACCGAACTAAGGCAAGATGATTCGCAGTCACAGGGTCCGCTAGAAACATCTCGGGCCGCCCACCTGACGGCCATCTGCTTTGCCATGGTTTTGCCAACACTGGCAACTCTGCTGTATTTTGTCTTCTTGTCCGGTAGCGATTTAATGAAAATCGTGTACTTCGGGAGCAAAGTCCTACAATTCTCATTTCCACTTATCTGGGTCCTCGCGGTACAACGGCACCGCGTTCGTATCTCGCGACCAAAGTGGAACAGCATTTCGGCTGGCATCTTGATGGGCATCGGCATCGTCGGCACCGGCTTGCTGGCTTATTACGGCTTCCTCAAGGACAGCACGTATCTTCAGAACGCACCCGCACTTGTCACAGCCAAGGTAGCTGAAATGGGGTTAACCACCCCCACGATGTACATAATCTTTGCGCTGTTCCTGGCAGTGCCACACTCACTACTTGAAGAATACTACTGGCGTTGGTTTGTCTTTGGTCAGACCAAACGTATTACGGGAGCCAACGCAGCGATCATCATCTCCAGCTTGGGTTTCATGTCACATCATGTGATTGTCATTCACCAATTTCTGGACAATGGCTGGGGGGTTACTCTGTTCTTTTCGCTCTGTGTTGCGACCGGCGGGGTTCTTTGGGCATGGTTATACAACCGCTACAAGACACTCTACGGCCCATGGGTCAGCCACCTGTTGGTTGATCTGGGCATCATGTACATCGGCTACGACTTGGCCACCTTCGCCAACTGACTATCCGTTCGCATGAAGCCTGCCAGCATCGAAAGCTCTGCGCTGACGTTTGCGAGACCTGTCGCTCGCTAGCAGAACTGTCCGGACTTCACACGCCCAATCACTCGCTCGACAGGCCAACCTTGTCTTGAGGGTCGATCCCAATGCAAATCAGATGCTTGAGCGTTCTTGCGTACAGGTTACCTGCTGAATAGGAAAGACTGGAAAGTGTCCACGTTTCGCCCAAGGGACCAAGATCGGCAACTGCGACCAGCGCATTTTCATCAAGACGCGGTGCCTGCCAACGCACAACGTACACCATTCCTAACATGGTAGGCATGTACAGATACTCGCCCACAACGATTGGACTTGCCGCAGACACATGCCCCCAGCCGTCTCCAGCATTCCGGCGATCCTGCGTTACACGGTGCCCATTTGCATTTTTCATGTCATTTTGCATTGCATTGTCCCATGAAATCAAATCATTTTCGCCAGACGCTCGTTTCACCTGCACAGGCACTTGCAAGTACTCAACTTTGCCACTGGGAACATGCACGCGTCCTAAAAGATAATCATGGTGCGTCCGAAAATAGTGATAATCTCCCACCAGCACATTGGTTTGATAGGTCAAAGGCTTGCGCACACCTTTGAGCTTCGCTCCGTGTTGTGTTTCGTAGTGTCCATCAACCTGTTTTGTCAGAGTGATGTTGTCACTCAGGGAAACCTGGTTGATTGTCTCGCCCGTCTGAGTGTCGAGAGTGAGGTGTTGATCCTGCACAAACGCAACGGCGAACTTACTATTCCATACAGCATTCTGATGAGCTGCATAACCTTTCACGGATCGTTCCCACAACACACTGCCGTCGCTGCCCTTGAGCATCGATAAACCAAACGGCTCTTCGGGAGGCTGATGCCCTCCACCACGCCCCGTGAGTATGCCACTTGTTCCATCGGCGAAGCGTCCACTCATGGAAGTTGAATGAACCGAGGTGCCTGCGGCAGAAATCCACCGCAGGTCGCCGGTAGCCATATCACGTTTCTGAAGTCGATTCCAATACTCAACTGCACGCCCAAGCTTTTTGGCCCCAGCCTTCGTGGTCACTTCCAACGGCAAATCGTCTTGATTCACTCGACTGATGACGACGGCATTATCCAACAAGAACGGCTCATGCTGCCGTGCATGGTGCCGCCCAAATGGCGTCCACCGCTGCGACCATTGCAAATCGCCATCATGACTAAAACCCTGCACGCTTCCACCAACGTTGACGAAGACGACATGTTTCTGATTTGCAACCGGTGATGCAGCGGTGTTATCACTAAACAAACTTGACAAATCGGTCTCACGAACCCCGGGGATAGTCCTCCTCCAAAGCTCGTTTCCTGTAGTGGCATCAAAACACAGCCCCACGATATCGGACCCAAGTTCAGTGTCAGCCGTAACCGGCTCATGCGACGTAACGAATACTCGATCGCCGACGACTATGACACCGCCTTGCCCTGTACTGGGAAGTGGCGCAACCCAACGAATATTTTTTCCCAACGCGACGCTGAAATCAGTGACAGCCTTTCCTCGAACAACAAAATCGCCATGGGGCCCAGAGGCCTGTGGCCAGTCGGCGGCCACAGGCAAACAGATCCAGCAAACACTTAGCTGCAAGTACAACAAATACGGTAGACGCACCAAGACATTTCCCTTTCGAATGCAGTATCGACCAAACACCACGCAAAAATCCTCACAGCAGGCAAGCGGTAAAACACGGCTGTGTTCTTACGGCGTTCCTCGAATCGATAAATCATCGACAACTGCCGATTTCCCAACAGAAAGTCGCAAGCGACGTTTCGTGGCATGCTCGATACCGGGTGATCGGAAGTCACCAATATCAACGCCATCAATCTGGACACTCATCTGATCACCTTGAACCTTAACCAACAGCGTGTGCCACACGTCCGCATCCAACTTGACTGGAATGGTTTTGGTCTTCTTTCCAATCTCATTTTTCTGCTGCTTGGTCATCTTTCCAGAGAGTTTCAAGTTACGGTTCTCAAGATTCATTGGCCCCGTTTTCAGATCAGTGATATCCACTTTGTTCAACCGAACTCTGGCGACACAAATGTGACCTGCATGGACGGACTTCTCTTTCATATCAGCCAAGTTGATCCCGAGATCGTCTCCTTTGGTAAGGCGAAATTTCATCTCAATCTGTGCATTTCGAAAGTCGACATCCTTCACCACGGAAACTCCGTGATCGGCAACGGGGTGTCTTGTAATCCACAGAGCACCGTCCTTTAAATCAACCTGCTTATTCCCCTTAGCGCGCTTACTACTATTGGTCTCCCAACCGTTCCCCACCTGCTCCTTCGCATCGTCCGCCTCAACCCGCTCGAAATCATCCTCGAACAGAAGGGGCAGCACCGATCCATTGTGAGATCCAACAGGGCTCTGAGCTGACGCGCACCAGCTACCATGAAAAACAACAACGAAACCAAACAAGGCCGCATAAACTTGAATCATCCAACTACATTCCTATGATTAACATGTGCTGACAGAGCCAATTCTCTACTACGCGTGAGGCAGTGCCACCCAACCCGGTGAAAGCCATAGCGAGATCAAATGATCCAACTAGCCCTATCCAAAAGAGACCAGCCAAGCCCATCGAGTCAAACCGCGCTCATTGAGTCAAACTACAGGGGAAGAAACGCCCCGGCACTGCTCACGACGTGTATCACACCAACGCCATCAGGGATCAACCGGTCCAAATCAGTCGCAGTGCATTTTCCATCCACAGCATAGCATCCTGCGCAGATTAAGTGTCGCGTTACTCAAGCAACGGTGACGTTGTTGCGGCCATCATTCCTTGAGAATGGTATCTCCACAATCGCCGTGGAAAATCAGACAGCGGAAGACCGGACCGTGTTGCAGGACGACTTTGGCTCTGGACTTTCCGCATCCGCACCAAGAATGGGTTTTACGGAATGCCTGTCGTCAACTAACCAAGACGATCGGTGGCTACGTGATACTGGGGATCTTCCGACAAATTCACTTCGACGA
>Ga0315320_10005688_pt1 | contig 10186 bp, 6 predicted proteins | sample M140m21515metaG_FD_203458 | JGI IMG/M metagenome (GOLD analysis project Ga0315320, IMG submission 203458) | Ammonia-oxidizing marine archaeal communities from Monterey Bay, California, United States - M1 40m 21515 | ecosystem: Environmental > Aquatic > Marine > Coastal | place: USA: California...
CAAAAGCATTAACCTTACGACGTGTGGCTACCCGGAGTCCCTTCGTGCCCGCGTCGCGTCTCTCGGTTTCGTGTCGCGGGCCCCGCGCGCGGCTCCAGCGCGGTTTCCCCGCGCCGATACGTCCCTGGTCTACCCTAGAGAGCGCGCCCGGAGCCAAACCGTCACGCACAATTTATCATTTGGATATTTTTGTGCCGAATCAGCAAGAAAGATCTCTTCCACGTCGGTTTTACTTTTTTTGCTTTTCCGAGAGATCGCGTAAGTGCATCGTCGCACGAGCGCGTCCTCACTTCCTCCGACGCAGAGTAAGAGTATCAAAAGCATTCACCGCTGCCCTCGACCACCGACCGGTCCCATCCGATAACGTAAGTACTTCTCGACCGGTCCATCCATGCCCAGTCCCGGCATTCCAAAAAGGCCGATCGCTGACACTTTTTCCGCTTCACTCCCGCTACGCAGTCCTAACGAACCCGAACAAAGCAACCATGTTCACCGCGCTCACCTCCATCGTCCCGACCCGCGTCTCTCTCAAGACCCGCGCCGCTAAGTCATCTCACAAGGTGAACAAATCAACCGTCGCGTACACCAACTGGATGCTCGACGGCGTCGGATGCTCCGGCGCGCGATCCGACGATTCGACCTTGGTGAAATCGAAGTGCTTGGCAAACAACGTCGTGCACTGCCCAGTCAAGCCCATCGACCTCACCTCCCTGTGCCAGTCCCACGAGGGCCGCTTCGAGATGCTAGACGCCCTCTTCGAGCAACACGGCGACGACATCTTCGTCTCCAACCTCGCCCCCATGGACACCACGCACGGAGCCGTCACCATGACCGTCGACGGCGACGTTCTGCCCCCGTTTGCCAAGACGGTACTGAAGCCCGGGTCCAGGGTGCAGATTGGAGACGAGCTTTACGAAGTTAACCGTAACGTCCACGCCCACGCTTGAACCATTGGGGCGCCTTCTGTGAAAGAGACGCGGCGCGGGTACGGGCCCGGCAGCGACTGGGACTCGGCGTGGGCCGCGTCGACCGCCATCGAGGATCCGCCGGAACGCGGAACCTTCGAGTGCGGTCGACCTTGAGTGCAAGACTTGAACAACGAAGAAAAAAAATACGGACGGCGCCGTGTAAACACCACTGTAGGACGCCGCGATACTTGAATAGACGTGAAGTCACCGCGCGGGTGACTCGGGAAAGGAGAGTGAAAGCGTGTACGGATGTATCATGTTGTATTACCGATTACAAGAGTAAGAGAAGAGTCTCACGCCGCCGCCGAACCCGCCGACGAAGTTTTTATATCACCCGGAGACACGAAAACCGCGGGTGACATGTTCCCTTTTCTTCGCTCCTTCCGCCTCTTCGCCAGCCACTTGAACAGCCCCGTCATCGCCGCCGCCGCCCCCAGCGCCACGAGCGCGGCGCCCTCGTCCGCCCGCGTCCCCTCACCGAGCGCGACAGCCTTCACCGCGCCGAACACGAACCCGACGAACGCGTTCCAACCGAAAACCGAAACGCCAAAAATCGCCGCCAACGAAACCCCGCCGAACGCCGCGAGCGCCTGCGTCTCCTGACCCACCGCGTCCTCCACGTCGTCGTACGCCCACGCCGGGTCGTTGATGTTCGCGAGTGCCGGCTTGTCAAAGAAGAACGGCATCGTTTTGTGCAGCAACGCCAGAGCCCCGATCTTCATGAAGAATAAAAAGTTACCGGCTCGCTTAGCCGTCCCGCCGAATCCCGCTTCAGACAGACGCCCACACGCGTGCACCTGCGGGGTACGCACCGCGTCGAAGTACTCAAGCGCGGAGGGTACGTCCTGGGGCTTGGATTCGATCGCGGCGGCCAGGTACTGCGCCGTCTCCAGCGCGCAGTTGGCGCCCTGACCTAAGCTCGGCCACACCGAATGCGCCGCGTCGCCGATCAAAGCGACTGATCCGTCCTTTGCCGTGAGCCGCGAGCAGATCGTGGTGATTCCACCGGGCCTCGGCGACTGCGCCGTGATCTGTGCACACGCCTCATCGGGAACCGGATCGCCGTTGAAGGCGTCCGGGAACTTATCCGCGAACAACGAGCGGATGGACTCTTCGTCGTTGACAGCGTCCCAGGTCCACCGCTTACTCTTACCGCCGTCCTTATCGCCTTTGTTCACGCTCGCGCCCGCGTGTGCACCGCCGGGGAGGATGACCACCGCGGACAGCGTCCCGGCGGGGTCCGGCGGCGCGAGCATGCTGACCAAACCCCTGGGCCAGGTGTGGAAACACTTGGTCCGTTCCTTGTATTTAGTGCGCTCCGCCATTGTCATCTTCCCGTTTGAAGATTCGCCGGTTGATGACCCGCCGCTCTTCTGCGGCGGCAGCTTGACGGACTTGAACATCATCTCGTCCGCGTTCTGCGTCACCGTCAGGTCCCCGGCCGTCGCCAGCATGGATCGTACCGCGCTGTTGACGCCGTCGGCGGCGACCAGCAGATCGTACGGCTCGGACACCGTCGACTCTTCACCTTGAAACTCCGATGAAGATGGCCCGAAGACGGCGATGCGCGAGGCGAAGTCCACGTCCGTGACCCCGACCCCGCGCGTGAACTCGATGCGGCCGGGGTGTTTGTCGGTGGCGGTGCGCACGATGGCGTCCGCGAGGACGTCCCTGTTGACCGCGACGGTCCCTCTGAACTGCCTCGACATGGATGGCGCGGCGCCCGGGAGGTGCCGCACGTTTCCCATCAGACGAACGATGCGTTCCTCGGGTAAGACGACCCCCGCGCCGTCCAGGGCGTTCATCCCCCGGGGCGAGAGCACCACGTTGTAGCTGATGTCGGGCCGGGGTGCGGCTTTACCTTTGTCGCGGATGCCGTCGGACCCGGCCTCGGTCCTTCGCTCGTAAACCTTGACGTGCCATCCGAGGTTTGCCAGGTAGAGCGCGGCGAGGGATCCGGCAGGGCCGGCGCCCACGACCACCGCCTTCTTGGCATCTGGAGACGAGGACGCGCGTGCGATCACCACGCGCGGGGGCCTACGAGCGCGCGTGGAGATCCTCCCGCCCACACGCGGGGTCGCGACGGGACGGGGGGAAAAGATCGCCAGCATCGACACCCTCCCGCGCGCGCGTGTGGCGACGAGTCTGACTCGGATCCTCGTCTTTGAAGCCCGGGAACCCGCACCACTTTTCGCCATTCAACCCGGGCGGCACCCCCACGGCACCCCCACCTCCCATCATGCCTTGCGGCGAGAAGGACTGCGACGGCTCGCACGGCCACGGGCACTCCCACGACTCCCACGGCCACTCACACGGCGACGGCGGCCACGGACACGGCCACTCACACGGCGACGCGGTCGAAGCGACGCCGCTGATTCAGGATGGCGAGGGCAAAGATGGGATCGTGTACTTCCGAGCCCCCGACGGCCGAACGCTGCACTCGCACGACGGCCTGAAACCCCACTCGCACGATCCCATCCCGTCCCCCGGGCACTTCGCCCGAAGAAGGCCGCGGAAGGAGCGATCCGACTACGACGAACGGTCATTCACGGTCGGCATCGGCGGGCCGGTTGGCACCGGCAAGACGGCGCTCATGCTCCAACTCTGCAGGCACTTCACCAAGGAGGGACGGGATATATGCGCGGTGACCAACGACATCTTCACGCGCGAGGACGGCGAGTTCCTGACCAAACACGAAGCCCTGAGCGCCGGGCGGATCAGGGCGGTGGAAACCGGCGGATGCCCGCACGCGGCGATCCGCGAGGACATCTCATGCAACCTCACCGAGGTTGAAAACTTGACGACGGAGTACCACCCCGAGTTTGTCCTACTCGAATCCGGCGGCGATAACCTCGCCGCTAACTTCTCCAGGGAGCTCGCCGACTTCATCATCTACGTCATCGACGTCTGCGGCGGGGACAAGATCCCGCGGAAAGGCGGACCGGGCGTCACGCAGGCTGACTTGTTGGTCATCAACAAGACGGAGCTGGCCGAGGCGGTTGGCGCGTCGCTGGAGGTGATGGCGCGGGACAGTAAGAAGCAGCGCGATACCGGGCCGTTCGTCATGGCGCAGGTGAAGCGCGGCGTGGGCGTGAGCGAGATTGCCGAGCACATCGTCGCGGCGTGGACGGAGGCGACGGGCGGCGAGCGCAAGAAGAAGGCCAAGACCTGAGGATGGATGGCGCGACAGTTTTGGCAACGAATGATTGCATTCTCAAATTATTACAATTAGACCGCGTCTCAAATACATCTACAGATCGTCCTCCAGGTCGTCGATGCCCCTTCGGCCCATCCCCGAGCAGTACTCGTTCGTGTACAGCAGCAGCGACCCTTTGCCAACCTGCGTGTCCGACCCCGGGACCTTCACGCCGTGCCGTCCCGTGGGTAAATAGTCGTCTCCGACTGCGCCGTCGGGTCGCGTCCCGTGGCTCATGATCCCCCACATTCCTTTGCGCTGCGACCTTCCCACGGGTTCCGGCACCTTCCTCGGCCCGCGGTTCACCGCGGGTTTGATCTCATCCGGGCGGACCGCTCTGGACATCGGCGACGTGGCCCGCGCCGGATGGTGCAGCTCGGGCTGGAAGCATTCTTTAAACTCGTCCGTCTGGTCTTTGATGGGCTTGAGGTATCCAGGCGCTCCGGCGTCGGGGGTGTCGTTCTTCTTGATGAGCCCCGGGCCGAGCTCGTCCTCGGCGCGGTCGGGGCGGTATAGGCCCTTGGACGGGTCGATCTTGCGGTTGCCGAGCCACCCGTCCATGCCGCTGCTGCGGTGGTCTGGATCACCGTACATCCGCGCGAAGAAATCTTTGCGCGATTCCGCGTTGGATTTGTGCTGCGTGTACTTGTACCCGCCCGCGGAGGAGTCGATGGGTTCCATCGGCTGGGTCCTGTGGGCGGGGTTCCCGACCCACTCGCCGTCGTAGTACTTCGGCCGGTTGGGATCGCCGTGCTTCTTGATGTAAGAGATGTCCTTGAGGCAGTCGTTGACCCTGTCCGCGCTGAGCTTTGGAGAATTGGCGCACATCGCCTTGCCCCCCTGGGGATTGTTGCCCACCCGCCCGATCCAAGAATCGGGGTTGGGCACCTCTCCATCCTTGGGACGCTGCTGCTTCATTATTCCGAACAGGTCCTTGCGTCCCTCCTGGTTATTCGGGCCCTTCGGTGGCATGCGCATGCCCCCCGAGTAGCCGTTCTCGCCCGGAACCTTGCTCCGACGGCCTTGGAAGTCGGCCTCGAATTCCTTCTGCCTGCTTCGCACCATGTGGGGCTGAATTGACTTCTCGGGCTCCTCCTCGGGCGGGTACTCGTAGCGGCCGTACCCTTCGCCGTGGATGCGCTGCTGGTGACTTTTGTCCCATTCGATCGGATTGTTGCACGTCCGCGTCGAGCTCACGAAGCTCATGGCGCCGGTGCGTGCGCGTGCCGCGGAGAATTGTGTTGACCGGAATTGGTGCCGTCCCACATCAATCCGCTTCCGGAACGCCCGAGACCAAAATCAGGTGAGGGAAGCAAAATGACTAATTATTTACAACAGGGGACGTCCTCGGACTCACGATCGAGGCCGTCCCCGTTCTGAGTAGCTAGCTAAACATCGAACACGAGTTCAAGAAAGACACACACGTCGGGAGATGAGATCACGCGAGGCCGCGCTCCGCGAACGGAGCGGCGCCGAGCTCGACGCCCAACGGCTCAAGCGCGGCTCTCAGCACCGCGTACACCGAATCAGTGTCGGGCCCCGCTATCCTCGCGACGACGCCCGGACTTTCTTTGTCACCTTGAGGTACCTTGAGGTCCGAGAAGGACGCGAGGAGCCACCCGGCGTGGCCCGCGGGATCCGGGCTACCGCTCACGCCCACCGCGGCGCCGGCGACGGTGGATTTAGCGACCGGCTCGACGACATCCTTCAGCTTGGCGACGGCGGTGGCGCACCGCGGACCGATGAGGACGACGACGGCGAGCGCGTGCGTCGCGCCCATACGTCCCGCGAGCCCGCCCGGTCCCGGCCACGTCTGGTCCAGACGAAGCGACTCCATGAGCACCTCGCGGCCATCCACGGAAATCTCAGTCGCCGTCGCGTAGGATTGGAAAACCCATCGCTCGCCGCTCGGGTCCTTGGGGAACGTTTCCGCGGGGGCGACGCCGCCGCCGTAGCCGCTGGTGAACCCGCCCGCGCCGCCACCCTCGAACCCCGCGCGTCCCGCGACGACCCAGTCCACCAGCGCGAGCGATGCGGTCGGCGCCAGTTCGATCCGCTGACGGTTTCGAAACCGGGAGTCGCGAAAGGACTGCACGGGGTCGGGCAACACCGCCAGTAACGACCCGGCGCCGACCCTCGCCGCGAGCGCCTGGACGGTATCACGCGACGTCTTGGCGTCACCCGCGGAGTACCTCGACGCCTCGTCGGTGATGGTGTCGTTCGAGTGTTCAGTGCGTGGTGCGACGGACACGCTGCGGGCGTGCTTGTAAACCTTGGTGGTTCCCTGCGTGGCGAGGACGGCGGCGCACCCGTCGGCGACGGATACGCTCATACCCGATCGATCCCCCGCGACGAGCCCGCCGCCGAAGGTGACGGAGTAGCACCAGATACAGTCGGCGTCCGGGAACGCGCTCTTGACCCGCCGTGGCACGATCAGTCGCAGTGGGTACTGGTGGAACAACCGAGTCGCCGCGCTTTTCCCGCCAGACCGAGAGACTTCGAGGACGCCGACGCGACACGCGGACTCAGCCTCGGGATCGGGAACGCCGCCCCAGTGGCCCTGAAGCCACGCGGGAGGCGCCATCACCGCGGAGACGCGACGGGTCGGCTCCGGTGTCGGGTCAGGGTCAGCCTGCGCCGCGCGTTTCTGTCGAGCGCCCGCCATCGTATACGCCCGAACCGAACCGAATTCAAAAGTTAGTCAAAAGTAAGTTCGATCAGCTGGAGAATAGCCTGGAGTAGAGAGCGTCGTGTCCACCCTGGATGAGGTCCGTCAGCGGCGACGTGTTCGCCGCGCGGGATACCGCCGCCGCGACGGCGTGTTCCTTCGGTGCGCCGGACCGCAAAGCCGCCGCGGACAAAGCGGCCTCGGCGGCCATCTCGTCGCACCGCCCGGAGCACCGCCGCAACGACGCCGCGGCTTCCAGTGGACCCACCAGGTTCAACCGCGTCGCCGCGCTCAGCACGTCGCGTAACGTGAGGTACGCGAACAGCCTCGCGGCACGGCGCGTGGACAGCCCGAGGCACCCGACGACGGCGCCGAACGTCGTCGCGAGGTGACCGCCGCTCTTCTCCACGCGTGAAATCCGCTTCACGTCCTTGAGCTTAGCGCCGATCGTCGCGTCGTCTCCGTACGCCGCGATCGCCGCGCGGATGAACGCGGCGCCCATCGCGACGGACGCGCGGTGTGCGACGTGGTTACCCGCGAGGTGGGCGTCCAAACGTCGATCGAGCCATTCCCAATCGGCGGATATTTCGCCGGACGTGAAGGCCGTAGCCGGGTGATGTGCAAATCGCGCCGCCTCCACGAAGGGCACCGCGAGGCTCGACGCGTTCCTCACCGCCTCGAAGCAAAACGTGTCCACGTCCCACCCCGTCTGGTCTAACACCCTCTCGTCCAGCCCGGCGACGAGCCTGGCGTGCGCGGCGGCTTCGAGGCCCTGCGAGTGAGCGAACCCGCCGGTGGGTAACAGGGGGTCGACCAGCTGCCAAACCGCCCAGTCGTCCGTGCCTCCTCCGTTCACGTCGTCGTCAGTCATCGTGCGTACGTATCTTCCGTGTCTCGACGTGCGTGTCTTTCGTTTCTATCTCGTTGGTGTCAGCTTTGCTATGTTCTGTGCTTCCGATGTGTGTCCCCGCCCTAAAGTAATACAAAAACAGTGTGTGTGTGTGTGTGTGAGTCCCAAGTCTGTTCCGAGTCTGTTCCGTTCCCTTGTTTAGAAGAGTTGGTAATTCTGCGTCAGGGGCAGGGACGTCGCGGGATCGCACTCCAGTTTCTCGCCGTCCGCGGTCACCTGGTACGTCTCCGGGTCCACCGTGATCACCGGCAGCGCGTCGTTGTGACGCATGTCCAGCTTGGTCAAACCTCGGCACTTCTCAACCGCGACGATCCGCTTAGCGAGTCCGTAAGACTGAGCGATACCCTTCTCGACGCATGATTTGGACACGAACGCCACGCAGGTGGTGCCGGGCCTGTGCGCCGCCCACATGGGCCGCATGATGACGGGTTCCGGGGTTGGAATGGACGCGTTGGGGTCGCCCATCTGCGCCCACGCGATCTGTCCACCCTTGATGACAATCTCGGGCTTGGACCCGAAAAACGCGGGTTTCCAGAGGCAGAGGTCCGCGAGCTTGCCGCACTCGATGCTTCCGACGACGTGCGAGATGCCGTGCGCCACCGCGGGGTTGATGGTGTACTTGGCGATGTACCGCTTGACGCGGAAGTTATCGCAGGTGCCGTCGGGTTTGATCATACCGCGCTGAGATTTCATCTTGGCGGCTGTTTGCCAGGTGCGGGTGATCACCTCGCCGACGCGGCCCATCGCCTGCGAGTCCGAGGACATGATGGAGATGGCGCCCATGTCGTGCAGGATGTCCTCGGCGGCGATGGTCTCGGCGCGGATTCGCGACTCGGCGAACGCGACGTCCTCCGCGATTGACTTGTCGAGGTGATGGCACACCATGAGCATGTCGAGGTGTTCGTCCACTGTGTTCTTGGTGTACGGGCGGGTCGGATTGGTGGAGGACGGGAGGACCTCCTTCTCGCCGCAGATCTTGATGATGTCCGGGGCGTGTCCGCCGCCGGCGCCCTCGCTGTGGTAGGTGTGAATGGTCCGGCCCTTGAAAGCCTCGACGGATTTCTCCACGCAGCACGACTCGTTGAGGGTATCGGTGTGGATGGTGACGGCGACGTCGTTGGCCTCGGCGACGGAGAGGCAGTTATCGATGGCGGCCGGGGTGGTACCCCAGTCCTCGTGGAGCTTCATACCCACGGCGCCGGCGTCGATGATGTCCTGCAGGCCCTCGGGTTTGGCGGTGTTCCCTTTGCCGGTGAACGCGAAATTGAGCGGCAGGGTATCCGAAGTTTGCAGCATCATCTTCACGTGGTTGGGCGACGGAGTGCACGTCGTGGCGCAGGTTCCGGACGCCGGTCCGGTCCCGCCGCCGAGCAGCGTGGTGAGACCGCTGGCGACAGCCTCGGTGGCGATCTGTGGGCAGATGAAGTGTATGTGGGTGTCGAGGCCGCCGGCGGTGAGGATGCTGCCCTCGCCCGCGATTGCCTCCGTGTTCACGCCCACCACCATGCCGGGCGTCACGCCCTCCATGACGTCGGGGTTACCAGCCTTGCCTATGCCCGCGATCATACCGTCCTTGATCCCCACGTCCGCCTTGTATATGCCGGTGTAGTCGACGATGAGCGCGTTGGTGATGACGGTGTCGAGCGAGACTGACGCGTCGACGCCGCACTGCTGACCCATACCCTCCCTCAACGTCTTACCGCCTCCGAACTTGCACTCGTCGCCGTACACGCACAGGTCCTTCTCCACCGCGATCCACAGGTTGGTATCGCCCAGACGAACTTGGTCCCCAACAGTCGGGCCGTACATGGCGGCGTACTTGGCGCGGGGGATGGAGAGGGGCGGCGCCTTGGGCAGCGGTGTAGCCGCGGCGACGTGGAGGAATCCCCCCGCGGCGACGCGCGCCATGGCCTTGTCAAGCGCGTCCGGCGCGTCCACCGGCCCGTCCACGATGTTGTTACCCCCGCGGACGATGCGGTTACCCGCGATTGGCACCAGCGGCACCTCTTTGCTCTCGCCAGGTTCGAATCGAACGGCGGTACCGGCGGGTACGTTGAGTCGCAAACCAAGACTTTGGGCTCGATCGAAGGATAACAACCCGTTCGTCTCGATGAAGTGGTAGTGCGATCCGACCTGGATGGGCCGGTCGCCGGTGTTGGTCACCTTGAGTAAGACGGCTGGGCGGCTGGCGTTCAGTGGGACGTCCAGCGCGGCGTCGTCGTGAGCGACAACGTCACCGGGAGCGCCGTCGCATCCAGCGGCTGCGGCCACGTCGGCCCACTGCTCCCGCACGATCTCCCCGTTGGTCTTGGGTCTATCTCCATCGCCGTCGCCTTCGGCCTTCTTGCGCTTCTTCGTGCCCTTCGCCCCATCGGCGTCGTCCTCGCCGGGAAGGGACGGGAAGGCGTCCTTCTTCGGGACAGGTAGGAAAGAGCCGTAGAGCG
>Ga0315320_10005690_pt1 | contig 10183 bp, 7 predicted proteins | sample M140m21515metaG_FD_203458 | JGI IMG/M metagenome (GOLD analysis project Ga0315320, IMG submission 203458) | Ammonia-oxidizing marine archaeal communities from Monterey Bay, California, United States - M1 40m 21515 | ecosystem: Environmental > Aquatic > Marine > Coastal | place: USA: California...
CGACTCCCCTCCAGATGGCGGTGACTTCGACTCCCCTCCAGATGGCGGTGACTTCGACTCCCCTCCAGATGGCGGTGACTTCGACTCCCCTCCAGATGGCGGTGACTTCGACTCCCCTCCAGACGGCTTCGAACCCGAATGTGACGACGATGACGATTGCCCGGATGGCTGGACTTGTGATCTGGACACGTGTGTTGCAGGCGGTGACCCAACAGATGTTGGCGCCGACTTTGATTCTGATGACGATGGTGCCGATGGCATCTCAGACGTCGACGTGGGTGCTCCCGATGATGGGATCGCAGACATCGATGGCGGTCCAGATATCGATCTGACCTCCTGTTCAACCGATTCCGATTGTTCAGCTTCTGACTGCCCGCCCGATTCTGCCGACTGCGTGTGTGCCGACCTGGGTGGCGGTGGCTTCTGTGTTCCTGGCTGTTCATCGGACAGTGAATGTCCATCTGAAGTCCCATTCTGCGATGAAGACTTTGGTATCTGTTCGCCGGATGAGCCTGGCTCCTTCGACGGAGGTCCAGGTGATGGTCCCTTCGATGATGGTGGCGATATCGGTGCACCCGATGCCGACACCGGCCCTCCAGCCGACAGTGACCTCGGTGGAGACGACAGTGACGACGGCAGTGATGACGGCAGCAGTGATGATGGTGGTTCTACCGGCGATGATACCGGCACCAGTGAGATCTCCTATGCGTGCTCTTCGGGGGGACTCACACCGAGTACAGCCGTGGGTACACTGGGCGATTGGGATGGATATGCGTTGATGCAATCGACGGTATGGGTCTGGAATGCGGATGAAGGTGTCGCGATGGTGGTCGGATCGGAATCATCCAACACCTGCGATGTTTTGGACGATATCAGTGATGGAACCTACACCGGTGCCGCCTACCAAATGATTTTCTCGGACTGGTCTGAGAGTGGATTTGGACCCGGTCCAATCGATGTGGGCTCATTGGCTCTTGGCACCCCAACCGATGGCGAAGTCGACATCATCGCCTCCGCGTACATCATTATTGATGGCGAGGGAGCCAGCTATCCATTGCAAGGTTCCGGTGGCGAGGAAATCGGACCCGATGGTGGAGCTGTACCTCCAGGAACCGTCAACATTGGAGATATCTCCGTCGGTGGCGAGTTCAATGGTGTGGTCGATCTCAATGACTTCGACGCATCCAAGGGTGTCGAAGGATTCTTCAGCGCCTGCTATTGCGAAGATTTGGATGGATTCACAATGCCGGCCGAAGGCTTCTAAGCCGTCGCCAACTAAAAATGACTCCATGAATCGTGGGCGGCTTCGGCCGCCCACCTTCGTTTATGGATCAATAGTTGCGGCCTCTCATAGAGCGCGTCAAGCTGCATGAAGTGGAGGAGTATATGAAACGACATCTGTTGGTGACCACAAGCCTGGTCGCAGGTCTTTTGACGGGTTGCGGCAAAGAAGACGATACCTGTGGCGACGGCTACGCTCGGGCGGATGACGGCAACTGCTACCCCATTAACGCCGAAGGCGATGAGGATGCCGATGGCGGTACCACCGATGCCGATGGCGGTACCACCGATGCCGATGGCGGTACCACCGATGCCGATGGCGGTACCACCGATGCCGATGGCGGTACCACCGATGCCGATGGCAGTGCCACCGATGCCGACGGCAGTGCCGCAGACATCGATGGGGGAACACCCGACATCGATGGGGGAACACCCGACATCGATGGGGGAACACCCGACATCGATGGGGGTCCACTCGATGACGGACCACCCGACGGCGGAGACTTCGATGACGGCGACTTCGATGACGGTGGGCTGGATGACGGTGGCCCCATCGATGATACTGGCTCGGCCGAAATCACCGCTGATTGTGCGGACGGGGCGCTCCCTGGCACGACGGCTTCAGGCTCCGTACGGGATTGGACCGGTGGTGGCGCGCCCATCACATTCTCATCTGCCGCCTGGTATTGGGACCCATCGTCCAACACAGCAACGGTACTGATCTCAGATTCGGCCGACTCCTGTGGAGATATCATCACCCAGATTACGGATAGCACCTATACCGGTGCGGCCACATCACTGGTCATCTCAGACTGGACAGACCTTGGACCCGGATCCATCGACGTCCTTCCCATGAGCGAAGCCTCGCCGGGCGATGTGAACGTGGTAGCCAGTGCGTACTACCATGACGGTTCCGAGGGGGGCTCGTGGCCTCTCGATGGCTTCACCGGAACCGTGGACTCACCAACATATGGCTCACTCACCACCTTATATATTGGAGATGGGGCCCGCTTTGAGGCGTCCGTGCAGTTGTATGGAGCCGATGCGAGTGAAGGCGTAGATGGGAATTTCGAGGCCTGCTATTGCACCGACCTCTCTTCCTTGGTTGTCCCGGGTGAAACCATTGGTGAGGGCGGAGACGGTCCCCCTGTGGAGCCGGACTCAGGTCCCCTCGATGGACCATTCGACGAAGGTTAACCGCCATAGAATTAATGATGTAAACAACGTCCCGGTATTCCGGGACGTTCGTGTATGATGAACCAAAGGAGCCACCATGAATCCCTTCCACTGCATTGTTCTAGCGTTTGCCATCGGTTGTGGGGGTCTCCAAACCACCGAGTCCGACTGCGAAAAAGGCTTTGAACGCGCCGATGATGGCGGTTGCTACCCCTCTGGTGGTGGTGGCTTATCGGGTGGCGATGACGATGGACTCGATGCCGACGGCGACGATGGCTTCGGTGATGACGATGGCACCACAGATGACGGAGTGGACGGCAGCGATGTGGATGGCGGTGATGATGGCGCCAGCCCGCCCGATGATGGCCCCCCGCCAGACGAGGGACCTGCCGATGACGGACCTGCCGATGACGGACCTGCCGATGACGGAGTCGTCGATGGTGGACCTGCCGATGACGGACCTGCCGATGACGGACCCGCAGATGGTGGACCCATCGATGAGGGGCCCACAGATGAGGGCCCATCGGAAGGCGATGACCTTGGCGATCCGAGTGGTGAATCGTGCACAACCGACGACGACTGTGAGTTGAGTGACTGTCCAAGCGGATCCATCGGATGTGTCTGTTTGGCCGATGCCGGATTTTGTGTGCCGAGTTGCAGCTCTGACGCAGACTGCCCTAGTGAAGTACCCTTTTGCGAAGAGAGCCTCGGGGTCTGCGGACCCGACGATCTATAAGACCAATGGCCTAAAAGTCTTCAAAAGGATTGCTGCTCTTCTTTCGGCGCACCAAGACGACGATGCCGCCGATGAGCAGGACCACTGGAGCCAGCACAAAGGGGTGTGTGGGCCTGTAGCTCAGGTAATAGCCCACCCAACGGTCGGGCCGAATGAGGGGTTTCCCTCCATCGGGTCCGGTAAATTTCACGGTGGCTGCAAGCGCATTCATCGCTGTGTCTGCCCCAGCCGCATCCACACTCGAGCCGCGCATCCATGTCGCCATCAATCCCCCATCAAACGGGGCCACCATCAACCGAATCGGGTTGTCGCCATCCCGGGGCCGAAACAAAGCACCTGTCCGATCCCCCACCGTGACTTGTTCTCCCGGTGGAAGCTCTGCTCCCGCTTTTCCAAAAAACAGATCGCGCCATTCGCCCTCAATGTCTGAAAAAGAGTGCTCATCAACAGGCGTTCCGTCCCAGAACTTCTTGCATGCAAACAGGACATCGGGCTCGCCCAATGCAGGAGGCAGGATTCCCACCCAGCATTCGGCAGACTCAAGGCCCGAGGCCCACATCTTGGAGGTAATCTCTAGTACACCCGCGCTCTCTTTCTCAAGTGGAGGCCGCCATCCGTCGGGAAGCGTTGCCGAAAAACCCGCCCCTGAGGATACATCGGAGCCCTCAATCTGAGCCGGCCCCTTGGCGAGCTCAAAATTCTTAAGGGTCTCCATGAAGCCCTTTTTGGCCGCCTTGGAATTCCGCTTGGAAGCGATGACCCGACTGTGAACCACTTGGCCTTCACCCGCGAAAGCCGCCCCGTAAAACACACCTGGACTTCCCTTTCCACCCGAAGAAGTAAATCCGATTTCTACAAATGCAGTCGTCCGACCACCGATGGTCTTCACCTCGGTCTTGGTGATGGACGCATCCCCGCCACCCTCTTTCTCCACCTTCTCGAGATAGTGGGCTGCATAGGTTTTGGCGGTATCCCCATCGATGGGCGTCTGATACGGCGTCAGCCACAATTTGTACAAGATGGTACTGCCAGGCCCCGAAGCCTTGAAGTCCCAGTCCGACCAGCGCCCCATCTCCCATCCCTTTGGAAGATGGAGTGTTCCGCCCACATCGTTCATCAAGTATGGCTCTGCATTGGCCACTGGCGCCGCCAAGCTCATCCACGCTGCCACAATAAAGCTGATCATGAGTGCCCCCAGGTCGAGTAGAAGCGGAGAATAGAGACCCGCTCACCGCTTCGCAAGCGGTAGCATCAAAGCATGACAGAACGTGGACAGGCTTGGCTCCCATGGGTGGGGGCACTCATCGCTGCTCTCTGGGTGGGCATCCATCTGGATGTTCCGCTTGTCGAAGACAGCCTGTTCTGGTGGGTGCCCAAAGGACTGCTGGCCGGAGAGACAGGCTTTCCGCTCTCTCCAGCCCAAACGCTCCCTTCTGCGATGACTCCCGCAGCCACCCGGCTTCCACAATGGTCGGGGGGACTCCCCGACTACGGCCATCCTCCACTGTGGTACTGGTGGCTCGGTCTCTTTACCCAAGGGAATGCGAGCATTGGTGCCATTCGGGCAGCGACCCTGCTGCCCGCCATGGCGGCCGGGGCAGGGTTTGTGGCCCTCGGCCTGCGCATGGGATTGGGTGGTGCAGGTTTTGCGGTGTTTGCACTGCCGCCCTTCTTGGCTCAACTGATTCGCCCCGAGCTCGATCTTCCTTTGTTGGCGCTCATACCTTGGGCCCTCATCGCGCTCTTAGACCGTGCATGGGGTCGCTATGCACTGCTCGCCGGACTGGCAACTGCCACCAAAGAACCCGGTGTCTTGCTGGTCGCACCAGCCCTCGTAGCCGCACATTCAGAACGGCGGTGGCGCGTCGCAGCCCTGACACCACTCTTGGTACTCGGAGGATGGGCACTGATACACGGCTGGATGGCCACACCCGAGCGTTTGCCTGACGGAGTACTGGGCTGGGGTCAAGACTTCCTGACGGTGCTCTTCATCGTCTTTATCGCTCAAGGACGATTCGTCCTGCTGGTGGGTCTCCGTAACCTGATCAAAGACCACGTAATCGCAAGCTTTGTTGTGACCTGGTTGATCTTCTTCGCCACCGTGGGCTTTTTCGCCAACCGTGGTACTGCGGATTTGTATACCCACGTCCGCTACCTGCTTCCCGGCCTGGCAGTGGCCGCTGTAGTGATGGCGGGCCACAGGCCCTGGCTGGCCATCGTTGGACTCATGTTTATGCACAGCGCTTCACAATTTGGTCCCGAAGCCTCTATGTTTGGCAGCGACCAAGCCCGAAGCGAACAGCAGGCAGCACCCTGGATTTCTGACCAAATAGAAGCCGGTGAGCGCGTCTGGGTGGGCACGCATCAGGCTGCGGGGCTCAGCCAACCTTGGGCCGGGGTGATTCAAGACCCGGTCGATGGCATGTACATCTACAGTATCACCACCACAACAGAGGCTGTACGATCCGGAGATATCGTCATGGAGGTGGCCTATGGCGAGCCTGCGGGCAGCCTCCTTACCGGAAGACAAAAGACCGAACTGGCCGAGTGGGCCGTGCATGATGGATGGGTAAAAGCCTGGCGGATCGATGGGGAATCGGGCTAACCGGGCAGCTATGCGTACACAGTTCACCACCACAGAAGATGGCCGCCTCGATAAACTCATCAGTGAGAACACAAAACTCAGTCGCAAGCGAGCCCGCAAGGTCATCGAAGCGGGTGGAGCGCGCGTCGATGGACGAAAGGCCAGGCTATCCAGCCAGCATGTCGCTGCCGGCTCCCAAGTAGAACTGCAATCATCCACACCAACACAGAGCGAGTATACGTTCGACGTCTGTTACCAAGATGAGGCTGTCTTGGTGGTCAACAAGCCCTCCGGGCTCGCCTCTCAACCCATGCGCGATGGCCGCCGGAGTCACCTGCACGGAATGGTCCAAGCCGATCATGGATACGCAGGTCTTCACCACAGGCTCGACACGCCAGCCTCGGGCCTGATGCTCTTCACCATGCATAAGCGCTTCAATGCCGCCATTGCCGAAGGCTTTCGCACCCACACCATTCAGCGAACATACCAAGCCGTACTTGTGGGAGATCCGGGTGAGGCAGGACAATGGGACCACGAGATCGATGGTAAGCCTGCTCGAACCCACTACCGGACACTGATTCACCTCGATGGAATGACGCTTATAGAGGCCACATTAGAAACGGGTCGCACCCACCAAATCCGTGTGCATGCCTCCCAGGCCGGGCACCCCATTGCCGGAGATCGGCGTCACGGTGGTACCGCTGGACGCCTGTGGCCACGCTTGGCGTTGCACGCCGTGGGGATCGAGTTTGATCACCCCGGAACCGGGGAGAGGCTCACGGTGAAGGCACCGCTTCCGGCGGATCTGTTGGAATTATGGCGTTCTCTGGACCCGGACCTTCAATATAGCCAAGCGAACGAAGCTGATTGAACATCTCCCAATCACCGATCGTGACGCCGCCCACCCCATCAATGGGCATCATGCTTCCACGGATTTTGGTGATGGCGGCGGAGAGCTTGGGGCCCACCTCTGAGGTCTTATCGCGTGGAACAGGTGACCGTTCCACGCCATCGGGGTCTACAGTCCACAGCGCACCTCGGCTCGTTTCGAAGTCGAATTCCAATCGAGCCGTGGCATCGACCACTGAAACTTTGGGAGAACCGTACAAGATGTTTTCCGACAATGCAGTGTTGTCATGATTCTTGGCACTGCCATCGGCAATGCTCCATAGATTTGTGCCCAACATACCGTCCACTTTCGGCGCACCGGCCAACGCCAATAGGCCGGCCACCACGTCGACATGCTCGACCACCGCATCCACCCGACCATGCTTTGGTACGACGCCACCGGCAGCGATCAATGGCACACGGGTGAGCTCACCCATCAAGGTGTGCCCGTGTTCAAACCCACCATGATCCCAAAATTCTTCCCCGTGATCGGAGGTGACTATCAGCGCCGTGTTCTGCCAACGTCCCCGGGACTTCAGTTGGTCGACAAGGTGGCGAATACCATCATCCGCTACCCGAATTTCTTCGTCGTATCGCTGACGAACATATTCTTGAACCTCCTTGGTCGGCGGCGTATGTCGGTGAGACTTCCCCACCAACTCGTCCAGCTTGATGGCCTCTGCGGCAGGATTGGCCTTGGAGAATCGACCCAGGTGAGGTGGGGTGGCTGCATAGTTGAGATGCGGCTCCATGAAATGCAGGAATAAAAAGCTTGGAGACTGCTGCTGGTCGAGCCAGGCAAGACCAAGATCAGACGTTTCTACCGCCGTCCGATGCTCCACATTGCTTGCACCCTGGTAGTCGTAAGAATCAAATCCTTGATTCAATTCAAAAGCTGGCGCCATAAAGGTGTTGTTGACCACAGCGGCTGTGGCATATCCCTCGCTCTTGAGTGCCTCCGGCAGGGTGGTAATGGCCGCATCTAATTTACCGAACTCGGTACCCCGAAAGGCCAACCGACCCACGAGATGCTGATGTGGATAGAGCCCACTGATCAGACTGGCCATGCTCGGAAGCGTCCAGCCGGAACTCGCATAGTTGCGATGAAACCAGGTGCCTTCCGCTCCAAGTTGGTCCATGTAGGGCGAGGTCTTCCGCTCATGACCATACAGGCTCAAATGATCCGCACGAAGCGTATCGATAACCACCACCACAATATCGGGTTTCGGGGCTGGAGCTTCAGGGGCTACCGTACAGGATAGGAGCAGTGACCAGATCATGAAGCCCCCTAACCTGCTCGCTGCAGGCTACACTCTGCCCCGCATGGAGGCCACTTGGGCGGAATCACCGGCATCGTACACTTCCGAGGAGAGCCACCGAGCCGGGACCAGGTTCAGCAGCTCTCGGCAGGGGTGGCCCATCGCGGCCCTGATGACAAAAATGTCTTCTATGCCGCCCCCATCGCCCTAGCCCAACGGGTGTTTGCCACAGAGAAAAATGTCCCCAAGCCTCCGTTTGTAAGCGACCGTTTTGTCATCTTGATCGATGGCTCAGCCGATCGGGACCGCACACTGGAAGAATGGGCCAACAAAGGACCTGGAGCACTCTCCACCATCACCAATGGCTTCGCACTCGCTGTGTGGGATCAAAAAGAGCGTGTTCTGTGGCTGGCCCGCGATCCAGCAGGAACCCGGCCATTATTCTTCTCCCATAAAGGCTCCAAATTTGCGTTCGCGTCGACCCTTCGGCCGCTCCTCGGACTCCCCTGGGTGAGCCGCGAAATCGCATCCGACCACCTCACAGAATACCTCAGCTTTCGGTACACACATGCACCACGAACCCTTCTGAGGGACGTGCAGTCCGTACCTCCGGGACATGTGGTAAGAATCGACTCGTCCGGGGTACGAATCGATCGATGGTGGAACCCACCATGGTGGTCACCCGGTCAGACCATTCCCGAATTTCCGATGATCGCTGACCGCATTGACACCGCTCTGCGAAGGGCAGTCGAGCGGCGGCTACGGACCGTACAGCCCACAGGTGTTCTGCTATCGGGTGGCCTTGATTCGGCGGCCATTCTGCATCACGCAACCGATATTCTGGGCTATGCACCCGACACCTTCACGGTCACCATGGCGGGAGACAAGCGCGATGAAAGTGCGTTTGCAGCGCGCGTAGCCGAGACCTATGGGGCCACACACTCCCTCATTAAAGTCACCACCGAAGAGATGATCTCATCGGTGGAGTTGGCGACCCTCGAGATGGGACAGCCCCTGCCAAGTCCCGCGGCCCTGGTGCAGCACTGCTTGTTTCAACAGGTCAAACACGAAACGAGGATCCTCTTGTCTGGGGCCGGTGGAGACGAAGTACTCGGCGGACGAACCATGCCCGATATTGCACAACGATTGCGGCGCGCGCGAACCGTGGGTAGGCTCCCCGGCCCTGCGCGTTCCATGGGGCGACGCCTGGCCAAGCGTGCTGGCTGGTCAGACCTCGCAAGCTCTGCACCCTACTTTGGCCTCGAGCGAAAAATTGGCGGCTCACGGGTCTTCAGTGCAGACGATCGGGTCGCTTTGCTAAGTGACCCTGCAATGGCGAGACCCGGTATACGCGCCACCATCCTCGAGCCCATCTACCAGGAGGTCACCTCCGATCCCATCAATGAAATGTTGCATGTCTGGCAACGAGGATGGCTCACTGAAGATGTACTCGCGCGGGCCGATCGCTTGGCCGCAAACAACCGTCTTCGCATCCGCTTCCCACTTTTAGACAGCGAGTTTTTGGCCACTGCAGCCAGTATTCCTGGGTTCGAAAAGTGCCGTCGTAAGGGCGTTGGCTACATTTCAAAGGCACCACTGCGTCACGCCATGCAAGGCCGTTTATCGGATCAACTGCTCCATCGGCCCAAGCGGTCCGAACCTCGGCCCATGGCATTTTGGCTGCGTGGACAAGGATCGCCATTTTTACGAGAACGGATCGATGCGCTGTGCGATCAATCTGCAGACCTCTTTGTCCCTTCCGTGGCGCGACAGATCATGGAAGAGCATCTCAGCGGCCGAGCCGACCACTCGGTCCAACTGTGGACCCTCGTCATGTTTGATGCCTGGCGTGCCAGTCTCGGCTGACGGACCCGCTAAATCTCGAGCGGTTTCTCCGGTGGATCCGGCGCCAAATCGTCTTCATCTTCTTGCATGAACGCAAAATGAACGATGAAGAGACCCAGGCCCACTACAATGGCGGCATCGGCCACATTGAAGCTCGGCCACTCATAGGTGCCAAACGTGTCCACCAACCAGGGCTTTATCGAGGGATTCTCGGTATACACCCGAAGAAAGTCGGTGACACTCTGCTTGTGAATTCGATCGATGGCATTGCCCACCGCACCCGAAAGCACCAATCCCAGCGCCACACCTTGATACCGATCATGGGCAGGTATCTCGCGGTACATCTGCCCGAGGACACCAAGTGCCACCACCGTAAACACCGCGAAAACCAGCATGCGGTGATCGTAATCATTG
>Ga0315320_10005691_pt1 | contig 10183 bp, 16 predicted proteins | sample M140m21515metaG_FD_203458 | JGI IMG/M metagenome (GOLD analysis project Ga0315320, IMG submission 203458) | Ammonia-oxidizing marine archaeal communities from Monterey Bay, California, United States - M1 40m 21515 | ecosystem: Environmental > Aquatic > Marine > Coastal | place: USA: California...
CTCTTCTATTTGGTAATTCTCATCAACATAGTCTGGATTATATGAATTGATTTGCCATTGAACACCACAGCTATTAACTGAGAAAAATAAGACTACTATGCAGATTAGTTTAAGTAAGTTTTTCATGAGAAAGTTTTAGTTGATTTAATTATATATTGTTAAGCAAAAAAGGAGCCCTGAGTTAACAGAGCTCCTGTGCGGATTGTTGGAAGTAGGTAAACGGAAATCTAAACTACTGCCTCATCCTTTAGTAGGGTTTAGCTATTATGCTTGTCCCATTAAACGTGCAGATTCATTTTCCGATAGCAACCCAGTTTTTGCAAATGGATCAAATTGGATTAATGCTTCAGTATCAAAATTCTTTTTCATTAAAAGGTTTCCTGCTGATACCATTAGATTACCTGTTTTGTGATCGTCGATATTGTACTTTTGATCATTAGATGCAAAGTTTGTTATACCGTTTACTACTTCCCAGATTGATAAACCTGATTTAGCATTTTGTAATTGCTTTGTAGTAAATGTAGATGGCTCAGCTCCAATATCAGAGTATGCTTTCATAACTCGGTTAATTGGTAGATACCTTTGCATGTATTCGTAATCAATTTTTTTGTCAGTTGATAACATAGCGGACATTGCGCGTTGTACTTCAGCAATTGATGCATCAGTGTTATTTGCAGATTTAATTTTGTCAGCTAATCCTACAGGTTGGAATCCTGTAGATGCCATGCTAATCATATGATCATTGAATTCTCTGATTGATTTATCAGTTAGTTCATGTAAACCGTATGTTTCAGAGAATGATGTAGATGTCATTCCATTTGAACAAACCAATCGGTTTAGATATGGTGATACTTCTAATCCACGAGTTGGAGTATTTCTGAATGTTACACCAGTATTAAATACTTCATCTGACATTCCTGGTACTGAGAATACACCGTTAGGCGATACACAGTTAATTGTAGCTCCACCTGATGGATCTGATCCGAAGTCTTTTACTTCTAATCCATATTGATTGATATACCCTTCAGCAAAATCAATGAATGCTTCATTACTAATACTTGCATATCCTGCAGGTAGAATGTTAGTAACTTTCTTTGCTCTTGGATCAACCAACAGTGTTACAGTTTGATCATTCTTAGATGATTTCATAGTTTTCATCATTTGAACTAATTGCTTTAGTCCATCAGATCCAAAACCTGTTTCAAACCTTTTAGCAAATGCTGTAGGAATTCTTAGCCTACCCAATAACCTTTTGAATGCAAAGGGTGTTAATTCAATTTGTACTCCGTCAACCTCGATATGAGTATTGTCAATTACATTGAATTCAGATAGACTGATTTCTTTTCTCATTACTTCGTTCCTAACAGCTTCGGCTTTTCTAGCGGCGAATGCAGTTGGCGATAATGTAGTTAATTCTTTCATAATTTTTACTTTTGTTTGTTATTTGTTTAATTAATTATAGTATAAATATAATACTTTTTTTGTGATTCTGAACTATAAATATAAGTTATTTTTCTAAAGTTATTAACAATTTATTTATCCGTTGTTTCACCTTCTTCTTTATCTTTATCTAATCCGAATAAGGCATCGAACTGTAAACCTGATTTTTTGATTTTTTCTTTTTCAGCTTTCTTTAGTCTTTTTAATCCTTCAGCTTTTTTGAACCTTTCAGTATCATATGTTACATCTCCACTAGCAGAGAGATCGAAATACATTTGCTTACCTACATGACCACGTCGGTTTTTACTAAAGGTAACATACCTTTCTTCCTGATCCCTTTCATCTACGAACCTTATCTCCATCATACCTGTAGTCATATGCTTCAGTTTATTTGATCCTACAAATGTACCACCTTTGTTTACTTGTTGTATATTAAGGAAAGATGTAAACTTCTTAGCTTTGTTATCACCTAGATTATGTCGGTACATTAGATCCAATAAGTATTTCTCAGAACTGTTTCTGGTCATTCTGCCTGATTCTCTGATTGTTTCTTGCAATTCAATAAAGGAGTCAGTTAGAACAATGTCATAACCTTCTGATAAGATTTCTTCTAGTACTTGTTTCGGATCCTCATTGTCTTCTATTTCTTGTGGAAAGAATATATCTAATTCTCCGAACTTAGGATACCTTTTAACATAAAGGTAAAGATCCACCTGGTTCATCTCAGCTGAAATGAATAGTACTTTAGATCCAGTCTTTTTTGCATTTGCAATAATATCTAGTGTTACAGTAGATTTACCAACACCAGGATCTCCAACTACCATCCAGTTAGTTGCTTTTGGAACTCCGCCATCAATTGAGAATAACCCATCTAATGGTGTATTTGTTTTATGAGCCTCGAATAATCCTTTCTCATATTTGACGTTGCTAATCTGAGTTAGCCTTGATTTGATTTTTTGTACTTTTGCCATAATTTCCGTTTTTATGTTTGTTTAATTAATTATTTATAGTATAAATATAATACTTTTTTTGTGATTCTGAACTATAAAATCTTGTTATTTTCAAAAAGTTATTAACAATTTTGAAACTGTACTGTTGAGTTAACTAACATTCCGTATGCTGGATCTGCCCATGTTTTTGAACCGATGTTTTTCCAATGTTCGTAATCAGCCATTGCAGGAAAGTTAGAATGAATATCTCCTACAGTTAAACATTCTAGGATTTCTTTATCTATTAGGTAAAACTTACCACCTTTCATTGCAAGAGCAGTTAGATAAAAACCGCTTTCAGATTTAAGTTGCACAGTATGCAATTTGTTTGTCTTATAACCTGTAACAATATTGCATAACTTAGATTTTCCTGTTGATACAGTAAAAAATCCAGCTTTACATTTTGTAATAACTTGATAGTCATATTCCTTATCCCAACATAATCCGTGCTTATGGGCATGGAATTTGTATTGCTTACCTTTTACCTTTTGTGTGATTGAGAATCCTGTTGTTCCAAGTGCGTTGTGTTCTGTAATTTGCATATTTTCCGTTTTTTAAATTATATTTAAATATAATACTATTTTATGGGTTTTGTACTATACTTTGGCAGTTATTTTAGAAAGTTATTAACAATTTAACAGTTTTCCCTAATATACTGTGCTGCTTTATGCAATTCATCAACGGATGCTGATATATGATCTTTAATTTGTGGATTTATCTTAGCAACAGGGTGCTGCTGCAAAAGCCCTTCCATAATAAGTGATATTGTAGATAACCTATCTTGGAAGAACTCATATTGTTCAGGAGGCAACTTTAATTTATCTTTTCCCATTTACCGTTTGTTATTAATTTAAAGGTTCCAAGATATTCCATGCTCCATTCATCTGGTGAAATTAAACTTAAAAACAAACTCTTTTCTTTATTTTGATATAAATAATAAGGTTCTCCTACTAAAGGTTGAAAGCTATAAGTAGATTCATAAACCAAGCTGGTCCAATTATATTCTTCAACTAATTTTTTATACTCTTCTTTGATTTCAGCCATCCTAGATTCAAAATACTTGTTAGCTTTAATACTATCTGCTTTATCTACTTTTATAGGTTTAAAGCTAGGTGCACTAACTGAAGTAGGATAAGGTTTAATCTTAGCATCAAACTTTTTGCTCTCTTCATTATAAACTACCGAGTCTGGATATTTCTTTTTCAAAACCTATATGTTAAACCTAATGCTACAAAAAATCCACCACTTGCAATTGCTAATGTATTTGGATTTAAATTAAATTTTGGTGTTATTGACTGCTTATGGTGAATCATATAGCCTCCACCCATAGTCATCATGCTTAATCCACCTATAATTGCTAATTTTTTCATATTTTTAATTTAAGTAATTCCATATCATTTTTCCTTTATTTAAAACTCTATTTTTATGCTTGGTTGTAACATCCCAAGGTTTTACCCATGCCATGTGTAATATATTTACATCGTCACCTCCCATTGATTCAACCTCAGCTCTTTCATAATACCAATTCCATGAAGGTGTTAAATGTTTCCAAAAAGATTTTGGTGTATCTAACATTAACAAACCAGATAAAATATCAGTATCTCTAGCTCTGTAACCGGCTGCTTCACACGTAACGAAAAGATTATAGGCCTTTTCATACAGAGCTTCACTTACCCATTTTTGATTATCAACTATCATTACGCCATCTTGAATATCGATAATGTTATTCTTATTTTGTAATTCAAATGTTTTTTCTAAAAAGTTAATTGTTTCATCGTCATTAACTGCTTTTAAAAAATACCAAGCATCAATCTGTTCACTAAGATCATTTCTCATTCTAGGTGCGCCGGCAATAATAAAGTCTTCACTTAACCAAGAAAAATCTAGTTTCTTTAAACATACACAATCAGCATCTATATGCATTGAGTATTTGTACCCTTTTTCATACAAGACATTAGGTGCTGCATAGTAAAGGAATGATTCAGGCGCATAACCAGTATCAGTGAACCCTTCAATATAATCATTAGGATTAAGAATAATTACATCCATGTTGCCTAATGATTTTGCTTCAGTATCAGATGTTACATAATAAAAATCAAAAACACCAGGATTAAATTCTTCAAATATTTCAAAACACCTTTTGGCTTTTAAAAAATAATTCTTATCTCCGTTTGTAAATAATGCTATTTTATCCATTCTTAATTACTTAATTTTGCTTTAATACTTGGATGGCTTTCATAACTATGCAATTCATAATTAAAGTCGCCGTTTAGTATATCTACTTTACTTACTTTTAATTCAGGTAAACAATATGGTTCTCTCTTCAGCTGTTCTTTTGCTTGGTCTAAATGATTAAGGTATAAATGAGTGTCTCCTAAATTACCTACTAATTGATCAGGTACCATATTTACTTCCTTTCCAATTAGCTTTAAGAGTAATGCATAGCTTGCAATATTAAAAGGCAATCCTAAAAATACATCAACAGATCTTTGATTCCACATTAAACTAATTTTTCTCTTAGGTACATAATCTTTGTCTAAATCAACATGTTCTAGTTTTTTGGCAAAACTTATATCTTTACCTAGCCTATAACAAAACTCTGCTTGCCTTTCTTCTAAGGTTAATTCTGTTGTGTATACTTGAAAACTGTAATGGCATGGTGGTAAAGTCATTTGATCTAACTCTCCAACATTCCATGCATTAACCATTAATCGTCTACTGTCTGGGTTTGTTTTAAGATCGTTGATTAGGTTTTGAATTTGGTCTATAGGTTCTAAATGTTTATCCTCTAAAACCCCGCTACCCCATTTTCTCCATTGCTTTCCATAAATCGGGCCTAGTTCTCCCCACTGTTTTGCAAACTCATCATCACTCTTAATATCTTCTATAAACTCCTCTATCATTAATGGCTCTAAAGTAACATCATCTTTAAAGTTGTAATTGTATATGTTTAAGTAATTTTTATAAGCATCCCCATTCCAAATATTACATCCGTTATCAACAAGATATTTTATATTTGTATCTCCTTTCAAGAACCACTTAAGTTCAGTAGCAATTGTTTTCATTGGCATTCTCTTTGTAGTTAAAAGAGGAAACCCTTGAGTCATATCCCATCTGATAGTATATCCGAAAATTGATTTTGTACCTGTACCTGTTCTATCTTTTTTATCTTTACCAAAATCTAAAATAGTCTGTAACAGCTCCTGGTATCTTTCATCTATTGTAAAATCTTTATCTTCTATCATTGTATGTAATTTGTTAAATATTGTGAAACAAAATAAGCTACTTTATATCCAGTGAATCCACCAAGCGCTGTTGGTATAGGGAATAAGATAAACTTAGCTAATGATGTGGTGTATTTAGGTCGGTTAATAACTTTACTAATATAAAAGTAATGTATCATATAACCTATAAGTACTGCTACATCCATTCTTAGTGCAATGAACGGAACAATGATAGCTCCACTAAATCCAAAAAAGAAATTTTCTACAATAGCATATCTTACTTCCTTCAGACTTGCTTCTTTAAATTCTGTTCTAATCTTTTTTGTTGGCATTAGTTATATTTTGAATATCTTTTTCAGTAAAATCTTTAACCATATCATTCATAACTAAATCCAATGCATGATCTTCATCCCAATCTTCTGGTTTATGTCGATCCACGGCTGCATCGTATTCTTCTTCTTCTAATAGATCAGGCCATTCTTCAACAGGCCAAATATCTTCTTCTTTTAAATCAAAGTCGTCTGGCATTAACGGTGCTGTCCATATTTCATATGCTATCCAACACCAACTTAATATAAAAAATGCACCTAATATAATAAGTCCTTTAGTCATTTACTTACTTGTTTTTCCTGTTACAAAATTCCACAATAAACTTAAAATGTTATTTGCTTTGTATTTATTTCCTTTATGATTTAATAGGAAATTTTTCATTTCTGTTTTTCTTTTCATCTTTATTTTTTTAATTTTAATAATACTGCACATTCTTCATAACACTCCAAGTCTTCATAATATGCAATCATTTCACCTATGTCTTCGTTATCTACTTCTTTATCAGGTGGAATAAAAAATACCGGCATAACCGATACGTCTTCTGGATCTTCAACTTCTTCCTTTCTTAATTCAAGGTGGTCTATTAAACCATCAAAATCATACATACCTGTTAATACTTGATATGAATTCCAAACTGCCTGATCTAACCAATTATCCATTATTTTAGTTTTTTGACTTCTTCTTTTAAAAAGTCGGTTAAGGTTCTGTACTTTACAAAACCATACTCATTTAATTTATTAGAATTTAAAGCATACCTTCTGTCATGTCCTAATCTATCTTTAACGAATTTAAATTTTACAGGTTTTTTCATAATGATTCCAATCATTCCTATAACATCTAAATTAGTATAAGTTTCTCCAGTTCCTATATTAAATATTTCATTAACCTCATCAGATAACATTAAGTTGTAGAGTTGCTTTACATTATCTCTAACATCAATCCATTCTCTAACATTTTTTCCATCTCCGTAAACAGGTATTTCCTTACCTTCTTTAATAGATCTCATAATAGTAGGTAAAAACTTTTCGTTGTGTTGATGGGATCCATAATTATTACAAGTCCTAGTAATTATATAAGGCAAGCCAAAGGTTCTGTGAGCAGCTAACACCAATAAATCCGATGCAGCCTTTGTTGAAGAATAATATGAAGAACCTTCTAAAGAATCGTTTTCGTCTGCTCTTTTCTTAATACCTAAAACTGAGCGGTATTTAGGATCATCCATATCACCATAAACCTCATCAGTTGAAATATGAATAAATTTCTTTAAGTTTTTATTTTGCTTTGCACATTCTAAAAGATTAAAAGTTCCTTCAACATTTGTTCTAATAAAAGGTTTGCCATTTTTTATAGAATTGTCTACATGGCTCTCTGCTGCAAAATGTACTATGTAATCATATTCTCCTAAGTCGTGGGGTGTCACATCACATATATCTTTTTTAATTAGAGCTATTCCAGTTTTAACATTCTTTGGGTTTGCAGCATATGTCATTTTATCTACAACTACAATCTGAGCCTTTGGGTTTTCTCTAGCAATAAGATTAACAAATTCAGATCCTATAAAACCAAAACCTCCTGTTACAATTATTCTCATTTCTTATTTTTTAAAAAATCAGGGTTTTGTTTCATAGTCATTCGAGTTATTAAGTTCTTTAATTTAGTTGTTGACCATCCATGACTTCTTGTTGTATACATAACTTCTATTGGCAGATGATCTCCTGTAAATCTTTTTCCTATATAATCATCTCCAAGTATTCTAAGATCAGGTTTAAAAAATTCTATTAACTTTAAAAGATCTTCTTCGCTTTCATAAGTAACAACTTCATCAACATACTCTAATGACATTAAAGTCTTATACCTTTCATGTAAAGGTATCACTGGAGTATATTTACTTTTTCTGTGTAATGAAGGGTCTGCATGTAAAAATACCATAAAATAATCACAATGCTGTTTAGCAGTTTCAAATGTGTAAATATAACCAGGATGTATTATATCAAAATTACCTGCAGTAAATCCTATCTTACCTTTTGTACTATTCATAATAAAAATCTAATTTATTATTATATGTAATAAAATGATTTTGTTTTATATAAAATAAATTACATTATGTAGTCCATACAGTTCTTTTATCTACATATAAGGATGTTAAGGATGTGCTAGCATCATTAGTTATATACTATGTATGTATATATGTAATTAGATTATCTCCCACTAGAAGTGAGATTATCTTAAAGAGCTTTTTCGATTGCTTTCTTAACTGCTGATGAAAATGTAGTTTTATTAAAGTCTAATTTATCATTATTAAGATCTATGAATGTTGCCTCAACTGTTGATTTAGCTTTTCCTTCTACTGCAATTTCTTTACCATCCATATAGATTAGTAACTTCACAATAGTTTTTTTACTTACTTTAGTCCATGGGCCTAATTCAATTCCAGTTGTTGGAGCTTCGATTGATTTCACTACTATTATTACAGGTTTGCCATCCATGCATAATTCATACTTGTCTGAAATAATATCTTCAACCATTTGCTTAATTCCGAAAACAATACGGTTCTTACTCATTTCTTCCATCTCTACGTGTGTACCTACTTTAGCCACAGTATAACATTCCTGTGAAAAAGAAAGCATAGGTAAAAACATTAATGTTATAATTAAATTCTTCATATTAAAATCTTATTTTACCACCGGTTAAAATTTGATAATTTAAAGCATTACCGTTAGAATGCCAAACGCCTGTAAAACTGATATTATATTTAAAAGTTTTTGTTATCTTAATATCCCATGAACTAAATGGAACTATTAAAACACCAGGATCCCACCACTTACCTTCATAAAATTGAGTGAACGGAGAATAAACACCTAGTATTAATGTTGAAGTAGTAATCCTTGGACTGATTTTAAAATTTCTATGTGCACCAGTAACAGCTGATAAGTTTTGTAAATTTCTTTTTCCTAGCTTACCAAATGTAAAGTTAGCTCCAGCCATACCTGTAATTTTACCCCACTTCCATGATTCTAAAGCTGTTGTGGTATTAAAATGATTTTGATTAAAATCAGTCATCGTTGTATTGGCCCCTACTAAATTAAAAGTTTTGTTAGGGTTAATCCAAGATTTGTAAAATGTTAAACTAAAATCATTAGTAACAGATGTGTATGTAAAAAGAGCACCTTGAATTCTGCTCTGTTTTGTATTGGCTCGTGTAATAGAACCTACTACCTTTAACTGTTGCCCATTTGAATTATCCCTATTATCAATAACTATAATATCACCTGATGCAATTAATGATCCTCTATTTTTATTATCTTCATCTCCACCATCCAATGCATTAGAAATAGAATTAGCTAATGACAAATTTGCACCGCCTTCAGTTTCCTCTTCCTCAGTCACTTCTCCACCATTAGTTTCCCCACCTCCATTGCCTTCTCCACTGCTACTTTGGTTTTCATTACTTGATGTACTGTTTTGATTTTCAGAACTGGTGCTATTACTATTTTGATTTTTAGATGAACCTTTCTTTTTTTCTTCCTCTTCTTCACCTGCTGCATTATCTATAGCTTCTGCAACTGGAACTGCTGATGCAGATATTGCTTTAGGTAACATCTCCCCACCTAATATTGACATAACATTTGTAACGACTAAGATGGTATTCTGAATAGCAATAGTATTTGAGGTATTCATAATTACTTGTGTTACACCTGAACATGGTGATGAACTATTAGCTTGTGTTACTAAATCCATCCATGAGTCAAATGTACCATTTGTAAAATCTGTCTGTGTAAATGTTTGAACATTACCAAAATAATTTAAAGCAATAGAATTACTAGAACCCATTTGGATTGTTTGTTGATTTAAAGTACAAGGATCTGTAAATGTATAAGACCATTGGCCAAAAGTAGCAAATGGTAAACACAGTAATAGAATTAAAATTTTATTCTTTAAATATTCCACGCTTAATCATTCTTTTTATGATACGAGCTGATGCAGTTTCCAAAGCTTTCTTAGTTGCAATACCGATTGTTGATTTATTAAACTTAACTTCATTATCTTCACCAATCTGACTTCTTTTAATTGTAACTGCTTCACCGCTTCCACTTCCTGTAAAGATTGTTCCTGTTTCAGCATTAACAAATCTTACTTGCATACCGATAATAGTTTTAAGAACTGTCTTTACACCATTGACTGTAACTTCTTCTTCCTCTG
>Ga0315320_10005693_pt1 | contig 10182 bp, 3 predicted proteins | sample M140m21515metaG_FD_203458 | JGI IMG/M metagenome (GOLD analysis project Ga0315320, IMG submission 203458) | Ammonia-oxidizing marine archaeal communities from Monterey Bay, California, United States - M1 40m 21515 | ecosystem: Environmental > Aquatic > Marine > Coastal | place: USA: California...
AGACCAAGGTGGTCCAAGCCCAGAAGGCCCTGGGCAATTTCAAGAACACGTTTCCCAGCACCATGGTGATGAAGGAAAAGGCGGCTCCCAAGGATGCTTTCATCCTGTCTCGCGGAGAGTACGACCAACCGACCGACAAGGTGGAAAGAAAACTGCCCGCGGTTTTGCCTCCTTTGGCAGGAGACCAACCCTTAAATCGACTTGGGCTGGCCCGTTGGTTGGTCTCGGGTGATCATCCCTTGACCGCTCGCGTTTGGGTGAACCGGATGTGGGAACGCCTCTTTGGTGTTGGAATTGTGAAGACTTCGGAAAACTTTGGTTCGCAAGCGGACTGGCCCGTTCATCCCGAACTCCTCGATTGGCTGGCGGTCGAGTTTGCGAAGCCTACCGTCTTGCCCAAGGTAGCGGGTAACCCTTCTCAAGCATGGGACATGAAGGGCATGATCAAGTTCATCATGCTGAGCCAAGCCTACCGCCAGAGCTCGAGCGCCCCGGAGGAGCTTTACCGCAAGGATCCGGAAAACCGGCTGCTGGCAAGAGGTCCGCGGTTCCGTCTGACGGGTGAGTTGGTGCGTGACCAGGCCCTGGCGGCAAGCGGTCTGCTCGTGCCGAAGATTGGAGGTCCCAGCACCCGTCCCTACATGCCGGCGGGCGTGTGGTCGGAAACAAACCGTTATGGTAACCTCAAGAATTACAAGGCGGATTCGGGCGAGGGCCTCTACCGCCGGAGCATGTATACGATCTGGAAGCGTACCGCCGCTCCCCCATCCATGCTCTTGTTCGACGCCCCTAACCGGGAGATCTGCATGCCCAAGCGGTCCCGTACGAATACGCCTTTGCAAGCATTGGCCCTCATGAACGAGGTTACTTACGTGGAGGCCGCCAGAGCCCTCGCTCAACGAATGATGAAGGAGGGTGGAGACTCAGTCGATTCGCGATTGACGACGGGATTCCGTCTCGTCACTGCACGTACGCCTGACGCCCATACTCTCAAGGTTCTCAAGTCAGGGTTCGAGCGTCGAAGGAATCAATTCGAGAAAGACGAGGAGAGGGCCAAGGCTCTCATTGCACAGGGAGCTTCGAAACCGGATCCCTCACTTCCCGTCCCTGAACTTGCTGCCTACTCGGCCACCGCCAGTATCCTTCTCAACCTCGACCGAGTAATCACCAAGGACTGAACTTTGAATAAGATGAACGACTTCAAGAAACTTCTACTTTCCAGAACCGATCTGACTTCCACTCAGGATTTTCTCAACCGGCGAGTTTTCTTGCGTAATGGCGCAGCAGCCTTGAGCACTGCTGCTCTTGCCGGTTTGCTCCCCAAACAGGCACTAGCCGGTTCCGGATACACCTTCCCGAATTTCCCCGCCAAGGCTAAGCGGGTCATTTATTTGTTTCAATCAGGAGCGCCATCCCAAATGGATTTGTTCGATCCAAAGCCCCTTATGGAAAAACAGCGCGGAAAGGATTTGCCTGATTCCATTCGCCGAGGCCAGCGCCTGACGACCATGACTTCCGGGCAAAAGAATTTTCCCATCGCCCCTAGCATATTCATGTTCGCCCGGCGTGGAAAATCCGGACAATGGATGAGCGACGTACTCCCTCATTTGTCCAAAGAGGCGGATGAATTGTGCTTCATCAAGTCGATGCATACCGAGGCGATCAACCACGACCCGGCCATCACCTTTTGTCAGACCGGGCATCAATTAGCCGGTCGTCCGAGCATAGGATCCTGGTTGAGTTACGGTTTGGGTACGGAGAATAAGGATTTGCCGGCATACGTCGTTATGACTTCCTGGGGCACGGGGCGGCCCAACGACCAGCCCTTGTACGATCGTCTGTGGGGAGCCGGTTTTCTGCCTACTCAGCACCAAGGCGTAAAGTTTAGAAATTCTGGAGACCCAGTTCTATACCTTTCCGATCCAAAGGGAATCAATCGTGAGATGAGGAGGGGGATGCTTGACGAGATCGCGAGCTTGAACCGGAAGGATCGGCAAGTGGTCGGTGATCCCGAAATAGATTCCCGAATTTCCCAGTATGAGATGGCTTTTCGCATGCAATCAAGCGTGCCCGAACTGACCGACGTTTCCAAGGAGCCCAAACATATTCTTGAGAGCTATGGTCCGGATGTTCTCAAGCCCGGAACCTATGCAGCGAACTGCTTGCTCGCCCGGCGCATGGCGGAGCGCGACGTTCGTTGCATCCAGCTGTTTCACATGGGCTGGGATCATCACGGGGGACTCCCGAATGCAGTGAAGGGGCAGTGCCGCGATACGGACCAACCGACCGCTGCCTTGATCGCCGACCTGCGTCAGCGCGGTTTGCTTGATGATACGCTGATCGTCTGGGGCGGGGAGTTCGGCAGAACAGTTTATTCTCAAGGCAAGTCGACGCCGACCAATTACGGCCGCGACCACCACCCTCGTTGTTTCTCCATCTTCCTGGCTGGAGCCGGAGTCAAAAAGGGGTTCTCACTTGGTGCAACGGATGACTACGGTTACAATATTACCGAGGATCCCGTGCACGTTCACGACCTTAACGCCACCATCATGCATTTGCTAGGAGTCGATCACAAGAAGCTCACTCACAGGTTCCAGGGAAGAGATTACAGGCTCACGGATATACATGGACATGTAGTAAGGCCTGTTTTGTCGTAAGCACTTTTTGTCTCTTAGAAGTTTCTATTTGGCTTCATGATCCGTCTGTCTATTTGAATAGGAAAGAATGTCTCTTCGCAATATACTTTCCACCTTGATGCTTTGCCATGTTCCGCTCATGTCGGAAATTGACTTTAACCAGCAAATTCGACCGATTCTGTCGGACAAGTGCTTCAAGTGCCATGGCCCGGATGCGAAGAACCAAAAATCGAAACTGAGGCTGGATTCATTCGAGAATGCCACCAAGTCGCATGGCGGTGTAATTGCCTTGGTTCCCGGCAAGCTGGAGGACTCCGAAATGCACTGGAGAATCCGCAGCGACGAATTGGATGAAATCATGCCTCCTCCCAAGGCAAAGCTTCCTCTCACGAAGAAGGAAAAAGAGCTTCTCAACCAATGGATTTCCGAGGGAGGAAAGTACCAAAAGCATTGGGCATTCGAACCCCTTCCCGAAAAAGTCCCAGTCCCCCAGGGCAAACACCCTTCTTCGCGTAACCCAATCGATCACTTCATCGCCAACCGACTGGAGGGAACGAACCTCTCCCCAAGCGAGGAGACCGATAAGGCCACTTGGCTGCGAAGGGCGACCTTCGACCTGACTGGTCTGCCTCCCACCTTGGAGGAACTGGACGCCTTTCTAGCAGACAAGGACCCAAAGGCACGTCGACAGGCAGTCGACCGCCTGCTGGATAGCGATGCATACGCCGAGCGAATGACCTCCGAGTGGCTCGACGTCGCCCGCTATGCCGACACCTACGGCTACCAACAGGACCGCAACCGCCACGTCTGGCCGTGGCGCGACTGGGTCATCCAGGCTTTTCGCAAGAACCTCTCCTATGACCTGTTCGTCACCGAGCAAATCGCCGGGGACCTGCTTCCCGATGCCACCCAGGACCAAATCCTCGCCACCTGCTTTAATCGACTGCATTCCCAGAAGGTCGAGGGGGGAAGCGTGCCGGAGGAATTCCGCATAGAGTACGTAGCCGATCGCGTCCATACCTTCGGGACTGCTTTTCTCGGACTCACTTTCGAATGTTCTCGCTGCCACGATCACAAGTACGATCCGATCAAGCAGAAGGATTACTATTCCCTCTCCGCCTACTTCAACAATGTGGACGAGGCCGGCCTTTATTCATGGTTCACCAATTCCGTGCCCACGCCAACCCTCGAGCTGGGCAAGCTACCCAGCGATGACATGATCGTGGCAGCGGAAGCCGAACTGCGGAAGATCGCCCAATCAGAGGAAACCCGAAAGGCCTTCCTCGCATGGGAGGAAACCCACCCCGAAAAGCTTGCCAACCCAGCGCCTGCTCTAGCCCACCTCACCTTTGATGAATTGAAGGGCGGGAAACTGGCCAATTTGGCCGATCCAAAGAAGCCGGCGTCCTCCTCGGCTAACAACCAAATTCTTCCGGGCAGGATCGGCCAAGCCATGAAGCTCACCGGTGACGACGCCGTGAAGTTTCCCAACAACTTCGGCAACTTCACCCGTCATCAACCATTCAGCATAGCACTGTGGTTGCAGCCCACCCAAGCACTAGAGCGAGCGGTGGTCCTGCGCCGGTCCAAGGCATGGACCGATGCCGGCAGTCGGGGCTACGAACTGCTCCTCGAGGACGGCAAGCCATCTGTCGCCCTGATCCATTTCTGGCCAGGCAACGCCATCCGTGTCAGGTCTCCCAAGGCACTGCCGCTTAAGGAATGGAACCACTTGACCATAACCTATGACGGTACCAGTCGGGCCAGCGGTCTTCTTCTTTACCAAAACGGGAAACGAATTGAAACGGAGGTGGTCCGCGATCACTTGAACCGTGAAATCACGGGCGGGGGCGCTCCGTACCTGGCTCTCGGCGAGCGCATGCGCGACAGGGGATTTAAGAATGGCTTGGTGGACGATCTGCATCTCTTCAACCGCGTCTTGTCTTTAGCTGAAATTCATCGTCTGGCTCAGGTGGACTTTCCCCCAGGCAAGGACGACCTGTTGACCTTCTTCCTGCAAACCATTTACGAGCCCTACAAGAAGCAACTGGCTGTTCTTAGAAAGGCTCGCGAGGAATACGGGAACGCCCGCCAACGACTCCAGCAAATCATGGTCATGCGTGAAATGCCCGGCAATCGCGAGACGCACATACTCAACCGTGGCCTGTATTCGGATTGCAAGGAAGTGGTAACTGCGGCAACTCCTGGATTCCTCCCCTCCTCGAATGAAAAGGGCCCCCGGAACCGCCTGTCGCTGGCCCGCTGGCTGACTTCCCCGAATCACCCCCTGCTCGCCCGGGTCACGGTTAACCGGTATTGGCAAATGATCTTCGGTCGTGGCTTGGTTTCCACCTCGGAAGACTTCGGGCGGCAAGGGAAACCACCTTCCCATCCCCAATTACTCGACTGGCTTGCCCGGGACTTCATCGAGTCAGGCTGGGATCTCCGTCACCTGTTCAACCAAATGGTCCTCTCCTCCACCTACCGCCAAAAAAGCGAATTCACTAAGCTTGCCGGTGAGACGGATCCGGCAAATCTGCTTTTGTCCAGAGGCCCTTCCTATCGACTCCCCTCGGAGATGATTCGCGATTCCGCCCTCTCCATCAGCGGATTGCTTCACCACAAAGTGGGTGGCCCGGGGGTAAAGCCCTACGACCTCAAGCTTTCCTTCAAGCCGATTAACCCCGACCGTGCGCCCAACGTCTACCGACGAAGCGTATACACCTTTTGGAAACGCACCGCACCCACCCCGGTCATGATGACGCTCGACTCGTCCAAGCGAGCCGTATGCATGGTACGACGCGAACGAACGGACTCCCCCTCCCAAACACTTGTTCTCCTCAATGGCCCGCAATTCGTCGAAGCAGCCCGAGCGACCGCCCATAAGTTGGTGGAAGCATTCGGAAAGGAAAAAGACGAGGAACTCATAGCCGACGCCTTTCGCCTGCTTACCAGTCGAAAGCCCGAGAAGGAGGAACTCCAGGTCCTCACCCAGTTACTGGCTGAACAAAAAGCGGTCTTCTCCGACCCGGCCAAGGCGAAGGAATTCCTCACCACAGGTGAATTCAAGGCAACAACAGCCGACCCCACTCACCTCGCCGCGGTCACCACACTGGTTTCCGTCCTGATGAATTTCGACGAGGCCATTTCCAAACGCTAACTCCTCCCATTGAAATGAAACATTCACCCCAATGCACTGGATTCGAATCGCCACTGGGGCTTGATCGCCGAGGCTTTCTGCAACGCTTCGGGGGCGGCTTGGGTGGGATCGCACTGGCCAATATGCTACATGGGGAGACTGGGGGCGGTCTTCACCACCCGGCCAAGGCCAAGCGGGTCATCTATCTCTTCCAGTCGGGTGGCCCTTCCCAAATCGACCTCTTCGACCACAAGCCCAAGTTGACGGAAGAAACCGGGAAAGAACTTCCCGATTCCGTGCGCCAAGGGCAAAGGCTCACCGGGATGTCCGGCAACCAGGCAAGCCTACCCTTGGTCGGCTCCCCCTTTAAATTTGCCCAGCATGGAAAAAGCGGCCACTGGATGAGCGATCGGCTCCCCCATACCGCCAAAATCGCCGACGATCTTTGCATCGTGAAGTCGATGTACACCGAGGCCATCAATCACGGACCGGGAGTCACCTTCATGCAGACTGGCTCCCAGTTTCCCGGTCGTCCCAGCATGGGTGCATGGCTTTCCCACGGGCTCGGCACGATGAACCGGAACCTACCCAACTTCGTCACCTTGGTGACTAAGGGCAAAGGTGGCCAACCGCTCGTCTCACGCCTCTGGGGAAGCGGCTTTCTTCCCGGCAAACATGCCGGCACGAGGTTTCGCCCCGACAAGGATGCCATCCTCTATCTCAATAGCCCGAAAGGCGTCACCTCCGAAGGTCGCCGCAAGATGCTCGATCGCCTCAAGGATCTCCACGAATTGCAACTGGAGCGCACGGGAGATCCCAGGCTGGAAACGCGCATCGCGCAGTATGAGATGGGTTACAGGATGCAATCATCCATTCCCGAGGTGACCGACCTTGGCAAAGAACCTGAATCGACCTTCAAGCTCTATGGCGAAGATGCCCGCAAGCCAGGGACTTTCGCCGCCAACTGTCTGCTGGCCCGCCGGTTGGCCGAACAAGACGTTCGTTTCATTCAACTTTACCACCCGGGGTGGGACCAGCATGGTGGTCTGCCCGGGGGAATTAGTCGGCAGTGCAAGGAAACCGACCAAGCGTCGGCCGCCCTCGTCACCGACCTGAAGGCGCGTGGCATGCTCGAAGACACCTTGGTCATATGGGGTGGTGAGTTTGGCCGCACCAACTATTGCCAAGGCAAGTTCAACGCCGGCAATTTCGGTCGCGATCATCACCCGCGCTGCTTCTCAATCTGGATGGCCGGAGGTGGAGCCAAGCCAGGTTATTCGCATGGACATACCGACGAATACTCGTACAATGTCGCCGAGAATGGCGTCCACGTGCACGACTTTCACGCCACCATCATGCACCTGCTTGGAATCGACCATGAGCGCCTCACCTACAAGTACCAAGGCAGGCACTTTCGGCTGACCGATGTCCACGGACACGTCGTAAAACCAATCATCGCCTAAATGAGAAAATTGTTTTGGGGCAAGGTTGGCGCTTAAGCAATAAAGTCAGGTCAGGAAAAATGTAACCGCGACCCGCTTCACTTGGCGGTTATTAGTGAACCGATGGTTCCTTAATTAAAATACCAAAATTTACTCCTTTGGCGGAAATTTACATTTGAGAAACGCTATATTATAAGCATGATTAGTCTCTGCTTTTTCTCTCTAAACAAATGTTTTTATCATGATCCTGAATACTATCCGCCTCCTCATTTCATTTGCTTTTCTTTTTGTTAGCGCTGCCACTCTTCATGCTTCGCTTAAACTCAAGAAGGGAGATCGCGTAACTCTTGTTGGGGCCGGCATGGGTTCCCGTATGGTTCACTATGGTCATTTCGAAACGGAACTCCACCTGCGGTTTCCTGCCTTGAACTTAACAATCCGCAATCTTTGCGACGAAGGAAATACCCCTGGGTTTCGTCCCCATCCCGGGCGCGAACAGCAAGCGCAGTATGCATTTCCCGGAGCAAAGGAACTGATCAACAAAAAGTTGCAGGCTACTTCCAGGCCTAAAGGACACTTCGAATCCCCTGACCAATGGCTCACGCGGCTTGAGAGCGACGTCGTCCTTGCCTTCTTTGGCTTCAACTCCTCTTTTGACGGTAAACGGGAGTTGGGTCGTTTCAAGAACGAGCTCGACGCCTTTCTCAAGCATACGCTCGCCCAGAAGTACAACGGCCAGAGCACTCCCAGACTTGCCCTCGTTTCACCAACGGCCCTTCAACCGATGGCCGGTGTTACCTCTGGTTCCAGGCAAAATTCAAACCTCATCCTATACGTCGAAGGCATGCGTCAGGTAGCCAAGCAAAACAAGGTTTTGTTTGTAGACACCTTCAGTCCCTCGAACAATTGGTATGCTGATGGCAAACCCCACACCGTCGACGGGGCACTCCTCAATGACTTGGGCTATCGCAAGCTTGCCGGCTTTCTTGCCGACGCCCTTTTCCAAAAGGTGAAACCCGCATCCAAGTTTCGAACCACCGTGCACAAAGCCGTCATGGACAAAAACTACTTTTGGCTGAACGACTACAAAGTTCCAAACGGCGTCCACGTATATGGTCGCCGATACAATCCGTTCGGCCCCAAAAACTATCCCTTCGAGCTCAAGAAAACTCGTGAATATACCGTCATCCGAGACCGAGCGATCTGGACCGCGGTCAAAGGTGCAAAATTTGACCTCGCCAAAGAGGATGCTAAGACCTCCAAGTTGCCCACCGTTCAATCAAACTACGTACCCAACAACAAGAACGGAAAAAACGGGTATCTCGATTATGCTCCTGGGCCGGAAGCCGAGGGCAAAATCCAAGCGGCGAAAGGCTACAAGATCGAATTGTTCGCCGACGAGGAGCGCTTTCCTGACTTAGCCAACCCCGTGCAGATGGCCTTCGACAACAAAGGAAGACTTTGGGTATCGACGATGGCCAGTTATCCGCACTACCGAATTGGAGACCCTCTACCCAAAGACAAACTCATCATTTTTGAAGACACCGACAACGACGGCAAGGCGGACAAGCAAATTAACTTCGCCGATGACCTTCACATCCCGATCGGATTCGAGATTTCGCATGACGGGGTTTATGTTTCACAGAGCGGTAGCCTCATCCGTTTGCGCGACACCGACGGGGACGACCGTTATGACGAGCGCGAGGTCATGCTTTCTGGTTTCGATGACCACGACACCCACCATGCTATCTCCGCTTTTTGCGCTGACCCGTCGGGTGCCTTTATCATGTGCGAAGGTGTATTTCTTCACAGCAACGTAGAATCTGCCTTCGGACCTCAAAGGGGAACGAATGGAGGTTTCTACCGCTACAGTCCGCAAAAAAAGACTATTCTTCGCTATTCTCAATTTAGTATTCCTAACCCATGGGGTTTGGCTTTCAACGACTATGGACAAGATCTTTTCCTCCATACCTCCGGAACGAGTTTTTCTTGGATGCTCCCCGGTATGGTCAAGTCAAGATACGGAGCTAATCTCAAGGCTCCCAGTATCCTGAAGTCTAATCAAGTCCGCCCGACTTCAGGAGTCGAGTTCGTGTCCAGCAGACACTTTCCCGATGAAGTTCAAGGCGACGTTCTGATCAACAACAACATCGGTTTTCTCGGGACTAAACAACACAGGATGATTGACCAAGACCCTGGGTTCAGCACTGAATTTAGACAGAATTTGATCGTTTCCAAAGATTTGAATTTTCGTCCTACTGACTTGGAGTTCGCTCCTGATGGTTCACTCTACATAGTAGACTGGCAAAACGCCTTGATCGGACACATGCAACACAGTGCCCGCGACCCCAATCGTGACCACGCCCACGGACGCATTTATCGGGTTACCTACCCGTCCCGACCTCTCGTCAAACCGGCCAAGATCAACGGCGCCTCCATCCTGCAACTCCTCGAAAACCTCAAGCTACCAGAGTACCGCTCGCGATACCGTACCCGCCGCGAGCTCCGCGGACGTGACTCGGAGGAGGTTGTCAAGGCTACCTTGAAGTGGGTAGACGCATTGCCCAAGGAAGCGGACGAAAGGCTCAAGTTAGAGGCTCTGTGGGTCACTTGGGGGGCCAAGCAAACGGACTTTGGTCTCCTGCGGAAGCTTCTCGAATCATCCGACCACCGAATCCGGGCTGCAGCCGTTCGCGTGCTTCGTTTCAACATGGACAAGAATCCGTTTTTCGTGAACCGCAAAAAAATGCTCTTGAACGCGGCAAACGATTCGCATGGCCGGGTAAGAATGGAGGCAGTCGTTGCAGCCTCCTTCTTAAATAGAAAAACCGGATTGGAGATCTTGACTGCTGCCGAGAGCAAGGAGATTCACAAGCAGTACAAGCAAACCTATGATTACTCAAAGGGTGTTCTCGAAAACGCTCCTGCTCCCCCCGAAGCGGGCAAAGACAAGGTAACACCGCCG
>Ga0315320_10005695_pt1 | contig 10181 bp, 1 predicted proteins | sample M140m21515metaG_FD_203458 | JGI IMG/M metagenome (GOLD analysis project Ga0315320, IMG submission 203458) | Ammonia-oxidizing marine archaeal communities from Monterey Bay, California, United States - M1 40m 21515 | ecosystem: Environmental > Aquatic > Marine > Coastal | place: USA: California...
TACTGTGCAACCTGATAATTCGGGCAATTCTATCTATTCTGATATCATACCTCCATCATCTTCTGGTTCTTACAAATTGTGGTGGAGAGCAGTAGACGGCCTGGCTAATAAAGCATCATGGACCAGTTCGAGCACCCTTAATTTCGATTATTCCGATCCTAACATGCCTATCCCTAACTCTCCTAATTATTGGTTTAATGATTCATCTTCTCCAACATTAGTATGGTCAGCAGCATCTGATTCTCATTCTGGAATGTATGGGTACACAATTCAGCAAGACGGCGTTGGACCAATAGGAAATGTTACTCATACAGAAGGAAGTGCCTCGTATACATTCGATATTTCTACCAATTCTTTAATTACAGGTAGTAATAATTTTACAATTATTGCTAAGGATTCAACATTTCCTTTATCCAATACTTTCGATCGTTCATATCAGATATTATTCGATCCAAATCCGCCATTGGTAAATAATAACCCTCTTACTAATAATTCATTATTTACAACCAATACTCCAGAAATTCAGTGGTCAAGTCTAATCTCCTACGAAAACCCTTCAGAAAGTGGATTAAGTCAATGTATTATTTTGGTAGATGGGCTGGAAGTGTTTTCAATTAATGCTAGTATTTGCTCTTCAACATCTGGAAATTTAACCCTACCAACTTTATCAGATGGTGTACATAGTTTTCAGATATGGGCATGCGATAATGCTAATAATTGTAATTTTGGACAAAATCGTTCTTTTACCGTAGATGCAACCTCTCCCTCACTTGAACAGATAAGAATTACCCCTTCTTCAAATTCATGGTCTAATTCATCTAATATAATAGTTGAGAGTATATTTTCTGATCAATCAAGTTGGGGTAATGGATCAGGAATTGAGAGGGTTTGGCATGGTTTTTTCCCTCAAACATATACTCCAACGATGATTGAAGTAAAGACGGCAAATACTCCTTTCATTTGTTCTTCGTATTGTCTATCTCAAGAACTAAATTTTAGTACATCTCTTACTTCAGGCAGTTGGACTTGGTGGTACATAGTAAAAGATAGTGCAGGTAATGAGATTTTTGAAAATGCTACTTCTAATTTAACTAAGATAGATATTTTACCTCCGACTTTTTCCTTTGGACCCAATCTTAACATTACTTCCAATGGAGACTTAGAAGCGTCTTGGAATGCTTCTGATTCTCATTCGGGTGTGTTAGGTTATCTATATGCCCTAGATACCTGTGATTTTTCTAACTCATCTCTCAGTTACTCAAATGATGTGACTTTCGTTGATCCTGGAGAAGGTTCCCATTTTATCTGTGTCAGAGCCTTAGATTTAGTCGGCAATGTTCGCACATTAACTACTGGAAGTAGTATTCTCGATACAGTGCCTCCAACCTTGACTGTCGATAACTTCCCTACAGACTGGGTTAATTCTTCTAGCGCTTATATTTCTTGGAGTTCCACTGATGTTAACGGAGTATTGGAAGTGACTATAGACAGTGATATCGGTGGACAAATCAGCGGTCTCCCTAATAATGGATCTCACACATTAACTGGACTCGTGTCTGGAATTCATAATATCACAGTTACAGCAATTGACCAATATGGTAATACGAATGTCTCTTCACACATACTTCGAGTTGATACTAATTCTCCTTTGATTATTAATTTTTCAAGTGAAAATGGTAGTGATTGGCACAATTCACAGATAATTTCACTTTCATGGGAAACAGTAGAAGAGCACAGTGGTCTGAATTATATTGGAGTATGGTTAGACGGTTTAGAGATTGAAAATCTACAGATAAATAATGACAGTTATTCAATTGCTGTAAGTGATGGAAGTCATGAAATTGAGATTCGTATTTTAGATTTGGCAGGAAATTCTGCATCATCTGTAATCACAATAAGAGTAGATTCTGCTACACCTCAATGTTATTTGGATCTAGGTGGAAGCGGATGGGTTACTTACTTACCCGAGTTTAATGCATCTATTTCTGCAAATGGAGGAGTTAGTCCAATTAGCTGGGATTTGATAATTAATAATCAAAAAATTACTGAACCGGATCTCCAGACATTCGATCTTCTTTCATTAGCCGACGGGCACAACTTGATATCGCTTACAGTTACTAATTCTGCTGGTACCAAATCTACATGTAGCTCAATAATTCAATTAGATAGACAAGCACCCAGCATTACTAATTTAGTTCACTTAGATAGGATTAAAGAAGAATTTCTTCATACTACATTTTCAGCTATTGATGACACATCTGGTTTAGAGTCACTTAAACTGTCGGTCAATGGAAATATGATATGGGAGAGTACGTCATTTGTTGAATCAGGCGAAATTGAGAGAAACCCAGTCATTCCTTTACCTAATTCTACCTTCACTGAAGGGACAGTATTACTTGAGTGGGTCGCGCAAGATTTCGCAGGAAATATAAATCAGGTTGATAGGTATCTGGTTATTGACAGATCTGCGCCTCAGATTCAGAATCTCCGATTAGGGGGTTCTCTAGATGATAATTTCTGGGTAAGTGAATCCAATCCGAAATGGACTTGGTATGTCTTCGATTCTCTCGACGAATCTGAAAATATTCAAGTTGATTTAGAGGTTAATGGTGTTCCAATAATGGAGAGTTTCGTTCCCAATTGGAACTATAGAGCTGTACCCAATCTTACAATACCTAATGGAATTCATGTTTTACAAATCACCGTGACCGATTCGGTTGGTAATGTTGCTCAAAGAGCAATTAATTTTGGGATTGATGATTCAAATATTGATTGCAGTGCGGTTTCTAGACAGAATACAGGTTGGACAAATTCTCCGTCACATATAATTGATATTTCAACATCATTAGGAATTTCAGGAGGACTTTTGACATGGCAAGATCACAGTTCTTCTAATTCACTTGTATTGCCATCAGGGGAGTATCAAACCACAATTGGTCCTGTAGATGTAATTGGTTCTCGCAGTGTACAATTCAAAGTGCAATCTAATTCAGGAAAAATAGATTATTGTAATGCGTTGTTAAGAACAGATCCTTATCTGCCAGTAATCAATTCATTCAATGTTTATGATTCGAAGTTTGGAGAATCCTACGGAGATGGAAAAATGATTATTCAGTGGTCGCTTCCTTTTGAGAATGAATCTAATAGCCTTAGAGAAATGGCAATTCATGTCAATGGTGTCTTGGTTTATCCTATCTCCAGTGTATCGGAAGGAATTACTACTTTTACAAATGTCAATAAAAATGCTAGTTTCGGATCATATAATTTCTCAACGGATCAAGATGATGATTATTTGGTGACAATCACTGTACGTGATGAAGCAGGTAATATCAACACCATTTCTCGTACTGTATCTGTTAGGTTAGATAATACGGCCCCATCGTTAATTTGTCGAACAATTTCTGAAGGGATGGAAACCACAATCCAAGATAATCCTCAATATACTACCCCTATAGAAGAAATATTATGTGTAATTGATGATAACTCTAATATCAATTTAAGAGATAGTTTGGGTGGAGTTGAAATGATCCTAATAGATAGTAATGATAGAACTAAAGCCTATACTAGAACCTCTCCGGGGGAATTTACGTTCACAATCCCTGCGGCAAATCGAGGTATAGGTAATCATAATTTAGAAATTAGAGTTATTGACCAATGGAGTAATGTGTTCACTTTTGAAGAAAGTTATGTTGTAAATGGTTTGGGTGCGATATTGATTTCTGCAAGTACAGGAGAAATATTAACCAACGAAGATCAAATAACGATTTTTTGGAACAAGTCTAATTTTCCAAAAGATTTCTCTGTGCTTTTTAATATTTTAAATATTAACTATGAGACTCTAAACCATTCGGCACTGGATGATGACTTTACAATCGAAAAGGGCCAGAATTTTGTCAACTTGATTGCTAAATTTGAACTACCGCAGACACCGGGTTCGAATAAGGAAATAGATTTCACTATAGATGATGGTTTTACTCAAACTAATTTTGTAATAGAAATACGTATTCAAGAATGCCCTTCAAATAAAAATCTCAACAATGATGAATGTGTAGATTACAAATGGCACCAGAATTTAGAAGAGAAAGTGCCTTTACCTATATTCGTTCTAGCCTTTTGCCTAATTGTCATTCTAATGATAATGACTCCCGTATATAGGAAACAGAAAAATAATTTAGATAATTATGTTTGGATAGATAAGCAAAGTCCGTTTTATGAACACCAGCATAGATTCATGAAGAGTCTAATACCAATGTTAGAAAATGATATTTTCTCCGGGCTTGAAAATCCAGTCGAAGAATGGAATATATTTCAGAAATTCTCCAAGACTGAGCATGAAATTGATAATAATCAGATTTTAGAATGGTGTTTAAAACATGCAGCTGCAGAATGGGAAAGAACATTTAGGGTCTATGATCAAATGGATGATGGTTTCCATAACGATTCTGTTGATCCAGATAAGGTTGCTGAAATAACAATTCAAATCCTTCGAGACGGACGCGAGTTAGTTGGAGCATTAGAAGATTTATTCGATGATGGAATACTTAATTACTCTAATGTAGGTGGTGAAGAAGAATGAATAGGCTAGGTAGTCATGGTAGAAAAACAATCATGGTAGTTTTTATCTTCCTATTCACACTAACATCTAATTCCGTTCTGTCTCAGACAGCCGAGAATAACTTTATTGAAATTGATCTAGGAATACTAGATAATGAAGGATCATGTGATGTTTCTTCTGACGAATATATCTTAGATGAATCATCTATTTTACCGATATGTTTCATAATTAATTTCCAGTCTACTTCTAATGCAAGATTAACTCTCTCAGTTTGGTCAAATGATGAACCAGAAATAGATTTAGTTTCGGTAGAAATTATTGTAACGCCATATGACGATAATAATCGAATTATCCCATCGTATCTGTTAATGCATGACAATATGGATTATGGGCTTTCACAGTTAGGAATTGATGTCTCAAATTGGGAACCATTTTCAGGAGATTCTAACCAACCGTTAATAATTGCAGACTCACATACTTTGATTGTAAGTAGGCCTGATTCAAATATCATCGGTAATTTTCTACACGAACAAGAAGATGAAATTTTAAGAATCTCACAATTCGCCTCTCTTGAAGGGGTTCTTTCTCATTCAAATACTGGTAATTCTTCAATTTTAGTTTCTCCAATCTTAACTTTAGGAGATGATGTCATTTCCTTTCCAGAGATTTCCTATTCACTGAGACCTGGAGTTACAGAAAGTAGAAGAGTTTCTTTCCCTATTTCATCTGAGTTAGAATTGGGAACAAACATCTTAACTATCTCTCTTAAAGATGCTAGAGATATAGAATCGCCACCTATTTGGCAGCAGAATATTGAAGTTTTTGTTTTAGAGCCTTTTGGCCAAGTTAGTATTTCTCATGCGAATTGGGATGTCACTTCTTTTGATGCACAATCTATGCTTGGTACATTCCCTGGAGATACCGTCAAAATCAGCCTAAATATGACTAATCCTGGAGGCTTACCCGCATCTTCTATATTTTGGATTCATTTTTACTCAGAAAATAATTGCTGGACTATTTCAACAGGAGAAATCTATCTCCAAGCAGGAGAATCTTTAACCTCAGATTTCCCTATTCTAATACCCTCGGTAGATATTGATACATCCATTGAATCTAAAATTAGTAGTTCAGCAAATTGTTTCGTTGAAGACGATTATCTCTTTGATATGGAGAGTATACATGTTGAGAATTGGCCAGTCTCTGTCATATCGAAAATCCTAAGCCAATCAGACCCCATAAATTTAGAGAACTCCAGAATTATCCCAGTTAGATTTAATCTCACTAATCTTGAATCTCGTTATGTTTCAAATTTAGAGGTCAGTGTATCGCTCAGTGTCCTTGATCAAGAATTAGGAAGTTGGACGGGATTAGTTAGTCTTGATGCAAATGAGACCAAAACATTCAATCGTGAAATTTCTACTCCATATTGTTATGCGGGCGATATTGATGCTTCAATAGAAGTCCGCGATATTTCAAGAGAATTAGTTCATAATTCAATTTCTCAAAATGTCATAATGTCATATTTCATTAAGGGCGAATTTGACATGAGTTCCCAGCTAATGAGTAGTGACATAATGCCACTTGGAACTTCTGCTCGTGTGAAGACTGTGATCCATGCAGAAGCATCTAATCCATTAGGTTGTACTCTATTAATGCCTATGAGTACTATTTTTTATCCTATTGATGCTAATACCCCCTCAATCACAGATAATTCTCTTTTAATGTTATACAGCGGTGAATCATCAGAATATTTCCATAATATAGATATTTCAATTTCTAGTGGTAAATATAAAATTAGTCAACATTTAATTAATTCCTTTTCAAATAATTCTAATTCTGATGATTGGATAGAATCTAACAGAGACTTTGCTGAAGTCGAAGTCACTCCATCTGATCCGGAACTAGATATTCTATGCGATAAAACAGATATTGCCACACAAAACCAACTTGCAGTAGAAGTCTCCTGTAAATTAGAAAGTAACATGCCCTCACAAATATGGGTTAGAATCGGTTCGACAATTAGTGATACAATGGTTTGGGAAACTCCAACTAATGTCGATCCTTACGACAAATCTTTTTCTGATTTTACTCGTTCATACGAAATTGGTTCCGCCTCAGAGATTCTAGTCCATACCCAGGCTCTTTGGGATGGTGAATGGGTATCAGTTTTAGACAATCCAGTTAATTTCTCTTTGAGTCTAAATCATCCATTAGATTCAAAAGAAGAGTTTTCCCAATCTAAAGCCACTACAAAGCCAGCGTATCCTTCCGGTGGTGAGCCCTTTGCAATCCAATTCCAGGGTACTGGAACCAGTAGTTGGTTAGATGGGAATTATCAAGTATATTTCTGGTTAGATGAGGATAAAGATGGTCCTTATTATTCCATGCCTCCGATTGAAAATAATTTACAAATAGGGGAATCTAAATTAATTGAAGTAAGTTTCGAATCTTGGCCTAATACATGTGGAAAGATGCCGTATCTAGTTATTGCCAAGGATAATGAGAACCTCGAACTAGATAGAATAGAGGGGTATTTTGAGGGGTGTAATATTGAGTTGCCCGATCTTTCATTCATTGATCAAATCGATCTAACTACTTCCTCACAATCTAGTATTGCAAGAATAAAAGTAGGAAACATAGGAGATAGAGCATATTCGCCTTCATTATCTACTCAGGCTAAATTAGATTTGATTATAGATGGAATAATATTTCCATCTGGAGTCACAATACCTCCTCTCGGAATCAATGAGCAGACAGTACTAGAAGTAGATATACCAATAAGTGGCTTTCAAGAGTTCCGTATAATTATTGATGGTGAATATCAACATAGTGAATTAAATAGAGATAACAACGGGTTAGGATGGGCCAGTTCAACCGGTGCAATAATTTTCGAGAATGATAGTGATTTCGACGGCCTAGCTAACTCAATCGAAGAATCAGGATACTTGATTAATACTATCAATTCTCGTCATCAGATTCAGAATTTATTATCATACCTAGAAGATTCCTCTTCACAGGCACCTGCGATTACAGAATCATGGGTTTATCCCTCAAAAGACCATTTTGACTCAGATCAAGATGGGTTATCTGATTATTTAGAATGGCTCATAGGTACTGATGCCACTAACTCAGATACAGATGATGACAATTATTCAGATTGGGAAGAGTATCATTCAGACAATCTTGATCCATTAATGATTGAATTAGAATCCCCTTCAATCGAAGTTTGGGAACCCAGTGAAACTCTCATACCTGACGATTCCAACACCCAATCTGGATTTAATCGTCAACATACACGCGAGTTTGTTGTTGAAGATAGAAATATTGCATTCGTTTCAGTGATGTTAGAAACCTCCTCCTCGACTAAATATTTGCCTTTGACTCTAATCAAGATTGAAGGGGATCTCCGCTACTATTCAGTAACATATGAAGTGCCATGGATAGCTGCCTTCTCAGTCATAGTTAATGTCACAGATGATTTTGATAATGGATATGAGTTCGAGATTGCAAATAAAGATTCACTATGGGATAGAGCAAGTAATAAAATTAATCAATTGGTAACTCAAACATTAGCAGGCAAGATCGCATCACCAATTTTAGGTTTCATTACTGGATTATTTTATGGTTTGAAAGAGATATTTGAGGATATAACTGGCTTGTACTATATCCTAACGAATTTTGGAACAGTCTTTCAGAGTCTAAAGGGAATAATAATGGATTGTTACAATGAATATTTCAATGAATCTTCAGCAGTCAATTGTCCAATCGATTTAGGAGAAATTAAAGATTCACTTTGGGAATCATTTATTGGAATTAGTCCTTATGTAAAACCAAGTACAGCTAATACAGCGTTCTTAACTTTCGCTGCAGTTGGATTCCTAGTTTTCATCTTCTTTTCAGGTAGTTGGGCCGCCAAACTTTTTGGTAAAGTTAGAGCAGTGAGTAATACTGTAGACGAGATTGCTACCAATATAGGCCGAACTACAAGTGCAGTAAAGAATACCCTTTCTGAAGCCATGAATTCAGGTCTCTCAAAAGTTTCAACAGGCATTAAAGGAGCTATTATTTCTAAAGTTCCAACCAAATCATTATCTAAATTAAATTCAGTACGTGCATCGACTACAGATGTAATGATAATTAGCAAACTTGTAATCAAAGGAAAGATTGCACCAGGGCAGATGGTAGATGCTAAAAAATTAATAGAAAAAGCTAGATTGAACCCAAGTACATACAATAAATTAATTTCTAATCCTAATGGTTTTGCAATTTTAAAATACAAGGATGATATAATCCGTAAATATGGTAATGACGCATGGAAACGGATTGATGATGGTTGGATTAAAGACAATATGAAATTGCTAGATCAATTATCATCTGGAAATCCTAGTATCATGGGATTCGCTAGGGAGAAGTTGCATAATCTATTATCAAATGAACGACCACTAACTATAATAAAACCGGATGGCAGTAAAGCACAATTAGATGCAGTGTATCTCGTTAGAAATGCTGATGGTAAAGTAACTTCTTGGGGTTCGAGAGAACTCAAGCATAGTGGAGACCCGCTACAACAACTACGAACAGATATATACAAAAAATCTAATCCTATGACTAGATCCGCTCGTGATTCATCTTTCGTAGAGTCAGTTTGTCCGCCAGGTACAAGTTTTGCCAAATGTTATGATAATTTCATAGAAAAGGGGCTTGACCCTGATACTGCCGAAGGATTCGCAGGTTGCCTGAGTGGGAAATATAATTGCGGTGACTTCACAACAAAACCGGATATTAATGATTTAGATGAAATTATGAAAGGCATTGGATGTATGAAAAGACCAGGAAAATGTAAGGATATAGCAGATAGTGATTGGAAAAAAGAAATTGAAAAAACTTTCCGGGAGTGTGCGGAATCGCCCTTACAGTATGGTACCACGTGTTTAGATATGCCTGCTCGAGAAACTTTAGATGCTGTCTGTCCGGGTAATAATCTACAATGTCTAAAAGATAATTTCCCAGCAAGGGCTGAAGATATTCGTACTAAATATCGAGACGAGTGGATTAATTACATAGATTCATCTACTAATATTGTTGGCGATATTATAGAACCACTATTAGATGAATTAAGTCCTGTTATGACCTATATGTCTTTGTCTACATTAATCATTCCTGCTACTCCCGATAAATCATCACATCAGGACTTTGCTAGATATGTTTCGATAGCAATAATTTCATTGATTGCAGTTATTCCATTGATAGTAATTGGAAAAAGAAATATGGCAAAACGTAGTAATTGAATAGGAATAGAGATCATTCTTCCACCCCCGCATGCATCGAGAGTAGTTATTCAGTAGTTGCATTTCTACCCTTGCCAATAACTTCTAGGCAATGTGTTGAAATTTATTTTAGTAAGAGAAATGGCTCCTTAATGCCGGACTTCGGTTCAAGTCCGGGAGCGCGGACCAAAAAACATCATACTCTCTGTTTAGGATTTTATTAGAATAAACCTCAACAAGGGTGTTAGCAGTTGTGGCAGGGCTATTAATATCAAAATCCTAGACTTCAATTGGCGCCGCTGAGGTTTCTTGTTTATCTCTAACTAGGATTGCACACATTGCTAATCCGATAGGCATTA
>Ga0315320_10005697_pt1 | contig 10179 bp, 15 predicted proteins | sample M140m21515metaG_FD_203458 | JGI IMG/M metagenome (GOLD analysis project Ga0315320, IMG submission 203458) | Ammonia-oxidizing marine archaeal communities from Monterey Bay, California, United States - M1 40m 21515 | ecosystem: Environmental > Aquatic > Marine > Coastal | place: USA: California...
TTTTCTTCGGTAGGAATGGAGTATTTTTTTACTAATTCTTCCAACCAATCTTCTTTACTATTTGCCATATAACTCTTTATTTACTATTTCAATTGCTTTATCTACGTTGTCTATTGATGCCTGAATCTCAGAACCATCTGAATAGTTCAAATCCCATGAACCGTCCTCTAACATCTCAAAATCTTCTTTGAGTGTTTCTAATATTTTAAGTAATTCTTGATTCATCTTTTTTAGGTTTAGGTTTTTCACATTTACCACAAGTTGTTCTATATGCTGCATTCATTGCACCACATCTACAACTCCAAACGTTATCTACTAAATAACCAGGTTTGTATTTCATATTTCTCCTGCATCCAATTTACCATTTTCGATATCTGTAATTAGAAACTTGATTCTCTCTGATGCCATGAGGGGTGAATCTGATTCTAACAACTCTAATATTTGGGAAAGATTTTTCTTTACCAACCTTTTGGAACAAAGAGGATTTTTAACTTTGAATTCTTTTCCATCTCTTATCCAATCCTTTACTGTGTCTCTTAAACTCATATCTTAAATTTTATATTACTAATATACGAAATTATTTTGAATTATCCAAATTATTTTCACAATTTTTTTTATGTCCAAACCAACCACCACATTTACACTTAACCCAATGTACAGTTGTTGCTATAATTGGCATTGATGCCATCATTGTCCAAACATTAGGATGAAAGTGTTCTCCACAAAACCCAAGTATATGTCTTAAGAATTCTATCATCCAAATATTTCTACTCTTATATCTTTCATCATTTGAAATCCTCTTTCTGAAAGATGCTGTCTACCTTCTTGAATCATTCTATCCCAACCACAATAATAAACCCAAGGTTTTTGTTCTGATGAATCTATCAGAGGTAGGTAGTGGTCATGTACATATCCTTTAGCAAATCCTGGTTTATCTTCTCTAGATAACGTAGGAACGAATTCAAAGTTTGGTAATTCTTTTTGTATTTTTTCCATCTCTTCTCTATAAACAATATCATCTTCAGTACGAGTACCAAAAAACAATTTAATATTTTTGAATGGTACTTTATTTTCATAGAGATAATTTATCATTGAACGAAATGGTGAGATACCAGAACCAGTTGATACAAAATAGATATCTCTATCCATTAGATTATCTGGTAAAGTAAATACTCCCATTGGTCCTCTGTAAATAAATTCATCTCCTACCTTTGCTTCATTAAACAAATACTCACTCATTGCACCACCTTCAAGATAAGTGATGATAAGTTCAAATTTATTTGTTCCATCTGGCCAGGATGCTACTGAATAGTTTCTTACAACTGAACCTTCTAATCCTGGTTTCATACACAGTTGTACTAATTCACCAGAAGTATAATTTAATTTATCAAATAACGGGTCCTCGAAAATAAATCTCCAATTTGATTTTGTTTCTTTTATAATTTCAGTTAATACTGCTACATTCATTTTTTTATATTTTTATTTACTTTTTTATATCAAAGTTGGTTTTTGAATTAATTTATCTAGTTCTGGCCATAATTCACCAAATCCTTTAGATAACTCGTTATATTGTGAATCTTGAATGTTGATATATTTTCTAAAATCCAAATCTATATCTTCTTCTTTTACTTCTTCCCAATTTGCAAAATCTTTTGAGTTTTTTATTTTATCTGATAAAGATGTCAGACTTTGTTTGTTAAATTCAACATACTTTTCAAATGTAGGGATTGTTTCAATCTTATTAATCAAATAATCCTTAACATTCTTAGAAAACATTTCAGGATGTAATACATCTCCGTTTCCATTTATATACTGCCATGTAATAGGTATCTCAACTTCATTTGAAAAACTCACAAATTCATGTAGTTGAGATAAACTAAGTATGTTCATTACTGATAAAAAGTTATAGTTATGGTTTGGATTAGTATTTTTAATAAGTTCTAAATTATTTTTCATTCTATCCCAATTTCCACCTTGTCTTACATATTCAAACTGCTCACCTACATTCTCCATACTTACAGCCCAAATTATATTATCAAAATCTTTTAACTTCTTAAATATATTAGATTTTTCAAGTTCAACTCCTAAGTTTGTTATTATTGTTATATTGGTATCTTTTCTTACAATATCTAATAACTTATCATTCTGCATTTGTAAAAGAGGTTCACCACCAGCTAACATTATCTTTTCGATTGTATCAGCACTTTCCTCTATTAGTTCAAATATCTGTTTTTGACTAGTTACATTTTCCTTATTCAATCCCATACCTTTTTTCTTTGCCCAAGAAGAACTAAAATCTTCATCACAATAGATACAAGAAAAGTTACATAAGTTACTCCATCTTAAATCAAGAGTTCTTAATTCAAATTTATTTGGATTAATTTTAACTCTATCAAAGTGCCCTCTCTGAGATAAACCAAAAATATTTTCTTCTTTAGCACATCCATCACAATAAGAATTAATCTTGGCATTTGCAATATCATCTCTTATGTTCTGAGCATCTTCACTATTGATTATTTCTTTTATAGTTCTTTTTGGTTCTTTTGGATTTCTATTTAGGTGATTTCCCCAAGTATAGGTACCTGAGCAGCATGAAGAAACACCACCATGAACGTCAATAAATAATGAATTAAATGGTGATGAACAAAAGTATTTATCCTTGAATGTTTTACCTTGAATCATATAGTAACTTTACAATAAATATATTGATTAAAAATTATTAATTTAGAACTAAGGGGCCGAAGCCCCTTTTAGTTCATTGTAAATAATTGATAACCTTAAAACTGAGGGATATCATCCTCATCAGTACTTTTAGTGTCCTCTACATCATTGAATAGAGGTTCACCATTTTCATCTTTTTGATACTTCTGTACCAATTGTTTGATGTAAGTTCTTTCAGAATCAACACCACCATCTTGTGAGAAGAATGGGTAGATTGAAATTTCAGCGGCCTCGGTAAGTTCGAAACCATCGTAGATTAATCCAGCCATCTCAACAGATGCTCTGGTAGAAACCATTGAAGTTAGTTTACCATTTTCACTCATTGATTGAGTTCTAGTGTGGTGAGATATCTCAGCAATTGCTTTCAAATCATCATCATTAACTTCTGGAAACATAAACTTTAACAAACCAAATTCTTTAACATCATCAAGAACATCCATTTCGATAGTTACAAATCTATCTAAGATTGCTCTATCGATAACTCTCGTTGAAGTATATTCATTACCGATGTTAGCCGTTGCGATGAACGTAACACCTTCAGCCACATTCACAATTGGTGAACCTTCAGCCTCATCTAATCTCAAGTATCTTTGACCTTGGTCAAGTACTGTCATCAAGATATTCCAAGCATCAGGGTGAGCTCTCGATAACTCATCTAACAGAATAACTGCGTTTGGAGTTTTGATTGCCTCAACAAAGGATGATTCTGAGAAGTAAGTTCCTTTCTTCTGGTCGAAGTGAGTATTACCAATCAAAGTAGCTCTCGGGTCTTGAGTAGCTCCAAGGTTGAAGTAGAAATCTGGTCTATCTAATGCCGAAACTAAAGCTTTAGCCGCCATAGTTTTACCACATCCAGCTGGACCGGTCATCATTATATTTTTAGCTCTCACCGCACTTCTGATAAGATATTTCCATTTCAGTTCTTCCATAACCAATTCAGTTGGTTTTAGAGATACCGAACCTTTGTGGATAAAATCCTTGATTGCGGTGTGGTCACCTTTATCTTCGAATTGTACACCACCTTGGTCTGTATTCATAGGAATAACTAAGGAGTTATAAACATCCATATCAACTTTTCTGTAAGATTTCTTACCATTTTTATTAATGTAAGCTTGAACAGCCATTCCTTGATTGAAGGCCGATTTTCTCACACCAGTAGTGGCACCTAGAGTACCAACTTTTACACCAGCGGTGTCAATTAGTTTGAAGGTATTCCCAAATTGTTCAACTTTATAAACTTCATTTGGAACGTAACCTGATTTAATTTCATTTGTCATATTTTATAGTTTTAAGATTTATTAATTATTAACTTATTTACTTTGTAAATATACGAAAAATAAATGAGAAATCCAAGCATTTTCGTATTTATTTTCATTTATTTTTGTAAAAATAATTGGTTCATTGTTTTGGTGATTTGATTAACATTTGTTACATCAATCACTTTGGCTCCTTTACCATACATTGTTTTGAATGCTTTTGAATCATATCCATCATCATATCCATCACCGATGAAATAAGCCAAGGTTTGAATTCCCATACTCTCAATCATCTTCACCATTTTGTTAGTGTGTCTTTCAGCAGCATCACCATGGTAGTAGAAACCTTGACTGGGAAAGTAAGGTTGTCCATCTGATATGTTTAAGAAATAAGAATCCAAATCGGTGTTGATTGGAACAAATTCTTTTTGAATAGCCTCGAAACATAATCCTTCTGGTGTTGTACCATGTGGTCCTAATCCACCAAACATCTTTTTAACTTTAGAGAACTTATCTACTCTACTATCGTAAGCCATTATAATATATGGTTTCTCACCTTGTGTACATCTGAAAGTTACTTGAACTTGTAAGTTAGGAATCATATCAACTGCTTTACAGATAGAAACTGTATTTATCATTGTTTTTTCCCATTTATCACCACTCATAGATGAACTAGCATCTACCGATATATGTATGTTTGCTTTCTTGTAGGAATCAACTTCAGAAAATTGGAACACATTTTCATTACCAAACCCTAAAGATGAAATCATTCTCTTATCAATTCTACCAACTTTCTGTCTGTTGAAAACTGTTGTTCTATCTTCACCTCTTACTTGAAGTTTTTTACCTAACATAGAACCAAGTTTAATACCTTTATCAACTGCATCTTGGGAATACATTCTTACAACACCCTCATTTTCAACATTCCAATAGTTTTTAGTTGTCATTGGAAACATATCTGATTCAAAAAGTGATTTAGTAAGTTTCTTAACTACGATACATTGAACAGATTGATTGCCGTAGTAACCTTGATTTACTTCTTTACCAACTTCTTTCATTTCAGAACCACTCTCTTCAATAGCATTTAAGTTTTTGGAATCTGTTTTAGAAATCGAAGTTTTTTGAATATCACCATCTAGAAATTTCTTCTGTTTCTGTATTTTCTTTTTAAGTAAATCTTTTTGTTTATCTGAAAGTTGAGTAGATGATTTAGATTTTGAATCTGAAGATGAAGATTTTTTACCATCCATGTTATCTGGTAGATTACCAATATCCATTCCACCACCACCTGTTGGTGAATCATCTGAACCTCCACTTGGAACTTCACCATTTAGAATTGAGTTAGAAAACTCTTCAAACTCTTCATCACTCATTGTAGAGTCATCTGAAGAACTTTGTCCATCATCAGAGCCTCCATCAGTACCTTCTCCTTCACCACCTTTTTGTAATTTATCTAAAGAATCATTACCATCTTGGGAAACCGATAGGTATTTAAGAATTACTTGGAAAATTTTAAGAGCCACATCAAGTGAATCTTGTGAGTTTTTTAATCTTGAAATATTTTTTAGATTTACTATCTTATAAATCTCTCTTAATCCTTTCAGAGATGAAAGTTGAGTATTTTTGTTATGTAAGTTAATAATTCTGAACATATATGATTCGATGAGCTCATCGGTATATTCATCAGATAAGAGTGCCTTATCAATTAACTTATCATTGAAGTACTTATCGTACATTTTTCTGTAATAACCTCTGTAACCAGGTGCTGATTTGAATACGAAGTTATCAATTCTCCTATCTTCAACATAGTTCCACAAATCTTTAACTGTACCAATTGTATTATTTATACCTTTTTTAATACCACCATCTTTAACATAATCAGGTATTAAATTATAAAGGTCACTAAGTAGTTGAAAGTCTGAAAGTTTAATGTGAGAACCCTCGTGAAGTGCCAGTCCAACTGCCACATCAAAATCTTTTGGTTCTGTTATCCTACTACCAATAACAACTGATTTACCATCAGTATAAGATTCACCTCTCTCTTTGAACTTAACAGGTATTGATTCGTTTGTTACGATGTTAACGAAGTTAGCAATAGCCCTCTTGGATGATGCTAACTTATATAAATCTAAGGATTTCTTTTCTCTATCGGAAAGTTGGTTAACGATGATATCATCTGTATCGAAGTCATCATACCAAAATGAAGAATTGTTGTATTTACTCATGTTTTAAGCTTTTAATTATTTACATAGTAAATATACGAATAAAAGCCGAGAATTCAAAGCAAAAAGTGAATTATTTTCAGTAAATTATACTAAAAAGTGGGTTTTTTCCCTTTACTCCAACGTATTTCCACCCCTGCTCTTCTAAATTTAATCTCATAGCAGGTGAGTTATACTTTTCGTTAAACTCTTTTACGAGTGTTCTTTGTATTTTATTCATAGAAATGATGATTAATCAAATGTGTATCCAAATCCGCTCTCTTGCTTATCCAATTCATTGTAAAGGTCATCTAAATCTTCTGCACACTTACGAACCGCTGACCAATCTTGTTCCTCAAGTGAATCTTCAAGAATGTTGGCTATCCTTCCTATTTCTTCTAATAATTTTCCCATATAAAATATAAGTGTTATATGGATTAAATATAGAGTTATTAAAAAAGACAAACCTAAATGATAGTTTTTTTTATCCAATCAAGTGATTTTGCATGTATATTGTATTTTGAACATATGGCATTTAATACCCAACCCTCGCCATATCCAATACCTATTTTACTATATTTATCTAAATTTTCGTTCATTGGTACTGAACCAAGTAAATTTTCTAATAATGGTTGTAAAGTGTTTATATCCTCTGTAATATCACTTAATTTATCTAAGTAAGGAAGAGAAATAATTTTTTCATCGATGTAAAAATTTGGAAGATTACTAAGATTTATATTTGAAAAAACTTCAAGTATTTTACTTTTTTCGTATTCACCAAAATACTTTGTTATCCTCCCATCATTTGAATCATATACATCGTAGGTATATAAGCTATCAGAATCGTAGACAAACTCGGTGTTAATACGAGTATCCAACAAATCTGCATCTACATAGGTAATTCTTTCCTTATAAGTTTCTAGAAGATTTGTTATCAGATTTATTTTTTCATAATAACTAAATACATCTCGTTTATATTCTATATAATTACAATTCTGAAAATAAGATGGTTTATCAGTTAATACATAAACTTTATTATTTTTTGAAAATGCATTTATATTTTGTGCATATTTAGTACACCATTCTGTACCTATACACATTGTAGAATAAATCATTTAATAGTAATTATCTTTTTCCTTGACCACGATACGCTTTTTTATAATATTTAGCGTTTTTACTTCGTGATGTCTTTGTCTTTGAATGAACACCTGGTCTTTTCTTTTTAGAAGAGACTAGGACATTGCCTGATATGTATGCCATTATTTTTTAATGAGATTGTTGTTTTTGAGAGCTCTTGCAGTTTTAATCCATTTTTTACCAATTGAATTATAGATTGGTTTTCTAATGAATGCATTTACTGCTTTTTGTACTTGGGATGCGATAGGTTTATAAACAGTATTATCTACAATTCTAAAGTTTCCTCCAAAAAGGTTTTGGAATTTACCTAAGTTATTTTGAACATCTTTCCAAGATTTTTCTAATAAATCATCTGGTAAAACTCGTTCTCTTTGTAAGTTTCTTTCTTTAGCTACTTCGAGTGAAGTATTAACGAATACCATGTAAGTATCATAACCTAGTGATTCAGCATATTTCTTATTTTTCTGAATCTTACTATAAACATGACCAGTACCATCGATAACCATACCCAACCTACCTGCTTCATAAAATGATTTCTGTTTCTTAGTAAGTTGTTTTGCTTTATCTCTAATACCACCTGGCGTTGCAGTAATCTTATCCCATAGTTCTGGTTCTTCTCTTTCGATTCTTGCCAAATCTTTTGGGTTAATACCATTCTTTTTCAACCCAGCCTCAAATGCTGCATCTGAATTTACTGATTTAAGACCAGTTGATGAGAATGATGTTTTGAGTTTTTTATCAATACCGAAAATTTCCATGGCAGTAAATGATTTACCTGAACCAGGTCCACCTGCCATGAAAACACATTTGAGAATACCAGGGTCATCAACACCCTCGATAATCATCTGTTCTAATAAAGTTTCTTTTATGTTCAATAGTTGTTCTTCGATATCATACATTGAATCGACAACTACTGCTTCGGTAATTACTTTCTTTAAACTCAAGGTTACTCCTTATTTTTTGTTATAAATTGAGTAAACTTTATTTACTAGAGTTGATTTTTTTACTGAAATATCTAAATCTTCTCCATGGTCAGCTTTTGTAGAGTCTACTAATTCTTTTTTAGTAAGTTTGTTAAGTTTAGTTTTTGTAGGTTTACCTTTAATTGCAGATACTACATCTGACAATTCTTCTACTACATCACCAATTTCTTCTTTAACTTTTTTAACTCTTGTTTTGACCTTTTTTACAGTTGATTTGACATCATCTTTGATATCTTCAACTTTATCCTCAACCGCATCTGCGATTAAGTCTCCATCTTTGTCCTCAATCTTACCTGTTTTGATAAGAAAGAAATAAACTCCTGCTCCAATGGCTAGAAGTCCTAAAATAATTAAAATTGTTTGCATAATCTTTATTTATTAATTAATAATCTGTGTTTGAATTCGTATATAAATATACTGTAATTCGGAAAAGTGTATTTTATAGTTTAAATTTTAGTTGTCATGTGTTCTAAAAATGAATTATTATTTTTCATTTTATTCATCAGTTCCATGTGAACTTTATCAGTCCATTCTTTTATCTTTGGATACATCTCATCAAAATTATCTATAAACTTTTTTATAAATTTAACAAGTTCATCTGTATTATTAGATACCTTTACCATATCTTTATAATATGGGTACTCTAAATCTACTATATGTTTTCTAATTAAATCAAATGGATAATAGTGAGTACTAATGAATGGTATATTAGCTAATAGAAATATATAAGTCTTTTCACTAAGGTTCATTGGAATATTCATTTTATTTACATATGAATGAGTTTCATCCAATAGTTGAACCTGTGCTTTTGGTAGTATTCTGAAATAGTAATCAAATTCCATGTAGTTTTTTTCAGTATTTCCAACTATATAAAGATTTTCAAAATCATTCTCAACATCAAATCCAACATCGTTTATGTTCAGATTTGGAATAGTTTTAATATGTTCTAATAAATCATCGTAATGAATATCAGACCAAGAATGGTCATATGTTCCTCTATATGCTTCAAATATGGCTGTTGAGAATGATACGAATACATCATCTAAATTTTCTTTTGATAATTTTTCAACAAGTTCAATTCGATGTGGTTTTGGTGAACGAAATGAGGTACATAATTTGTAAGGAGGAGTTAAGTTTTCAAATGTACTTTTAAATTCACTTGCCCATCTTATATGTGCTAATTTATTCCATACATACAAATCATTAGTTAAACAAGTATTAAAGTTTTTTTCCCTTAACCCAATATCTAAATCATCTTTTATATGATTATCTGAGAAAAATATAGATTTTTCTGATAACTCATTTAAATATTTTATTTCTTTTGAACGATGAATGTTATCACGATTTACATGAACAAATTTATTTTCACCATAATTCCAAAGTAAAACCCAATTTAAATCCCATTTTAAATTATCTAATAAAGATTTGTATTCATGCTTTACACATTCAGGAAATCCCACTTTTAGTTGATACCCATCTATATCAGATATCATTGGAAATTGTTGCTTAACCATATCTTCTCTAAATATGATATGATATGCATCAGGTTGGGTTTCGGTGAAATTATTAAAGTTGAATTCCATATCAACCCCATTATAAGAACAAGTAACTCTTTCTGCCTCCTCATCAATAACTCTATTTCGAGTATTGTGAGTAAGCATATACACCAATCCTATTGAAAAGGGATGATAAACATAAAACTTCATATACCTAAATGTACTTCATCATCATCTTCCATCTCTTGTATTGACTTGTGTTGTTCAATGAGACCTGATGATGGAAACAATAGTGCGTATGTAAAAACTATTTTTAAAACTAACTTTCTTAACTTACTCTTCACCGTATAAACTCCATTTTTTTTCTGGTTCTGGTTCTATGACC
>Ga0315320_10005701_pt1 | contig 10178 bp, 9 predicted proteins | sample M140m21515metaG_FD_203458 | JGI IMG/M metagenome (GOLD analysis project Ga0315320, IMG submission 203458) | Ammonia-oxidizing marine archaeal communities from Monterey Bay, California, United States - M1 40m 21515 | ecosystem: Environmental > Aquatic > Marine > Coastal | place: USA: California...
GAAGTTTGGCTAGCACTTGGCATCCCAATAGGTCTGCTTGGAAGCGTTGTAGGAGCTACGGGAATGGCTATATTTACTACGAACTTTACCTCGGTCTATCCGGCTTCAGCTATTATGCTACTGACTATCCTTTATGGCGGCATCGTATCTATGCTCGGATATTTTGCCCGTCAAGAAAAGCAAACAGAAACTATCGAATCTATCTCGACGATACAATTACTCACTTTACTGCTTATATTCTGGGGTCTTTACGTGTGGGTCATGGACAATGGTGCCGGAATTGATTCTTATCTCTCGATAGAAGTTGCTGTTATTCATTTATCCGTTATAGGTGCATCACTATTTTTATCTGCAAAGCCAAATTATATAGACACCATTTGCGAAGCAGCTCTAATGGGCGCGAGCATTAGTGTTGTCGTCGGAGTGACTGCGCTTTACTCGGGTCAAACAGAGAGGGACACAGCGATTTTAATTTCAATGAATGGTCTTACTTACGGTCTGTTGATCTACATCTCAGCATACTTCTTCAGCCTCAAGTATCCGACAGGCATAAAAGTCAGTTTTAGTCGTTTAAATTGGCACTGGATGGAAATTGTAACGTTCCTAATCTTTATGTATTTTTCTGCCGAAACAATCCGTGAATACTTACAAAATAACTTAATCGAGTGATTCGAGCGTAAAAAATTGAATTACAGAATTAGCACCCTAATAGATGGACTTTAGTTAGTGTTTGATGACTGCTAGGATTTTTTTGTTCTAGCATATGTAGCGCTTAAAATTAGAGCAGGTTATGTCGGCGACACTTTTATCAATGAAGCAGCGCAGTGTACAGGGCGAATAGATGAAAAATAAACTGTCAGTCTTGATATCATTCTCAGGGTTAGCTAATTTCTTAGGGACGATGGGTATTATCGGATCTTTGATATTTGTTGGTATCGAGGTGAGGCAAACTCAAACGATTGCAATAGCTGGCCAGATTCAAGAAAGAGCACGAATGGAGACAGATCGATTGCTTAGTTATACAGAGGGTAATTTAAACGGTCAAAAACTTTGGAGTGTTAACAACCTAAATATAGATGAGCTTAGCGAAGATGAATTAGTTGTAGCTCGTTTGGGCCATTCTTGGCGAGGGATAATGCTTCAGAATAATTACTACCAATATAGCGTAGGTCTATTTGACGAGCGGTATTGGCCGCAGCAAGAGCGTCGCATCGCTAACTGGTATAACAACTGCGATTTTCGTCCACCATTAAGTGGCTACATCGAGGAGTTTCAAGACTACTTGTCGTCTATTGCTATCGACTGCCTAGACTAATTTTCTAGTTTTCCCCAACGCGAAACCACATGAATCACCCACCATTTAGGCAGGGCACAATTGGTGATTCAAAAGCTCTGCAGCTCAGTAAATACGGGGGTCTGTGGAGGGTGGTGTTGGGCTATCTAGGGTCAGGGTTGGTTGAGGTCATAAATAGGTTAATTAGCATAAGAATTACTGTTAGTTCCGCTGGTGTCTTCCCAAGTGGTAACAACATTGCTTTAAAGGGTGTTACGGCGTTTGATGCATCAGCGTTCGTGTCCTCGGCTATAGGCGTGGAAGACGTCATAAATAGGTCGAACTTTCAAACAGCTGTAACTGATGCGTGTGGCACAGATATCAATTACCAAAGGAGAGTTGAATGTCAAGCGGATCGAGAACTGCGAGAATAATTTCTCTTTCAGATATCACTAATATTTTAGGAATGTTGGGTATAATAGGCTCGTTAATTTTTGTTGGTATTGAAATTCAGCAGTCACAAACTATTGCGATTGCCAGCCAACTTCAATCCAGAAATGATGCACTCATGACATTTTATTCTACCCCCTTGGAGGGAAATGATATTGCACTAAAGCTCTTTGAAGGAGGTTTAATACCTGATATTGATTGGTCTAATGATAGTGAGAGGACCGTATTTCTGGCGATAACAAGAGTACGAATAATAAGCTACCTCAATGCATACAATCAGTATCGTCTCGGACTAATTCCAGATGACACTTTCGAGTTCACTAAGAACAGAGCAATGGTATTCTACGATGATTGCAGAACAAGGCCACTTATAGTTCAGAGAGTTACAGCTAACTTTGCGTCGTTCCTTGAAGACAATTCTATTGTGGAATGCTCGGATGCTTGATTGATGAGATTGTAGTGGTCGCAAGTTTGGAGAATAGCGAATAGATAACAAGACCGCCCACGGGCGCAAACATGTACGCTGACTTAAGAACAGGGTTGATTGCCTCAGCCGCTCAGATGTAGGCGAGCACATGTTTGGATTTCTTTAATTAGCGACTGAGAAAAATGTGGAACGATACCCTATAAAATATTGCGTACATTAAACGAAATGACAATGATTTAGCTAACAGAAACTTTAGATTAGACATAGCGTTATTCGACTAAAACAAAACCTCCCGACAATCATGCTCAATGATCTCTTTCAAAGGCGCAATTAGATACACTCGCTCTAGCCGCAAAATTTCAACAGTTCAGAAACGCTTTCTTCGTCGCCTCCGATCAATCAACCTACGTCGAATACGCTAGTCACTGAGTGAGTTAGAACACTGGCCATTATGTTCGAACAGGAGCGCCCGATGAGTTAGGAGAAAATCCATACGCTTTTTGGGAACGGCGAGAGACTAAGAGTGTTACTCTGAAGTGATTTTTAGCCCCGCGATTTCAGATGGCGAAGCTTTCAAGGCCGTTGCTACTCGATCAAAAAAATCAAGCTCAGCGTGACGTATAGAATCATCAGCCCGAACCAGATTAGCGAGGCAGTAAAGGACGGCTGCTCTGTTTTCCGAAGTTAATTTTCCACTAGCATTCGCTAGGGTTCGCTCTAGCGGCTGACTTTCAAATAACTCCGAAGACGCTGCTGTTTGCACATCGCCTTCTGAATAATCAACACCCGTTATCTCTCTCATAGCCTTTCGAACATGCTCAATTTCTATTGACTCTACGTTTGAATCGACGCGAGCTGCTCGTGAGAGCACTAACAATAAAACCTCTTCAAACAAACCATTCGAGTCTTCTTCCTCGCCACGAACTATATTCTTTAAATTACTGAAATTTATGAAAGCCATGTTTTTTCCTTGATTAATCAAATGATAACGAGAGACTAACAATCATTGTGTCCTATTCAAATCACTAATTCAATTCCGAAAATATGACGATGCGGCATGAATTTAAATTAGCTTCGAGTCATAGGACAATCTAGAAACGCCGTTAAAAGCGATGTGCAGCAAAGTTGCGACGTTGAAATAAGGGGCAAGCTACAGAATAATCTTAAAGCAATGTTTCGTTATTAGAGCACACTTAATCCCAATCAACACCACTAGGCGCATCAATACTCTGCAACAAATAACGTTGCTTTATCTTTATATCAGCAGGAGAGCCATACCTGTCTGACACGCTGCTTGCCCATCCGCCTGTATCTTAGCCCTGTCTTAACTGAACAACATTATCTGAACTAGGCTGTATCATGTGCGAGTTAATTTTGATCATCGCTTTTTGTAATCTTTCTAGAGTCTTTGGATAAAGACGGCCTGCCGAGCCGTACTGCTGTTGAATGGGATTAACTCCTAGCTGACTTGACCATCCTCCTATAAGCGCCGTCATAGCGCTATCTACCCCTGCCGCAAGTGCATTATTCTTCATGGCATGCCGTAAGCTGTAAGCAGTTGCTTCTGGGTTAACTTTTTTCAGCACGGTCTTAAATTGATGAGAAAGGTTTGATTCGTCTTTCTTGGCGACTTCACCGCCTAAGGCTATCCCACTGTCGTCCCTAAGTTTATCTAATAGCTCTTTTAGACGCTCAACCTCGACCACAATAGGTAGAACACGCTCCCGCTCTTTAGTCTTTGTTTTGCCAGTAATCACGATATAAGGTACGTCGTCTTCTAAATGAATATTTTTGCATCTTAATCTTTGTATCTCAGAAGTATTACATCCCGTTTGCAGCATGAGAAGTATGGCTGCTTCTTTCCAAGGTGTGTACGACCGCAGAGACTTATCAGCTATAAGGTCACGTAGCTCAACCTGTTCGTCTGGCGTAAACACATAGCGCTCAGTAAAGTCAGTGCTTCCCGCTATACGCGGCTTTTTAACAACTATAGGAAGATCGTATGTCTCTATGCCTGCACGTAGGACTGGACAGATGGTTTTTAACTCTCGTTCTACAGAGCTTGGCTTCACAACACCGCGGCGCCTTTCTGCGTAGGTTCTGAGGGAGATGTTAATAAATTCCTGAGTTACAACTTGGTCACCGACTAACTCCACAAACTTACGCCATCGAGCTAAAGTCTTCTTTGTGGCTCGACTTGCCGGGTCAAACTCTCTATGACATTGATATGCTTCCCAACAATCAGTAAGCATAAGTATTGATTGCGCATTACCGTCAGGCGGAACGCTGAGCATTTTCCAAGCTCGATCAAGGACATTTAATTGTGGTGATGATCGCGCTCTTTCACGATCGTCGAACAAGCCTAGACTGTCTACATAATGGTGAGCGTCATTAATAAGCGCGTCATTTTGCTGATCCGTAAGCAGTGACGAAGGACTGAATATCCCTGCCTTCAACCCATTAGCCTCCAAAAGTGCGTTTGCTAGCTTCTCCTCCTTTTTTGCGCTAATCGCGTCTGTATTCACCAACAGCAGCAGCGATACATAGTCTTCAAAGACGCTATGTATGCGAGTCCAAGCTGCTGTAAGGGTAGATTCGTCAGCATCGGATGAGACGCCTAGTGGTTTGGAGTATTGTTTTGTTTTGATCTGGGGGTGATCTTCGAGTGCTCGCGGCCACCGCCTTTGGTAGTACCAGCTGCCGTTATTGTTTTTAAGATATTTCAAGGAAAGATTCATCTTTTACACCCTATGCTTATCTCTGTAGATAAGAATGTAGATAATATACATAGGAATTTGATAGTAAAATACTGCAATTTCAATAAGCTATAAATTTCATGCAAGTCCTCTTCTGGGCACCACATCGCAAGCATAAGCTATTGTTATATAACATTTAATGTAATATAACAGACCCACGGTTACGTAAATTGTTACGGAAACGGGTTAAAAAGCATGCCAAACAATTATCCACGCTACGTTAGATCACTCAAAAATAGCCTTTTCTACGAACGCTCTTGGCCTTCTCGTCTGAAGCATCTGGGCAGACCTAGGTTTACCCATCCGCTTCGGCTCAAACTGGGTCAGTACACAGAAGCTGAGCTTCATCGCGCCTACGCTGCAGCCAATGACGAGTTCGACCTGCAGCTGAAGCTGATGGAGAACAGCGGCCCGACTGTTTTTACAGAGACAGAAATAGAGAAGGCTGCAACGGCCCTCCTACGCAAGCAGAGCCTTGACGCGGGTGACTTTGAGCATAATGATGACTTCCACCATTATGCTGAGCAGCTCGTGCCGGGCGTTGATGACGCGCTTGATGGCGCCCCTAACAGAGAACGCAGTGCCGAAGAGCGTATCAAGATAGCTGCCTATAAAGCACTAAGTACGGCTGCACGTAAGAAGCCCAAGATGCTCAGTTCTGTTTGGCTCGACTACATTCGCGAAGGCAATATTGACGTGACCACAACGCGCGCCGGTCGAACTAAGCAGCGACGTTGGGAAAACGTCTTTGCCTACATTGGCGAGCACAGCCTCAGCACACCTAACCTACTCGATGTTATCCATGACGGCTTGGACCGTTACTGGGCTGACCGACGCAAGCGAGGAATCAAAGTACAAAGCATCAGGCGCGAATGGCGCGAGACTCTTGCAGCCCTGAGGCTCGCCAGTGACAGATACAGGTTTGGCTGGGTAATTACGCCGACAAGTAAACGCATAAAGGCAGATCCACCAAAACAGAAAACAGTGCTGAGCGATGCAGAACTAGTCAGCCTTGTAACAACCTGTTTAGCAGATACAAAAACGCCTGAAGTTAGTGCTGCTATTGTGTTTATGGTCCAGAGCGGGGCTATGGTTAGCGAGATAACGCGGCTAAATTCTGAAGAAGTAATTGCAGACTTGGGTGCAGCAATACCACAGGTCGCCATAGGCAAAAGCCAAGACGTTAAAGTTAAAGTAGAGCAACGCCGCCGAGTAGTGCCAATAGTTTTTGGTAAAGAGTATTTACGGCAATACTTGCCAGAGGCTATAAAGCACTGCAATGCTACAACAGAAAGCAATATGTCCAAACGTATCAGCAATAAGATGCGTTCAGCGACAGGTAATAAAACACTCACTGCTCACTGTTTACGACATACGCTAAAGGCGCTGTCAGACTCTGTTGACGCTAATCAGTCTCATGTTGCAGCAATCGGTGGTTGGTCTGGCGGATCGACAGTGATAAGCGCAGCTATGCAGCAATACGGCGCGGCAGGCTTGAGCAGCTCCAAAGGCTTTAAGGCAGTGCACGATACAAGCCGTAAAATTCTAGCGTGTGTTCTAGAAGTATTAGAAGCCGAGCATGGCGACAACGTAGTGAGCATAACAAGATAAGCTAGGCGGATGTGCAAGCAGCGTGTCTGACAGGTATGGCTCTCCTGCCGACATAAAAATAGAAAACTGTATGAGCTTTGATATGAGGACGCGACATGAGGAATAGATTGCTACCTTCATCGTTTGATAACAAATTTGATGGCCACCCCGCCTCACTTTGGTTATTCGGCTTGATTACTACCGTTACGTTAGGGCGCAGCTTAACCCACATATTTTTGCCTGATGGAGGCGCTCAATCTATAGCGACCGTGCCGCTTAACCAATACTCTAGCGGCGCAGAAAGTGCGGTAATAAGCGTTTTTGCACAATGGGGTTTATCCCAACTATTGATAGCGATGGTAATGATAATTGCAACATTACGTTTTCGCAGCATGATTCCTTTGTTGTATTTACTTTTAATTTGCGAGTACGTTGGCAGAATATGTATAGGTGTTTTCAAACCGTTAGAAACGCTCCAAACGCCTCCGGGAGCTACAGGCAGTTTAGTCATATTGGGCGCTTCACTAGTCGGCTTGTTGCTTTCTCTCAGGACCGGCGATGTGGAGCGCCTAGCACTGGGAGAGTAGGAGGACTTGTGGGATGTGGTTGCCCTGCTCGAGGGCACCGGTGTAGAAACAATGCTGTCACTGGCCTGAGTGTCCTGCGCACAGCAAATGGAGAATAACTTATGAAGCTAAAAGCACTGCTATTTATGCTGGTAACAGCTCTAGCGGCCCCAGCAGCCCTGGCAGGAACAATCGCCGGTATTTGGAAGCACTCAGAAGAAGCCGGCTGGATAGAAATCCGGGTAGTGGACGGTGTTGCCTCAGGTAAGCACGTCCGCAATGAGAAACACCCGGAGCTTGTCGGTCGCGAAATACTAAAGGATCTTGCAGCGGACAAATCCGAGGTGGGGGTGTGGCGAGGTCAGGTCTACTCCGAGCGCCTGGGAGAGTACAAGGACGCTGAAGTGAGCCTGCCGGAACCTGACTCGCTCGAGATGAAAGTTAAGGTGGGATTCATGAGTCGCACAGTAAGCTGGGTTCGCGTGATGCCGTAGAGCCGGTAAGTGTGTATCTCTGCAGCACCCAATAAAGCCTATTTACTATCCAACCAACACAGCCCTCGATAGCCCACCACCACCCACCACAGCCCCAGTATTTACTGGGCTCCAGCACTGCTTGAATCGCTAACTAAGGCCTACCTACAGGGTGGCTGATTCACGTGGTTTTTATTACGATTTCTCGATGCAAATCTAGTCTTTGAACACGCTCGAAGCCTTACTTCCACTCGTGACTAATATGCACAATTCCATATCCAACCGACCGCTGAATTAGTACTCGCAGTGCGTGCACATGCTTCAAAACTATCAAGCTGATCCCGCACTGTATGAGTAGGTAATGAGTCTATTAAATAATTAGTTCTTATAACTCCTAAGTTCCCTGCGTCAAACACTTCCTCTTGAACCCACCAGTCAGGAACGTTCACGTTCCCACGATCCATATAGAGCAGGTCTATTGTCCCGTTATTCCTCAATGGCCAAAAAAGAGTAGCTGTATTATTGTCAGTGACAGGTGCTTTCGGCAATGTTGGCATTATGGCATTCGTATCAACTCTGACGAGTGTTCCGCTTTTGTTTAGGTAAGCACCGCCCCGCACAGTCATACCTGTAATCGTGACCATGTCATCGTAACCATCGTTGTTGATATCTCTGAAGTATTTCCCGGGGCTATTAAATAAAAGATCGCCTTCGATGACAGACTTCTCTCGCGGCGTAATTTTACCATTAATAACAGTAAAACCTTCGAGCACCACTATTGGGTACTCGGCATCCTCAATAAAAGAATCTCCAGATCCACTGCTAATAATCTGGAAGTCTGACGGAATCTGGCGGCGTGTATTGCTTAAAAATCCGCTATTTTCTCCCTGAACAACGAGGATGGGTCCTTCTGCAGGATCGAGGACTGCTTGCTTCATGAAATTGTAAAAATTACTACCGCCACCCCCAATCTGCGGGACTCCTCTCTTATACAGCCCAGTAGTTGCCTCGCCAACTTCATTAAGATAGGTAAATAAATCTTTCACGGCGGGCATATAGTAGTCGCTAAATATAAAGCCCCTACCCGGAACCCATTCCCAAACAGAAATTCCCTCGACTGTGCCAAACCATCCTGTATCAATGTCAAAGTCATCATAGTCTGCAATATTTGGGACTAACTCAGGTCTGACACCATTCGCTATCCAGTAGCCAGTGTTGTTAAATTCATAGTACCCACCAACGTATGGGTTGATTTGTGTGGCCCAAGCGTAGTTTTCGTATCCTTCGTAGACTTTAGTTATGTCGGTAACGTCAGTTCCTTGTATACGTGCGACTCTATTAATATCGTATCCGATCGACAGTAAATCATAGCCACCTAATTCATTAGGGATCGAGCGCATTGAATGCGTCCAAGTTGCCCCCCATGGGATTTTGACACTTTTGTACGTGCCGTCAGGCTTGCTCAGAAAGATATATTGTTCGGACCAGTACGCACAGTTACCAACCTTAAATTTATTAAGCGTCTCGACGTAAGCTCGATCACCGTCGAAACACTCATTTATAAGATTGGTAAAATCCCCCTCGTCATTGACGTTATATGTTTTTCTTCCAATGCCATCGTCTCTGTTAAGAGTTAATGCAAAATCTAGATAACCATCGCCATTTAAATCCTTCGGTTCTTCAGTGTTATGGTGGTAAGGCAGCCCTCCCTTGCCTCCGTCTCTGGAAGTATCGATAAACTCCTCGCCAAAAAGCGAGTTAGTGCAGTTATCGTAGGAGCCTAGCTCATTACTACAAAGCAAATACCAGCCTGTCTTTACTGCAAGATTATTTTCTCCTCCGTTGTCTGGAGTTGGCCCTTGATAGCATGCAATAGGTATAAAAATATCTTCGTAACCATCATTGTTAAAGTCACCAAAGGGGAAAGGTGTGTCCCATCTATAAGAATTGTCCTTACAAAAGCTTAGATTTTTTTCCAACTCATCAGCAGTCCAATTTTGACGATCTGAGGCGCTGAAAAAAGAAGCAAGACCAGCTTCTGATACGGAGAAGTAGATCTCGTCAGTATAATGGCTAAGATAAGTAAATTTCCCGCTATATACTTCGTCGCCAATAAGAACTCGAGGCACGGAAAGTGTTGTACCGTCGAAACTAGCCGAGTCGCGAATAGCCTCAATATCACTGGCAGCGGCGTCTGTGAGCTTTAAGCACAGCACCGGACAGTCTTGAGAAATTAAAACAGAAGCATCAGCAGGTATGAACGACAATTGGTACTTGAGATCATTAAATTCTAGGTAGGGAAGCCGCAAAACTTCCCCATCGTAACTTGCGTCATTTAGTTCAACGGCACTAACAGAGCAGCAAAACAATGTCAGGAATAGCGCGTTAAATATTGGTCGACCTCTGCCCATGACTTCTTCCTTACTAAGATTTATTTGAGATATTTGTATTAATTTTCGATCATAGAGTCAATGCACACGCAGCGTTATAACCTCGACAGCCAAACACCACCCTCCACAGCCCCCGTACCTACTGACCTGCAGAGCTTCTGAATCACTAACTAAGGCCTACCTACAGGGTGGGTGATTCAAGGGTTTTTATAGCGATAAATGACAGCTATACTTAGATATATGATTTCTAAAA
>Ga0315320_10005704_pt1 | contig 10173 bp, 7 predicted proteins | sample M140m21515metaG_FD_203458 | JGI IMG/M metagenome (GOLD analysis project Ga0315320, IMG submission 203458) | Ammonia-oxidizing marine archaeal communities from Monterey Bay, California, United States - M1 40m 21515 | ecosystem: Environmental > Aquatic > Marine > Coastal | place: USA: California...
CCACCGAGGACCCGCGCGATGCGGTATCCGTCGGGCCGGTCGCCTTCGGCCGGCGCGGGCTCCCAGTCGACGCCGAGCATGCCGACGTTCATGGAGGGGGCACGCTCGATGTCGCCGGTGTTGCCGTAGTAGTAGGCATGGCCGACGTTCAACTCGGCGATCATCTCGCCGATGATGTGGCCGACGTCCTCGCGGGTCGCGGCCTGGTCGACCAGCGGAAGGTAGGTGTCGAGCACCGCTTCCCAGTCGACGCCATGAAGGCCCGGATCGTAGAAGTGGTCACGATGGATGCGCCACGCGTCGGTGACGAGCTGCCGCCATTCATCGCGGGGGTTGATCGAGACGAGCATCGGGCCGGTGACCACCCGGTCTCCGCCGTCGCTGCCCGCCTTGCGGATCACCGCGCCGGAGCCCTGCGGAACGAGGATCTTCTTCCCGTCCGGGGTCATCTGGAAACTGCCGCCGGAGCCCGCGGACTTCTCGCTCGGGTTGCGATCGCTCAGGTCGAAGGACTTGATGCCGCCGTCGCGACCGCGACGGACGTACATCAGATGGCCGCGATCGTTGACCTCGAGGTTGCGGAAGCCGCCGGGGCGGACCGGAAGCGGCATCGCCCGGGCCTCGAAACCTTCGAGATCGATCTCGACCTTCTCGCCGTCGTCGGCGTCCTTGTCGCCGTCGGTCCCTTCCTCGCCGTCGTCACCCTCGCCGCCGTCGAAGGCGTTCCGCATGCCGCTGATCTTTGCGCCGGGCGCACCATCGTCGGGCTGACCGGCGCCACTGACCGTCTCGCCGTCGATCACCAGTTCGATGTCCACGGTGGGACCGTTCGCGATGGTCATCACGAGGGTCAGGGCCTTGGATTCGGGGTCGAAGGTGCCGACGAGGTCGCCGGCGAACATCGCGGTGGACACCGTGCCGGTCACGAGGTCGTCGTCGTTGAGGACCAGCATGATGGTCATCGGAATCGAACCCATCTGCGGGATGTCCGCGGTGCACTCCCAGGTTCCCGTCACGGGATCCGGGTGACCTTCGGGTTCGTCGTCCGCGTCCTCGGCGTCGTCCGCCTCGGCGTCGTCGTCCGAGTCGTCCTCTTCGGCGTCCTCGTCCTTCCATTCCTGCTCGTCGCTTTCCTCGAGCCACGGGCTGTCGACGTCCTCGCGAAGCGGGACCGCGACCAGCATGCCGCTTTCGTCGTAGATCCAGGTGCCGTCGAGCGAGGAGTAGCTTGGTGCGAACCGACGGTCGCTCGTGAAGTAGAGCCAGTCGCCGTCACGGTCGAAGGCGGGCGAACCGTCGTTGAACATCCCGCTGGTGACCACGTGGGTCTCGCCCGAGTCGAAGTCGTGCAGGTGGATCCGGCCCATTCCGGAGTCCCCGACCGTGCCCGACCAGGTGGCCCATCGGCCGTCGGAACTGAAGCTGGGCTTGGGGAAGATCCCGCGATCGTTGTGGGCGAAGGTGGTCCGCTCGCCGCTTTCGAGGTCGACGCGGTGGGCGTCGCCGGTCTTGTCGGCGTAGACGATGAAGGAGGAATCGGGACCCCAGTGGATCGCGTTCTTGAAGACGCCCATGTCGTCGGTGAGTCGACGCGGTTCGTCGCGGCCGTCGCTGCGTCGCACGAAGAGTTCGTATTCGCCGGGCTCGTCGGAGAAGTAGGCGATCCACTTCCCGTCCGGGCTCCAGGAGGGTGAACGCTCGGCCACGCCGGAGGTTCGGGAGAGATTCCGGGGGCTGCCGTTCTTCGCGGGGAGCGTCCAGAGGTCGCCTCGGGCGGTGGCGGCGACCCGCTTGCCGGAGGGGGAGATCGACCAGCCCTGCATGTAGTCGGAGGCGTCGACCATCTGTGGCCGAAGGCTGGCGGTCGCGCCGGGGATCTCGATCTCCACCGGCGTGGTCATCCGGTCGCGGGCATTGTGGACGTAGAGGTCGGCGCCGTTCTGGAAGACGAAGCGAGCGGGGCCTTCGTCGTCGGGGCCGATCGCGGGCCACTTGATGTCGTAGTTCGCGAAACGGGTGAGCTGTTCCCGGTCGCCCGAGTCGATGTCGTACCGCCAGAGGTTCAGGCGATGCTCGTCGCCCGCATCCGAAAGGTAGTAGAGGTCGTCACCGTGCCACATGGGCATGGTGTCAGTGCCTTCCCAATCGGTCACGCGACGTGACTCGCCGGTCTCGAGGTTCACCAGCCAGATGTCGCTGGCCATGCCGCCTCGATATCGCTTCCAGGTCCGGCCGTCCCGCTGGTTCGGCGTGTACGCGACCCAGGTTCCGGTGCGATCGATCGCGGCGTTCGCACCGTACGGCATCGGCAACGCTGCGGGCAGTCCGCCTTCGCCGTCGACCTTGTAGATTCGTTCGGCGCGCGGCACGCCACCCATCCCGCGAGCGCTGAAGAGCAGGTCGCCGTCGGCCGTCCAGTCGCTGAGTCGTTCGCCCGTCGGATGATGCGTGATCCGGCGAGGCATGCCACCCTTGGTGGGAACCACGTAGATGTCCCGGTTCCCGTCGTAGTTCCCGACGAAGGCGACCTCGCCGCCATCCGGCGAGAAACGTGGAATCGTCTCGACGCCGTCGGGCGAGGCGAGCGGGAGCGCGGTGCCACCGTCGATCGGGACCCGCCAGAGGTCGTTTCCATAGGCGAAGACGATCTGGTCCTTCGAGATGTCGGGGAAGCGGTACATCGACGCACCGCCGTCCTCCGCGGCCGTGAGGGTGGTCACGGTGGTGCCGGCGAGGAGCGAGATCACGAGCGAACGGGCGGTGTTCATGAAGAGGGTCCTGGCGATTGCGTCGAAGAGAGGTGTACGTGCCCACGCTGAGGCGTTGGTGGTCTTCCGCGAGGGGTTGCGACGGGCGTGAAAAAAAGCCCGGCGGCATTCGCGAGATGCGAATGCTACCGGGCTCGGGGGATCGAGTTGCGAAGGAATCGGGCTCAGGCGTCCGAAGCGGGGGGGCCCGCGATCAGCGGGACCGAACTCTTGTCACTCTTCACCACGCCACCCGGACGCTCCACCGTGACGGCGAAGAGATAGGGGGTGTCCACCCGGAGGGGGAGCTTGATCGGGACGACGACCTCGCCACGATCGTTGACGTCGAAGACGCCTCCGTCGACGGGGTGGACGTCGGCCGCGAGCGGTGCGGGATTCGCCGGATCGGGCTCGCGCTCCTGGTCCCAGATCCAGAGCTGGTACTGCTGGATTCTCGGATCATTGGGCTCGAGGCCCTTGATCAACATGTAGCCCTCCTGCGACTCGGGGCTGAAGGTGACGTATCCGGTGACGCCCTCGGCGGGGTTCACCAGCCCGGGGGCCCAGTCCCAGCGGACGGCGTCGGGGTGGTTGTCCACCCACGAGACGAGCTGGGAGGAGTTGCGGACGCCGGGAGCTTCGGGCTGCCAGGCGATGACGGCCAGGGCGATGGCGGCAGCGGCGGCGACCCAGCCGAGCCAGCCCGTGGAGGGACCGGTGGCGACGGGGGCGTCATCCTGGGAGGGGAAGGCGAGCGGCGCCGGGATCGCGTCCGCGATCTCGTCGTGGACGCCGTTGCGGATCCGATCCGCGATGTCGGTCGGCATCGGCTCGGCCCGCTCGAAGGCCGTCGCCAGTTCGGCGGCGGTTTCGTCGAGACAGTCCGCTCGCACCCACGAGTTGGTACGAAGGAGTTCTTCGAGCCGCTCCGTCTCCGCATCGTCGAGGCCGAACAGGGCTCGATCGGAGAGCAGGTCGAAGAGTTCCTCGGGGGGCAGTTCGAGGGCGTCGCCCTGGATCTTGTCGTTGTTGAAGTCGTTCATGATGCACCTCCCAGCGTGCCAGCCGCGCTGAGACCCTGAAGGCCGCTGCCCTCAAGGAGTTGACGAAGGCGGATGAGCCCTCGCCTGGCGTGAGTCTTGACGGTCCCCAGAGGCATGCCAGTGGTGGCTGCGATCTGTTCGTGGGATCGTCCGTGGTGAATGGCCAGCCGAAGCACCTTCTGCTGCTCGGGCCGGAGTTTCTCGAACGCTTCCGAAGCGACACCCGCTTCCTCGGCGATCTCGAGCCCGTCGTTGTTCGGCTCCGGAGCCGGCGAGGATTCGGTCAATGCGACGGATTCCGGTCGGCGAGAACGCCGGCGGGTCCGGTCGATCAGTCTGCGCCGGGTGATCATCGCGACGAAGGTCGCCTCGCCTGCGATCGACGAGTCGAACCGCGAGGCGGTCCGCCAGATCTCCACGAAGATCTCCTGGACCGCGTCCTCGGCTTCCGCCGAGGTCGGGCAGGATCTCCGGGCGAGCGACCAGACGAGGCCGCCGAAGCGACTCATCATCTCGTCCACCGCGCCTGGCTCGTTTCGCGCAACGCGCTCGAGAATGGGTTCTTCCATCGTTTCCACGTTAACTCCTGTTTTCGCCGACCTTCGAGTACGGGTGGTCGGACGTTGGAGTGTAGCGGGACGGGAAGGGGAGCCGGACGCGTATTGCGCCCGACTCCCGTAGTTGAGTGTGAAACCGGTCATACCGACCACCTTTCGGTGCGACTGACGATCAGTCGACTTCGACGACGGGGACGATGACGGAGTCGATGACGTGGATCACGCCGTTCGAGGCTTCGATGTCGACCGCGATGACGTTCGCTCCGCCGACCGAGACCTTGCCGTCCTTGACCACGATCGGGGCCTTGAAGCCGCCCGCGGTGGGGGCCATCTTGAGCTTGACGACCTGATCGGAATAGACGCGGCCCGGGACGACGTGGGCGAGCAGGATTTCCTTGAGCTTGCCCTTGTTCTCGGGAAGCAGGAGCATCTCGACGGTGCCGGCGGGAAGCTTCGCGAATGCGGCGTCGTTCGGCGCGAGCACGGTGAAGGGACCCTTGCCCTTGAGGGTGCTGACGAGATCCGCGGCACCCAGTGCGGCGGCGAGGGTCTTGAACTTGCCGGTGGAGACCGCGACGTCGACGATGTCGCGCTGCTCGGGCATCATGACGCCGTCGATGACGTGGATGACGCCGTTCGACGCTTCAACGTCGGTGGCGACGATGTTCACGCCGGCGATCGTCGGCTTGCCGTTCTTCATCGCGATCTTGGCGCGTTCGCCGTTCGCGGTGTCGAGGGTCTTCTTCTTGAGGACGTCGGCGGCTTCGAGCTTTCCGGGGACGACGTGGTAGGTGAGGATCTCGACGAGGGCCTGCTTGTTCTCAGGCTTCAGCAAGGTCTCGACGGTGCCCTTGGGGAGCTTCGCGAACGCCGCGTCGGTCGGGGCGAACACGGTGAGGGGCCCATCGCTCTGCAACACGCCGACCAGGCCGGCGGCCTTCGCCGCGGCGATCAGGGTGTTGAAGTCGCCGGCACCCGACGCCACGGCGACGATGTCGTTCGGGCCGCTGGAGCGGGCACCCGCGAGGGTCTCCGACATCTCCATCGGGCAGGTCGACTGGCAGGGCGGCGAAAGGAGGGTGGTGGACGCGATGAGTGCGGTGAGGAACATTGATTCGGGCTCCGTGGTTTGGCGGCCGGTGCGGCCGCGAAAAAGGTACGATTTTGAGGATTCAGGTCCCCGGACGTTGCCGGGGGATTTCGCCGCCCTGGATCGTCCGGATTCACCCCACGGCCCCCACCCCCGATGAAACTCCGCGGAAAGGTCTCCATCGCGATCATCGTTCCGCTGGCCCTCCTGCTGGCCCTGGCGATCCGTGCGGACCTCGTCGATACGCGTTCCCGCCTCATAACGGAGGGTTCCGATCGAATGCGGCGCTCCGCCCGGAACGTCGCGACGATCATCGACGGCCAGTGCCGGCGGATGGCCCAGGTCGCCGATACCGCGTCGATTTCCGTCGCCGACGTCAAGGATTGGACCCGGGACGAACTCTTCGGGCTCGCCCACGGCATCGTCGCTCAGGATCCGATCCTCTTCGGCTTCGGCATCGCGTGGGAGGCGACCCCCGGGCCCGAACGAAAGGGCGTGTTCTTCGGTTACGCCCAGCGGTCGCTGGGCGGCATCGAGGAGATCGACCTGACCGCACGCTACGACATCGCGACCCTGCCTCGGTACGTGCAGCTCAAGGAATCCGCGGAGCGATTCTGGGATCAGATCGAGATCGAGAAGGATGGTGTGGCGACTCGAATGATCGCCTACCTCGCCCCGGTGATGTCGGGCGGCCGGTTCCTCGGCGGGGTGTTCGTCGACGTCGAAGTCGACGCGTTCGAACGGATCATCAAGCAACGAGATCTCGACTGCGAGGATTGGGCGATCGTGGACGAACAGGGCCAGGTGATCGTGCATTCCTCGGGCGCGGGGCCGGAATTCGAGCAGGGGTCGGTCGGAGACTTCGTGGTTCGAGCGCAACAGGCCGGTGGGCCGGATCGAGCGGTGCGGTTCGAGGACCTGATCCGACGGGCCGCGGTGGGCGAGTCGTTCGTCGAGGAGATCGGGACCGGTGCCGACGCGGACGGCGTTCGAATGGTGGCCTTCTCGCCGATCGAGGAACCGGGCTGGGTGCTGGTGTCCGGACGATCCCAGCAAGTGATGACCGCATACGCCGATCGGCTCGTCCTCGCTCGCGCGGCCGTGGTGATCGCGATCGCGCTGACCGCGATCGGCATCGTGCTCTTCGGAACCTGGTGGGTCGTGCTCCGGCCCGTTCGCCGGATCGTGGACGTCGTGTCGCGAGCGGCCGAGGGTGATCGAAGCGTCCGGGTCGGTCTCGGTGGCCAGGACGAACTCGCGATGCTCGGTGGAGCACTCGACGACGCGTTTCCGCGGCTGGATGAGCTCGCTCGGACCCAGGCGTCGCTCGATTCCGCGCGGGTGGTTCAGGAATCGCTGCTCCCCGCGGAAGCGTTGAACGAGCCGGAGGTCTCGGCCGCGGGCCGGGTCATCCCCAGCGAACAGACCGGTGGGGACTACTTCGACTACGGCGCCCTCGGAGACGGTCGGATCGCGATCGGGGTGGGGGACGCGACCGGGCACGGCATGCCGTCGGCCCTCTTCGTGGCGACGGCCCGGGCGTACGTCCGGGCATCGATCATGACCGAGTCCGATCTCTCGAAGGCGATCGAACTGGCGAACCATCGGCTCTGCCTCGAATCCTCCGCCGGTCTCTTCATGGTGCTCTTCGCCGCGGTTCTCGATCGAGCGAACCGTCGGCTGGAGGTCGCATCGGCCGGACATCCGGGCTTCTTGTTGCGGGCCGACGCGAATCGCTTCGAGGAGATCAAGGCCGGCGGCATTCCGCTGGGGATCCAGCCCTCGACCTATCGATCCACGATCCTCGAGGTCGGAACGGGCGATGTGCTGTTCGTCGCGAGCGACGGTGCCTGGGAATGTCGAAACCCGGAAGGTGAGATGCTCGGTCTGGAGCGACTGCTCGAGGCCGCGGTCGCCGGTCGTGCGGATTCCGCCGAGTCGCAGGTGGCGAGGCTGTTCGATTTCGTTCATGCGTTCGCGGACGGCCAGCCGCTCGACGACGACTGCACGATCCTCGTGGTCCGCATCGATTGAACGCGTCCGAGCTCCGCTCGTCGACATCGACGAAATTCGGTCGGTGACGAGGAAGAGTGGGAGGACGCCCCATCAACCCGGCGGCTCTCGTGACGTACCGTTCCCGTCGGCGTCTGACGCGTCGTCCGAACTTCATGAAACAACCGGGGATGATCACGATGACCTACCGCGTTCAAAAGCAGGGGGCCGACAACGACTGGTCGCTGGCCGGGGTGTACCGGAGTCTCTCCGCGGCGGTCGTTCACTGCGAATCGGCGGCGGCAGTCGGCGGTGACTCCGCGGAATCGACCTTTCTGATCGCGACGGAGACCGACGGGGGCGCCGATTTCGTCATGCTGCTCGAGCATGGGCGATTGGTCCATGCCGGCGAGGGCTGGGAAGCGGTCGTGCCGGCGGCGGTCTGATTCCGCTCGCCCGATGGATCGTCCGCGGTCGCCCGCCCCGCCCGTTCCCGCCCGGAAGGATGAATGCAAGAGAAGAAATCGCCCCGAACGACGAAAAGGTCGTCCGGGGCGGCGTGCCTGCTGGAGACACGGTGACGTCCGTCTGATCAGGCGGCGGGCTTCCACGCGTCGCAGCCGGCTCGCGGCCCGACCGAGAGGTGGATTTCGGCATTTCGAGGGGCGGCGCAGGGGCTGAACGCCTCTGGAGCCGACTCGGGATTCACCCGGATCTCGACCAGTTGCTGATGGTCGATTCCTTCACCGAAGTGTTCGCAACTGCCGCAGGTCGCATGCTTGTTTTCCAACATGAATATCTCCTGGATGCTCGAATGGAGGCCTCATCGATGCATGAAGAATGGCATCCACGGGGTGATGTCCAAACGTAATCCGTGGAATCCCGGCAACTGATTCCGGAACTCATGAAGCTCATGAAGATCATGGGGTCAGGGACCTGGAAGATCACATCGGGCCAGTGCCCGGTGGGTCGGGGATTCCGACGACCACCGGGCGGGACACGGGGGAACGTGGCCTCGCGGGGGATCGAAACAAGAAACCGCCCCGAACGACCTTGGTCGTCCGGGGCGGCGTGGTTTCGGAATCGCGGTGCTGTTCGGCGTGATGCTGCGCTCAGGAGATGCGCTGTCGTCGCGTTCGGAGGCCGGCAGCGCCGATCGCGAGGGCGGCGAGACCACCGAGTCCGGGGACGGGTGCTGCGCCGCCACCACTGGCGGCCGTGTTCTGTCCGGCGATGATCCCCTCGCCGGAGACGTCGTTGTACGCCCAGGAATTGATGACGAAGTTGAGCGAATCAGAGACGGAACCGTTCGCCTCGAGGGTGTAGTCGATCCACCCGAAGTAACGGTCCGTGCCATCGAAGATCGAGAACGCGGCGAGTTGGTTCGTGCCGGGATCGAGGCTCTGGATCTTGGTAGTCGTCCCTGTCTTGCTGAAGTTCTCCTTCTGGATGAACGACTGCTTGGTGCTACCGTCACCGTTGATCCAGTCGCTCTGGATGGTGCTGCCAGAGTTGGCCGCCTGATGCAACGCGAAATTGTGGGCCGAATAGGTGCGGGTGCCGAAGAGGGCGGCTGCCCGAATATCCCAGAAACCAGGATCTGTGCGGTTCCCTGCAGCGACTGACACCCCCTTGAAACTGAACAGGGTGCTCGTAGGGTCGTTCACGGTCAACGCGCCCGTGCTCGAGATGATGTCAGCACCAGCGGAACCGGCGGCAGCGAACGCGGCGCCGGCAACGATGGCGTACTTTCTGATTCTGTCTTCGGTCATGTTCTCTCACTCTCTTTTCGGGTTGTCTCTTCAATGTGTCTCCGGGGCCTGCACATCGCAGTCTTGAGCACCCGAAGTCAACTCCTGCCCGCATACTGAAGCGAGAGGCTGGCCATCGTTGTAGCACACGCTTCGTCGACTACCGATGCGTTTTTTTCAAAAGAAAAAAAGTCAGCAATCGTTTATCTGAAAGCGAGGAGGACCGCTGTTCCAGAAGACGACGTCGGGCGGAGCGAGCGTCGACGTCACCAAAACGGTGAGGGTGGGATTCGAACCCACGGTGACCCGAAGGCCACGCCGGTTTTCAAGACCGGTGCGTTCAACCGCTCCGCCACCTCACCAGGTCCGGCGTTCGCCGGTTCGTGCATGGTAACGAAGGGGCCTCGGCGGTTTCGATGGTGGTCGACCGGACTGGGTGAGACAAGTCCGGTCGCCGGGAGGACATCCGACGAAATGATCCACCACTCCGCAGGCAGTCGGAGTGGTGGACCCGTTGGCCATCGCATGCCGGTGGGACATGCGATCACCGTCCTGGAAGGACCCCCGGAAGCGGGTCCCTGTCGACGAGGTGCGACCTCGACCCCATCCGTACGCTTCGAGCGGGTCGTGGTTCGTCGTTTCGAGGAGTTTTCGGACCTTCAAAGGCTCAGTCGAGGAGGTCGGAACGGACTTCCTGAAGACTTCCGGGGTCGAGCAGCCGGGCGACGAGCCCCGTCCAGCCGGTCTGGTGCATGGCGCCGCAGCCGCGCCCGGTCTCACCGCAGAAGTACTCGTGAAAGGGAAGCAGGTGGTTCCAGGTCGGATCGTCGAATCGAGGGTCGTCCCCGAAGAGCGGGCGGTGTCCGCCGGCATCCGTGAGAAAGAGATCGACGAGCCGCCGTCGGACACGCTGCGCCGCAGCGGCGATGTTCGTGGTTTCGCCGCCACTGGGGAACTCGATCTTGAAGTCGTCACCGTAGTAGTGATGGAACT
>Ga0315320_10005706_pt1 | contig 10169 bp, 24 predicted proteins | sample M140m21515metaG_FD_203458 | JGI IMG/M metagenome (GOLD analysis project Ga0315320, IMG submission 203458) | Ammonia-oxidizing marine archaeal communities from Monterey Bay, California, United States - M1 40m 21515 | ecosystem: Environmental > Aquatic > Marine > Coastal | place: USA: California...
CGAAGCCTTCGGCTATGCCTATTGCAGTATAAGTATCCATTATTTTGCCTCCTGACTTGGTTTTGCGCCTTCATAATGAAAGGTCGTCATTTTTTTAGGTAATCGTTGCGGCGTGGTCGTCTTTTTAACGACGATGCCATTGGGTTGTCTCGTTCTGATGGTAACTGTTTTCATTTATTTCTCCGTTGTGGGTTTTCAAAGTCTGAAAGTGTGGCGTCTCGGCAATAGATGTGCTTACCGCCTCTTGTGATAAAGTATAGCTTGTTAGCTATGATTGTATAAAATGGATTGTTCTTGTATTTATTCAACATCGGTTATTTCCTTGATTCTCCAGTGAATCCAATCGACTGTGTCGCAGAGGCTACAATATTCATGAGCGATTTCTTCATCGGTGACCGCTTGTTTTTCGATTGCGGCGGCTTGTCGTGTGAAATCCTGCTTCAAGGTTCGGAGTCGGTCTAAGTCGGTAATGCGCTGTACTTGATTGAAAGTCATGTTATTCTCCGATTGCAACGAACTGTACGGTAACTTCAGAGTCTAAGACTTCGACTGTGCCGATAGGTTCGGATTGAGTGGGTTTTGAGTAGCAAGATGCTAAAAGTATAAATGCGGTCAAAAGTAGTTTATTCATGGTTATTTCCGATATAGGGGATTGAAAGTATAATGAGAGCAAGTGTCAAGTGAGCCAAAAAGAAGCTTATCATTGTTCAGGTAACTCTATGGAGTTGAGAATCATGTTTATTGTATTCTCCGCCATCATTATTGATAGATGGTCTGATTCAGGGTTATCGAGCACCTTGCAGGCTTCAGCTAAGACGGTATGCAGAGCAAGGTTTTCGGCAAAAGTTGAGTTTAAAGGTAAACTTTCAGTTTGTTGTAAATTCATGTATTTTCCTATTTTAAAGAAGTGATGTAGCTTGAAGGCATTTTATTTATAGAACACAGTTCTACATAGCAAAGAGCGTCTTTGAGCTTTCGGCAAGGTATGGGAGCAGAGCCGTCGGCAAAGTGAACAACAAAGTTGTGACCAGTGTCTATTACACGTCCTTGTTTTTTGGTTATATTTAGTGGTGGCAAAGGGTAATCGCTCCTAGCGATAATTAAAGTTCTTTGTGATTGTAGTCGTATTGGTGAAATGGTATATTTGTTCATTTTGTCTCCGGTTGTTGGTTAGGTATAATACTCTTATCCGATTGGATTTGATTTGTCAAGAAAAAAGTTGAAAAAAGTTGAAAACGTAGTTTAAAGTTCGTATACAATTGTGAAATCCCAATCCATCATGTAAAGCTCGGCTAAACCATCCTCATTGATAGCATCAAACTGTTGCTCTTCATAGTCATAAATGACAAAGACGGTTTGGCAGGGATCTTGCTTTTGTAGCTTCTCAGCTTTACGCTGGGCGTTCTGTTCGTTGAAATCTTTAAAAGTTCCGTTTGGCATTTTTGTTCTCCGGTTTCGGTTGGTACAAGAATCTTATCCGATTGAGCTAGATTTGTCAAAAAAAAAGTTTATTTAAATTTCATTGCCGAGTTTCATACTGGGTTATCGAAGAATTTTAAGAATTTTCGTGGGGGTCGATAGAGAAGTTATGAAAATAAAGTTTGGCACACTTATTGCTAAGGAGTTTTCTCTTGACTTGACAAGCCTTCTTTACGTACGCGAATCCTTCGGATTTTTCCCGCATAATCTTTGGATACAAAGATTCCATTTAATTCTTGCACATGATCTCCATTGGAGATTGACGTGAGAATATGTATAACGTCATAGACGGTCACATGTTCATGTATGACGTTCGCCATGAAATCATGCACATCTCCCTCCCATACGGGTTCGCATGTGGTTATCCAGTTATCACGTAGGAATCGCATAGCTTCCCCCACGCCTTCGATTGTCTTCTTTGCTTTATTCATCTTTTTCCTCATTGGTTGTTATTATTTTAAATGTTCTACGAAAGTCTTCAGTCCTCAGCCAATCCCGATGACCTGTGTGGGTGCTCATGTACATCACAATCTCGTCACCGTAGAGGCCCTTATCCGCAATCTCTTCGATTATGACTACATCATTAGGTGCGGACGCCCTAGTGAAGATTAAATGAAACATTTCTGCTTCTGCGTCTGCGAAATGTAATATCGCGAGATCACCTATTTTCATCTTTGGTTCCTTTGGGGTTGGGGGGTAGGGTAGTATCCTAGTAGGTGGACGGCGGGCTCTGGCTGTAATACACTGAAAAGTCTTTGTATCCAAGCGCGACTCTGTTATCATAGATAATCGAGAATAAGTCGTCAACCTTGAAAGTGGTCTGGATGGTTATTAAAACATCGGTTTGTTTATCAAGCCCTACATGTTGCACATGCGTTCCCTCTTTGTCTATGTGCTCTTGTATCATATCCGCAAGTCGACAAGCTCTTGTTATTGTTATGGTTTCTGCGTTGTGCAGTTTTACATTGTATGTGTATTGCATGCTATCTCCGTTGGTTGTGTGAGTTGTGTAAAAGATTTGAAGAAGTAGGTGCTTTCATGAGCGCATGACTTGTATTGTGGAGCACCTAAGCATGTGAATGTATAAAGCCCATCTTCATAGTTGGTGCATACCCAAAAAGCGCTTTCGCTCCTCCACAACGTTCCTTTAATCATTGTTTCACGTCAATAGCGATGACGCGCTCTTGGGTGTTGAAGTAAGGGTTAGCTTTCCCGTCAGCATCGGTCATCCACATTCTTTGACAAGTGGAACGTACAGGCTTGGGAGCCTCCATATCTGTTAGGATAATGTGACCATCGAAGTTTTGCTTATTTACATACTTGGTAGGAGCATTGAAACAGGTTCCACCGCATAAAACTCTCTCCCAGTTCTTCTTCTGACCTTTTTTCCATACGAAGACCTCAGTCTCATCAACTTCTGTATCGAAGGGAATAACGGTGAACTCGGCAAACTGGGAGAGGGTGTTTAGTTCCGCGAAGAACGATGCTAACATACCGTCGGACACAGAACCAGACTGGTCAATAGAGATAGCAATCTTCGCTTGACGTGTGACCTTCTTTCCGGCATGGATATAAGGGAACCGCTTATTAAGCTTCCGTACGGTCGAACGCTTACTGGAGCGTTGAGAAGTCTTTACGAAGTAGCGGAGGACTTTGCGCCAACACACCTTTGGTGTTATCATATCCATTATCCTTTTTCGTGTCGCAGAGGAAACCGTTCCCCATCCTTTCCCAGATGCCGACTCTTTAGCTGCTTTTTCGACAGCATCTCTTAAGCGCTCTTTGGCCATTGCCTTTGTCTCAGGGTCTGCATCGGCCCATCCATCATGACTATCCATGTTGTAATCGCCTAGGTCTCCGCCGCCTTGACCTTGACCATTGGGCTGACCTTGACCAGCGCCTTGGCCTTCTCCGTCACCGTCGCCATCTTTGGGCTTGAACTGCTCGTCTTCTTGGAGCATTTTGTAGTACGCTTCTGACGAAAGCCCAACAGGGTATTTTTCAAAGGGAGTTCCCTCTTTAGAAGGAAAACAACCTTGTTCTGGTAACTTATCCATCAAATGAGAATTAATGGCCAAATCAGTAGCCACGTTCCACATCTTGCTCATGCCGCCTTCGGGGAGTCGCGTTGTTAGGTGCTCAAAGATAATGTGATAGAACTCGTGCATCAATACTCCGAGCTTTTGATTATCGGGAAGCTTTTCCATAAACTCAGGATTATAAACCATTTCAAACTGTGCTGTGTTCTTGTTCACGCAAACACCCGCAGTTGGAATAGCACTCGTTGGATACTTATGTATTCTTCGCGATAGAGCAGCAAAGAACGGCTCTTGTTGTAACAGCCTGAAGGTATGGACGTTTAGGTCAAACTTTGGCTTGTTGGGTTTTTTCTCTTCACTCATTTGTTTTCCTCTTTCTGAAGTGATACTATACTCTTATCTGATTGGTTGCATTTTGTCAAGAAAAAAGTTTTATTTTATTTTAAAACCGACTTTTGCCCTCTCCTTTGGTGCCTCTCTCTTTTCTATTGGGGCTGGCTGTGGCTGTGCTGCACCTAAGAGTTGTGCCATTGCGGCCATTGCAGGATCTTTACTTGGTGGCTGTAGTAGATATGCTAACTTGGCTAGAAGTTGATCTGATAGTGTTAGTTTGATTGTTATATCGTTGCTCATTTTATAATCCTGTTCTGATGATAGCTAATAGTTTGGTGTACTTCTCAGGCTTCTGGACTCGTAATCGTTCCTTTGCGTATTCCCATGTTTCTAAACATGGCATTAAGAATATAGGGTACTCTTCCAGTTTTTCAACCAACAGCCTAGCTGCTTTGAGCTTCCCCACCTTCACAATATTGTACCCTGTGGCTAGGTGGCTAAGTTTCCATAGGTGTTCTCCATCTTTACGATGAACTATGAAGGGGAACTTTATAGCATAAGAACCTTTTTCCTCTATCCATCCATTTGTAGTAGAAATTTTATATATACCTTTAGTGACTCTCATTTATCCTTCCTCTGCATGCTTTGCGTGACGCTTCTTTTTTTTTATCGGTGTGACTTCCCGCTCCTGTTCTGACGAAAGCTTTTTGAGCTATCCAGTTACGTTCTTTGGGCTTTTGCAAGATTCTCTTCTTGCGTTTTTTGCGCTTTAGTTCGACTATCACGTTTTCCTCTCTTAAAACCCCGATTGTTTTATCGTACAATCGGGAAAACGCAAGTACTTACTTAGCTTTGTAGAATCTCTACAACAAAGTCTTGGATAAGAACCCCATCGACCGTTGTTGCCCACAACTTGGCAATGTTATATTCTGATTCTTCAGTTGCGGCTAAACTTTGCCATAAGACCATAACAATCTCGGATGGAAGGGATACAAAGTATCGTGCCAAGTTTTCAATCTGGTTATCTTTCAGACGTTCATTGAAAATCTGCTTTGCCTTCATCTTTTCGACCATAGCGTTGTGGTCATTGATTACCCAATCTTTGGTGAGTTCTAGGCGACCTTCATCTAAAAGCATTTCGATTGTCACTTGTCTATCGTAGTTCTTTAAGAAGTCATTGAAGGCAACAGCCCCTTCAAAGCCGATGAAGCCACACGATAAGTGATAAGTGAAGGTTCCATGCTCGACTTCGTTGCTGACTTTTGTTAGACACTCGGATAGTCTTTGCCACGAACGGCGAGAAGGGTAAACTTTGTTAGGTTCAAACTCATCATTGTGTTCTAAGTGATTGTGGTTTTGATTGATAAAATCCCAGATTTCAGTAGAAACATTATCTTTGGCCCAATCAAGCCAATCTTCTACGGTAGGCTCTACGTCAAAGACGGTGTAGCGGTCAAGCTCTGCTGGATCCATCTCACCAACTTGGTACTGCGCACCGTGCTGGCCACCGTTTACAGCAGCAAAGATAAGCGTGTCTTTGTGAAGTTTGTTACCAGCAATCTTACGGGAATCGCAAAGCTCAAAGATACCTTGGCGGACTTCTGTTGTCGCTCGGTCTACTTCGTCTAGGAAGAGGACTACGGGCTTCTTACAGGCTAATGCAAGCCAATCTGGAGCAAGCCACTTGGTGACTCCCTTTTCTACCTTTGGTAATCCCAAAAGGTCACCTTCGGTCATTTGAGATGCACGTCTTTCGACAACAGGCAACCCTTCTTTTTTTGCTAACTGATATACGATTGTGGATTTACCTATGCCATGCCGTCCACGTAATAAGATTGGAAAACGTGAAGCGATAAGGTGAGGAACGATGTTTAGGAATGTTTTAAAATCAATAGCCATGATTGGCCTCCATTATAGTTTTTTGTGTTTTAAGTCAAAGTGACTTGTATATGATAATTAGTTTTGAAAAGGTTGTCAAGTTTTTTTTAAAGTTTTTTTTTGAGAAAGATTTTTAAGATGAGTTCATTTTTTTGTTCTCCGTTTCATACTATAAGCTTATCTGGTTCATTTCATTTTGTCAAGAAAAAAGTTTATTTTTTTTTGCGATTCTCTGATAGTCTACTTCCAAGCTTCAATATGCTTGACAAGATCAGGCGCCCCATATTGCGAAGCCATGCCATTTCTCAGTTGTTCGTAGTTTCGCTTCTTTGTGAGCGTGTCAAAGGCACCTTTATAGCCATTTATCCAATCCTCTCCTAAAGGTTGCTTTGCCGGAGCTATAACTTTGGCAATGCTAAACTTTTCTCCATAGTTATATCGACTTGGCTTGGCGCCTTTTCCAAAGCAATTAAACTTGTCAAAGCCTTCATTTATTGTTACGGTGGCACCAGTTGAGAGTAAAATCTTTATAATGACAGGGCTGTGAACATCTTCATGATGTGCGTGAAGTGCCGAAAACACCGTCATTGTATCCCAGTTTATAGATGTGATGATGCCACTAAAAGTAGTAATTGATTCGTTATTGCTACCCCAATAACTACGGTCGTCTTTGTGTATAGTTACCGCAGCTCCTACGGAGATACCAAGACCCTGAACAACCTCTTTGTATGCGGCTGTTCTCCACTTGACGTTGGCAGAATAGCAATCTTGTACGAACTCGGCCATCTCCGTGCACTTCCTACGAGTGTGATCGGTACCCCCACAGAATCCACAGGTACGGGGGGAGGACTTGCGGGGGGTAGTAGAACCCTTGTTTTTAGCAGCTTCCTCTCTTGCTATGATAATGTTATAAGTTCTTTCACAGTGCTCGTACCATTTACCCCATGTGTCGGGGTAATTTCCATACCAACCTGAGCGTGAAACGTTGCCATTTGCATCCAAAGGTATTCTAAAATCTTTCCACGAGACCCAGTCTGATTTGACCTTTGGGCACTCGTATTGATTGTGTCCTTTTTGTCGGCAATAGCCGCATGTTGAGTCGCTTCGGTAGCCTGTTGTGCCGCCGTTTTCATGTATCCTCATTTATTTCTCCGTTGGCTGAGGTGATGTAATACTCTTATCCGATTGGTTTGGTTTTGTCAAATATTTTTTTATTTTTTATTTGATTTCTGTATAATAACTCTCTTTAGCTCATATTCTTTGGCTGTAAACTCCCTTCCCTCTTGGCCCTCGCTAAACCATTGTAGTATATAGGGGAATTTTAAACCGGTATTATATTCTAAGATAATGCCGAATCCAGTCCGAACGCGGCGGGGGTTGTGTTGACGCTTGTGTCCTGCTGCGGATAGCTTTACCATTGTTCCTATCTTATATTTCATTTCGTTCTCCGTTGCTGAATGATGTAAGTAATATAAGGTGTTGAGTTGAAAACGTCAAGGACAAAAAATGTCCATAAGGTTTTTAAAAATAATAATCTCTGCTATTAGAATGTTGATTAGTATCAAAAGCCATACATAATCCCACTTGTTCTTCTTGGTCACTATCTCATCTCAACTGGTTGTAGGTGTTTTATCGAGCACCTTGTCTTGGTACCATCAGGCCATTGTACTACCAACATAAGTCCATAGAAACGCCACTCAGTCTTTATTACGATTCCAATGCCTTTGTGTACATCAAGAGCGCGCACTAAATCTCCTTTTTTCACCTTACACTCCTCATGTAAATAATATGAACAACCCTGATAGTGCCATCTGGGTAGGCCACTTCCCACCAACTCTTGCTCGCTTTATGTACTATTATACAAACTGAATTGTGACCGTTGTCAGTGCAATATACCAAGTCGCCTATTTTCATTCTATTCTCCGTTTCATATTATAAGCTTATCCTATCCGTTTGAACTTGTCAAGTATTTTTTATTTTTTTATTACTTCTAAGTCTGTTGCATATGCTGCGTAGGATTGTTTATTTTTGAAACAATAGACTAAGCATAAGTAGTCTATGATTTCCATGATTACACCTATATCACCGACTAGGCCCCATCTTACAAGGTCGCCCACTTTCATGTATCACCTCCACATTTTCCCCTTGCTCTTGGGTGGAGCACCCATCAAACCAGTAGATTTTCCACCATTTTTCACCGCCCAACACCAGTTCTTCAAAGACTATGCCGCAATATCCATAAGATTTTACCAAGTTGCCTACTTTCATTTTGTCCTCCGTTTCATACTATACTCTTATCCGACTCACTTGAATTTGTCAAGAAAAAAGTTTATTTTTTTTCAGAAAGTAGCTCGCGCATCTTGAAAAGACCGATTTCTTTGTGCTTACACTCTAACATTACATCTATATTGTGTCCATAATTGTTTACAGGTTCCCAGTAGCTATCGGAGTGTGCATTATCTCTTATCTTGGGATCATTATGCTCTACTGATCTTGATTGCGAATAGTGAGTGACCGGCGTAACATCTCCCCACGTCGATATAGATAGCTCCAGTGCTTCTTGCTCTGTGAGTCCACTAGTGTTGAACTTGTGGTGATGATAGTCAAAGACTATCGGTGTACCTAGGCGCTTGTATACGGACTCGTATAGGTCATGTGCGGAGTAAAGGGAAGCTCGGTCATCGTTTTCTATTGTAAGGCGAGACTTGACAGCATCGGAAAGACGATGAAAGTTACGACAAAAATTGTCTAGTGCCATAGGTTTGTCTCCGTACGCTGCACCTACATGTATGTTGATCTTAGCGTAGTGTGTACGAGGCAGGCATAGCAGGTCGAATAGCTCGCCATGTATCTCTAGGTCGCGTATCGCATTGCTCACAACGTCCTCCTTCGGGGATGCGAGCTTGACGAAGTGATCCGGATGCGTTGTAACACGCATACCATGCTCCTCTATGTATAGCCCACACTCGAATAACACCTCCTCGATCTTGGAGTAGTCGGGGAGGGAGGGGAGTAGGTAGGAGGAGGCCCATGAAACAATCTGTGATGATAGCCGGAAGAACTTGATGTTGTGTTGCTCGTTCCATTGGAGGATCTTCATAAGGTCATGGGAGTTCTGTAGGAACACCTCCGAAGCATAAGCCAAGCCTTTCTCTTCAAAGGTTGCTCTGCGCATTGTGCGGTTGGTTGTGATACGTTTGGATTTGGGTTGTTCTGATAATGTTTTGTTGATGCAGGCATAACCTAGATTCATGTTACTCTCCTTCCTGTTCGTCTACGTGTGTTTCTTCACCCCAATACTCCCAATCACTCTCTTGATAATCTCTCTGATTGTGGAACACATCAGAGGCTTCCTCTTGTGTTTCGGCTTCTACCTCTACTGTGATGCTTCGGGTTTCCTTGTAAGTTACTAAAAACTTTTTCATGTTTACTCCATGTTTTGTTGTGATATAATACTCTTATCCGATTGAGTTTGTTTTGTCAAGAAAAAAATTAAACTTTTTTGACCGGCAGCAATTCTTGTCTTTGATACTGCGCTTTCTTTCCTGTGTTGAGGGAAATGATGTGGTGCCAACCTCTATAATAACCTTCACCCAGATAAACAAAAAAACCATCTTCCCAACGACACGTACATAGATCACCTATTTTCATCCTATTTTCTCCATTGCAAATTCAAACCAAATTCCATTGTTCCAGTGTACATCGGGAGGATCGAAGAAAAACACTTTATAAGTCTCGAAACTTGTAATTGCTTTTACTACCCCAATCCTTTGCATTTTTGGCTGTCCTCCAGTGCATCTTACCAGATCACCTGTTTTAAACACTTATCACCTCCAAGTCTCTTATCTCAACTGGTCTGTCTCTTCCTAAGATATGTACTACCACCCACAGATAGTTCTCATTGACCGCTTCTTCGCAAATTACACCGATGTGGCCGACAAGGTTCTGCATGTAGGAATTATAACCTACACCATCTTTCACTCTTACCAAATCACCGACTTTCATAAATCACCTCCAACTTTTCCGGACTAAATAGCTTATGAATGGGCGATAAAGAAATCACCTGCACCCATACCGAGTCTATTCCAATAACCTTGTTTATTACAATGCCAAACCCTCCATCTCTAGTGACCTGACAAAAACTGTTGGGTACTCTTTTAATTCTAACCAAGTCGCCTATCTCCATAGATCACCCATCTCTTCATCTAAAAACACTACATTTTTTATAAAAGGGCGCATCACCGATCGTTTTGGGTCTTGTGAGTTTGGGAAGTGAACCTTCAACTCAATGCTAGGGCTAAACCGCCCTGTGTGTCTGTAATCTAAGATTGTGCCTATGCCAAAGAACTCATAAGCCCAGCTCGATTCTTTGTACGTTACTAATTTTCCAATCACTTTCTCTCCATGTTTTGTTGTGATATAATACTCTTATCCGGTTCA
>Ga0315320_10005707_pt1 | contig 10169 bp, 7 predicted proteins | sample M140m21515metaG_FD_203458 | JGI IMG/M metagenome (GOLD analysis project Ga0315320, IMG submission 203458) | Ammonia-oxidizing marine archaeal communities from Monterey Bay, California, United States - M1 40m 21515 | ecosystem: Environmental > Aquatic > Marine > Coastal | place: USA: California...
ATCTCGTACCTTTATAGGCAGCAGTAATCTATTCATGGCATATTCTCATATTGCCCATGATTGTGTGGTTGGGAATAACAATATTTTTGCAAATACTGCCGGGCTTGCAGGCCATGTTGTAGTTGGAAATAATGTTACCCTTGGCGCAGTTACATTAGTGCATCAATTTTGTTCGTTGGGTGATTACTCATTCACCGGTCTTAATACTCTTATCACAATGGATGTGCCTGCATTTGTAAAAGTTGCTGCAAATCCCGCTCGTCCAATTGGGCTTAATACTATTGGAATGGAGCGCAATAATTTTAATTCCGATACTATAAACTTAATAAAAAAAGCCTATCGAATTATATATAGAAAAGGCTATTCTCTTGAAGACGCCATCAATCAATTATATTCACTAAATCAAGACAATAACCCAGCCTTAACATCCTTCATAACATCTATAGAGAGATCGGAAAGAGGCCTACTTCGATAGGTGTCAAAGGAAAATATAAAAATTGGAATTATCGCTGCTGAACATTCTGGTGATAGGCTGGGTGCAAAGCTTATTGATTCTTTAAAAGATATATATGAAGTGGAGTTATATGGCCTTGGAGGACCGGAAGTAGATTCCAAGAACATTAATTCTTTACCTGAGATAAATTATCAAGATTTACATGTGATGGGTTTAATAGACCCCTTATTAAATCTTCCAAAGCTTCTTTCTATTAGAAAAAAACTGTTAAATTTTTTTATAAAAAAAAATATTGATGTTTTTATTGGCGTTGATTCACCTGACTTCAATATGTTTTTTCACAAAAAACTTAAAAAACAAGGCATAAAAACTATTCAAGTTGTTAGTCCTTCTGTTTGGGGTTGGAGAGAAAGTCGGATAAAAGCTATCAAAGCAAACATTGACTTAACAATGTGCTTATTTAAATTTGAATGTGATTTTTATAATAAAAAAAACATGCAGAGTTTTTTTTTAGGACATCCATTTGCACAACTTAAACAAGGTGATCATGATAAATTAATCAATAAGTACAACTTAGAAAAATCTAAAAAATTTGTAAGTATCTTGCCTGGTAGCAGGGTTAGTGAGGTCTCTCAATTAATGCCTATATATATTGATTCAGCTAAACATCTTTTGCAGCATGATAAAAACCTCTTTTTTTTAATTCCTGCAGCTAACACTAAGTTAGCATCAATGATTAAAGGTTTGGAGGGCATCAATCAAATACCTCATCAATTATCAATAGGCTCTGCGCAAGACTTTTTGTCAATATCATCTATTTCAATTGTTACTTCTGGCACAGCATCACTTGAGTCTGCTGTTTTGAAATCCATTCCAATTATTTGCTACAAAACAAATAAATTAAATTATGCAATTTTAAGTAGATTGATTAAAACCCCGTTTATTGGATTGCCAAATTTACTAATCCAAAAACATATTTTTCCTGAGTTAATTCAAAACAATCTCAGCATTGAAACAATAGCATCAAGCTTTAATAAAATTGATTTACATCCCGAGTTATATCAATCTCATATTTCTGAAATTAATAATTCTATGACCGGTGAAGGTTTCAAAGCAGCAGCAACTGCAATTAAGAATAAATTGTGATCATAGCTGGAGTTGATGAGGTTGGAAGAGGATGTTTGGCTGGTCCAGTAACGGCTGCAGCTACCATAATCACTGCTCCAATTCATGGGTTAAAAGACTCAAAAAGAATTTCCGCAGAAAAAAGAAATATTCTTTCTGTAGAAATTAAAGATAAATCAATTTTCAGCTTTGCCAGTGTTTCAAATTCACAAATTGATGAATTAAATATTCATCAAGCTACGTTGCTGGCTATGGAAAAAGCTATAATGAAATTAACTATACAGCCTGACTTAGTGTATGTAGACGGAAAGTTTACTCCCAATATAAGAGTAGACTGCAAAGCAATTATTGGTGGCGATAACTTAATCCCCGAAATTTCAGCCGCCTCAATCATTGCTAAGGTGTACAGAGATAAATTAATGACACAGCTTGATAAAAAATACCCCCTTTATAATTTTGCAAAAAATAAAGGCTATGGAACTGCGCAGCATTTGAATGCTCTTAAAGAATTTGGGTATACATCTATTCATAGAAAATCATTCAAGGGAGTTGTTGTTTAAAATGTCATCTCCATTTATCCATCTTAGAGTTTCGTCTGAGTTTAGTATTTCAAGAGGGTTGCTAAGAGTTAATGAAATAGTTGAAAATGCCAAAAAATTGGGCATGCCAGCGGTAGCTTTAACAGACCTTAATAACATGTTTGGCATGGTTAAATTTTTTAAGAAAGCCGAAGCGGAAGGAATTAAGCCGATTGCAGGCACAGTATTCAATTTAAAATCACAGAATGGTGAATTGGGCGAAATTCTTTGCCTCGCAAAAAATAATATTGGGTTCAAAGCTTTAATGGGAATTATTTCCAAATCTCAGCTTGAACAAGAGAATAATATTATTTCCGTAACATTTGATGATCTTAAATCCAGTGCCGGAGATATAGTGGTTTTAGCAGGTGGACCACTGTCTAACATTTTTAATCTTGCTAAAAATAATAAACTACAAGATTTGAAGACTGAACTTATTTCCTTTAAGAATGTCTTTAAAGAAGATTTTTGTATTGAGCTTCAAAGACTAGGAAAGAACTTTGAAGAAGAATTTATTCAATGTATCTTACCTTTAGCTTCTGAGTTATTGATTCCAATTGTTTTATCGAATGATGCAATGTTTTCTCAAAAAGAAGATTTTGATATTCATGAAACAAAAGTTTGCATCAATACTGGCAAGACTCTCAATGATTCAAGTCGAGAAAGATTCTATACCCCAGAACAATATTTTAAATCTTCAAAAGATATTTCAGAACTATTTGGCGACATAGATTCGTCTACATTGATAAGCAATTCACTTGCAATCGCCCAAAAATGTAATGTTTCTTTAACTACAGATCAATACTTCCTTCCAGAGTATCCAGTTCCAAAAGAGCATGATTTCAACTCTTTTCTCTCTGAACTCTCGAATACAAAACTTAAAGCTATGATTGCGAGCTATTCGAGTGATCAGCAAGCAATTTATAAAAAACGTCTAAATTATGAATTAACCCAAATTCATGCAACAGGTTTTTCAAGTTATTTTTTAATTGTTGCAGATTTTATTCAATGGTCCAAAGATAACGATGTGCCTGTTGGGCCGGGTCGAGGCTCTGGTGCTGGCTCTCTTGTAGCATTTGCACTTGGAATTACCGCATTGGATCCCATTGAGCACAATTTACTTTTTGAGAGATTTATCAATCCTGAGCGGATATCTATGCCAGATTTTGATATAGATTTTTGCATGGATAAAAGAGATATGGTTATAGATTATGTAGGTCAGAAGTATGGCCAATCTGCTGTATCACAGATTGCAACATTTGGGACTATGGCTGCCAGGGCAGTTGTTAGAGATGTAGCTAGAGCATTAGGAAAGCCTTATGCTTTGGGAGATCGTATCTCCAAGATGATTCCATTTATTCCTGGCATGACTCTAGAAAAAGCAATTAGCTCTCAGCCAATTTTTAAAAAAATGATTCAAGACGAGGATGAAGTTTCTGAGATCATTGATTTAGCATATAAACTTGAGGGCATAGCAAGGAATGTTGGCAAACATGCTGGCGGCATAGTTATTGCACCTGGCTCAATCGCTGATTTTTGTCCGACCTATTTTGATCCACAGTCAGATTCATTGATGACTCAATTTGATAAAGATGATGTTGAAACAATTGGGCTTGTTAAGTTTGATTTTCTTGGTCTCAGAACTCTTACGGTAATTGATAGAGCATTAAAAAGCATCAATGAATATCTTGCAGAAAGTAATAAAGAAAGTTTAGATCTAAGCACGCTCTCACTAGATGATCCCAAGGTTTTTGAGTTACTCGGATCTGGAAGAACAACTGCTGTTTTTCAACTTGAATCAACAGGAATGCGAGAATTAATCAGAAGATTAAAACCCACAAAATTTGAGGAAATAGTGGCTTTGCTTGCACTCTATAGACCTGGTCCTTTGGAGTCAGGCATGCATGATGAATTTGTAGATCGTAAACATGGCAAAAGTACAGTGACCTTCCCACACGAATTACTTGCGCCGGTATTATCTGAAACATATGGAGTAATCTTATATCAAGAGCAAGTGATGCAAGCTGCTCAGGTATTGGCTGGCTATTCTTTAGGGCAAGCAGATATTCTGCGTCGAGCAATGGGTAAGAAAAAAATAGAGGAAATGGAACAGCAAAGACAAATTTTTGTTGATGGGTGTTCTAAAAATGAAATCAAAAAAGCTACTGCTGAAAAAATATTTGATCTAATTGAAAAATTTGCTGGATATGGATTTAATAAATCGCATTCTGCTGCTTATGCAATGCTTTCTTATCAAACAGCATACTTAAAAACATATTTTCCTGAACATTTTATGGCAGCAGTATTATCAACTGAACTGGGTAATACAGATAAAATTAATACGCTAATAAATGAATGCAAAGAGATGAATATTAATGTTCTGATACCTGATATTAAAACCAGCAATAAGCATTTTAATGTAAACGCTGACCTAGATATTAAATATGGATTAGGCGCTATCAAAGGTGTAGCAGATTCATTTATAGATCATGTTATTGATGTAAGGAAAGAGTGTTCATTCAAAGATTTATTTGATTTAACGAAGAAAGTTAATATCAGATTGGGGGGTAAAAAATCAATTGAGGCGTTAACTAAAGCTGGGGCTTTTGATGGGCTAGCACCTTCCAGGTCAGTAGCTTTAGCATGCATGGAAGATATGCTAAGAGAGGGTCAAAAAAACAGCGCAAAGATGGCAGGAACTTCTGATTTATTTGCATCCATGGAGGATACTTTTGATCCATATGAGAAATATATAAATGTGAAAGATTTATCAAAAGAGGATCTGCTTAACCACGAAAAAGATGCATTGGGTTATTATTTCTCAGGTCATCCAGTGATGGCAATCGAGGGCATGATTAATAATCTAAGATCTCATACAATTGGTGAGATTACAGATGAAATCAGTAGAGTCAAGGTTGTTGGTCTACTTAATTCTTATCGACAAATAAGAGATCGATCCAATAAGCAAGTTGCATTTATTAGTTTTGATGATGGGACTGGTTCTATGGAGGGAATAGTTAGCACGGAAGTTCTTGAAAAATATCATTTATTATTAAAAACAAATGCAATACTGATTTTTACTGGCCCTATTGAAATAGATGATTATCGATCTAAGGAGCTAAATCGAAGAATGTATAAGATGAAGATTAGCTCTGTATTTTCACTTGAATCTCAAATGAGCCATGGAGATAAATCAATTATGATAGATGTCACTGAACTGCCTAATGATTCAATTCAATCTAATATGTCTAACTTAAAAAATCTAAATGGAAATTTTTGGAAGCATGGAAATTGTAAGATTCATCTAAAAGTTATGCATAATGACTCTGAGGCTATAATAGAACTGGGAAATGAGTTTAAATTATTGCCTTCAAATGAAAATATTAAATTATTAAAAGATATGTTTGGAGACGAAAAAATAAAATTAATTAAATGAGTATTAGCATTCTAGATTTTGAAAAACCTATAGCTGAAGTTGCAGAGAAGATAGAAGCTTTGCAATTAGCTGCCGCAGATAATCCTGAGTTATTGCCTCAAATAGATAAACTAAAAACGGAAAAATTAGCATTAACTAAAAAAGTTTACTCTAAATTGTCTACCTGGGAAAAAGTCCAAGTAGCTCGTCATCCTAATAGACCCCACACTCTGGATTTTATAGAGAGAATTTTCGATGAGTTTGAAGAACTGCATGGAGATCGTCAGTTTGCAGATGATGCTTCTTTGGTTGGAGGGTTAGCAAAATTAGAGGGCGCTCCTGTCATGATTATTGGGCACGAAAAAGGTAGAGATACAGATGAAAAAGTTAAAAGAAATTTTGGTATGCCACAGCCAGAAGGGTATAGAAAAGCAAAGAGGTTAATGTTGCTTGCTGAGCAATTTAATATGCCTGTAATTACATTTATCGATACTGCTGGAGCTTACCCAGGTGTTGAGGGAGAAGAGAGAGGTCAGAGTGAAGCGATTGCTAGGAATTTGGCTGTAATGTCTACTCTGAAAACTAAAATTCTAGTAGTTATAACTGGCGAAGGGGGGTCCGGAGGGGCTTTAGCTCTTGGTGTTGGTGACCATATCTCTATTTTAGAATATGGAACATATTCTGTTGCCTCTCCGGAGGCATGCGCCTCGATTGTCTGGCGAGAATCAGCCAAAGCGCCAGAAGCCGCAGAAGCAATGAAAGTTGGTGCTAGCGACTTAAAAAAAATAGGCATTGTGGATGAGATTATTACAGAGCCAATTGGGGGTGCTCATCAAGATTACGATAGTATTTCATCTAATATTAAATCATCTCTGTTGACCAATATTGCAGAGTTATCAAAATTTTCTGAAGAGGATCTGTTGAATAGGCGCTATCAGCGTCTGCTTAAAATTGGTTCCTAATTTTGTTTGATTTAAATTCTTTTTTTGATTTAGTTAATCCTAATCATAATATCGTTGTAGGGTTCAGCGGCGGAGGGGACTCCTCTGCACTTTTGCACTTTTGCCACGAACTTAATCAGCAGGGACTCTTGCATGGCAGTCTTTCTGCAATCCACATAAATCACTCATTACACAAAGATTCAGAAAAATGGGAAGATCACTGTAAAATATTTTGTGAAGAAAGGAACATTGCTTTTCAAAGCTATTCTGTAGAGGTAGATTCAAAAAAATCAGGTCTTGAATCAGCTGCAAGAAATGCTAGATATGAAATTTTTAAAGAAGTCATTCAATTGAATGATCAATTGTTAATGGCTCATCATTCAGATGATGTTGCTGAGACAATCTTATTTAGACTATTTCGAGGTACTGGATTAGACGGTTTGCAAGGACCAATACAAAAACGTACTTTGGGAAAGGGCGTAATGTTAAGGCCTTGGCTTCGCTATACTAAGTTCGATCTCAGTGAATACTTGTCTATCAATAATATTAGTTTTATTTCCGATGATTCAAATTTTGAAGATCATCAAGATCGTAATTTTATTCGTAATGAAGTTCTAAATATTGTTTCGAGTCGATGGCCAAATGCAAGCACGCAAATTCAAAAGACAACTGACTTGGTTTCAAAGCACAAAAAAGCTCATGATTTTTTGCTTGAAAAGCAATTTGGAAAATATATTCATGGATTAAAGTTACGAAGAGAGTGTTTACTTGATCTGGAAGAAGAGACCTGTACCGAGGTCATTAGATATTGGATAAAAATGAATAATATAGCAATGCCAAATAAAAAAATAATTGGTGAAATTTTAAAAGCATTTATTTACTCTAATCCCAGCTCAAGAACTCAGGTTCAATGGTCAAGAGCAGACAATGATCAAAAGAATGCTTTTTTAACTTTTAGTGATGGTGATTTGATCTTAAATAAGAAATAATCAGTAAATTCGGAGATAAATATGACGTATGAAACGATCAGCCTTGATATTGAAGATAAGGTAGCCACTATAACAATTACTCGCCCAAAAATGATGAATGCATTTAATGAGCAGCTTATTTGGGATATGGGAGATGCAACCGAAAAGGTAAGAAATGATTCGCAAATCAGAGTATTGGTTATTACAGGTGAGGGTAGAGGTTTTTCTGCCGGAGCTGACTTAACTGAAAGAGATGCTTCTTGGTCAAATACTAAAGATGCATTGCTGCGCGGATATCACCCCTTTTTAAAGAATATTATTGAAATGCCAAAACCAGTTATAGGCTCGATTAATGGTGCCGCTGCTGGTATTGGAGCCGCATTAGCCATGGCCTGCGATCTAAGAATTATGGCTAAAGATGCTTATATTATGTCTGTATTCAGTAATATCGCTTTGGTACCTGACGGCGGCCTGAGCTTCCTCTTAACTAGAGCTATTGGCTATGCGCGAGCATTAGAATATGCTATTGAAGCAAAGAAAATATCTTCAACTGATTGTTTGACTATGGGCATTGCTAATAAAGTTGTGGAATTAGATGGGTTAACATCCGAAACAAAAAAATGGGCAGAGCATTTATCTAAACGATCTCCTCAAGCTTTATCGCTGACAAAAAAATTGATGAATGATGCGATAACTCAAACATATGATGAAACCTTTAAAGCAGAGGCAGAGGCGCAAAATAATATTTTTGGATCTCCAGAAAATATGGAAGGCGTTACAGCGTTTCTAGAAAAGCGCGACCCTGATTTTAAGTAATTAGTTTATTTAGTCCTGCTACAATGGCTTGAAAAGAGGCTTTCACAGTATTGCCATCAATGCCAGCTCCCCACTCATTTTTACCTTCAAGAGTTAATTCAATAAATGCAGCAGCTTTTGCGTCAGCACCCGAGGTAACTGAATGTTGGTGGTAATCAGACACAGTAATTGAGGTTGCAAAATGATTGTTGACCGCAGATACAAAAGCTTCAATAGGACCCCCACCAATACCTGAAAGATTAACTTCATCTTTCTTATCTTTTAATGTAATTTCCACTTTATCTGAAGTAATTCCAGAGGAATCCTCTGTTGAGGAAAGAGCATAATTAATTAATTCGAGTTTTCCTGTAAAACCAATATAGTTTTTTTCAAACACCTTCCATATATCCCTGGACATGACCTCTTTACCAGTTTCATCTGCAACCTTTTGAACTTTTTCACTCAGATTAATTTGCAGCCTTCGTGGAAGTGATACCCCATGATCTTTTTCAAGAATAAATGCTATTCCACCTTTGCCTGACTGTGAATTGATTCTTACAACTGCCTCATAGGATCTTCCAAGATCGGCTGGATCAATTGGTAAATAAGGGACTTCCCATTCTGGCTTATTAGATTTTTCGAGAGCGTTTAAGCCTTTTTTGATTGCATCTTGATGAGATCCAGAAAAAGCTGTAAACACAAGATCTCCTGCATAAGGGTGCCTTGGGTGAACCGGAAGCTGATTGCAATACTCAACCTCTCTTATGACCGCATTAATATCTGAGAAATTAAGTTCTGGATCTATTCCTTGAGTGAGTAGATTGAGAGCAATTGTTACTATGTCAACGTTACCGGTTCTCTCACCATTCCCAAATAAAGTGCCTTCAACCCTATCAGCACCAGCCATGAGACCAAACTCAGAGGCTGCAACTGCCGTTCCACGATCATTGTGAGGATGCAATGAGAGACAAATATTCTCACGATTTTTTAAATTTTCATTCATCCACTCTATCTGATCACCGTAGATATTTGGCGTCGCCATCTCCACAGTTGCGGGAAGATTGATGATGATTTGTTCAGATGAAACATCTTTTAGGATATCTACCACAGCATCACAAACTTCTGCAGCATAATCAAGTTCAGTGCCAGTAAAACTTTCTGGAGAGTATTCAAAAGACCATTTTGTTTTGGCATTAGCCAATGCTAGTTTTTTAACCAGCAACGCTCCATCTGTTGCTATTTTTTTTATACCTTCTTTGTCTTGATCAAAGACCACCTTTCTCTGCAGGGTAGAAGTTGAGTTATAAAAATGAACAATAGCCTGAGAGGCCCCTTTAAGAGACTCAAAAGTCCTTTCAATTATATGATCGCGAGCCTGTGTAAGCACTTGTATTGTGACATCTGAAGGAACCTGTTTTTCCTCTATCAACCATCTCACAAATTCAAAATCTGTTTCAGAGGCTGCAGGAAATCCCACTTCGATTTCTTTAAATCCGAGATCACACAGAAGTTTAAACATTCGTTTTTTTCTTTCATGACCCATGGGTTCAATCAGGGCTTGATTTCCATCGCGCAGATCAACAGAGCACCACCTGGGCGCTGCTTGAATAACTTTGTTTGGCCAATTTCTTCCCTGCAAAGGAATCGGCTCAAAAGGTTTGTATTTTTTTATTAAATCTTTCATGATTGCTCTTGTGACGCTATCAAATAAATCTCAGTATATTCTTTCTAAAATTGGCATCCCTCTATTTGAGGATGCAAAAAACCCTTCTATAAATGATGAAATTAACATCTACTTCTTTCAAAAGGACAATATTCTAACATTACATGCTAATTCTGTAGATGAATACCCAGAAAAAGAGATAAAGTTACTTGAAGCTATTATTGGAGCAA
>Ga0315320_10005709_pt1 | contig 10167 bp, 5 predicted proteins | sample M140m21515metaG_FD_203458 | JGI IMG/M metagenome (GOLD analysis project Ga0315320, IMG submission 203458) | Ammonia-oxidizing marine archaeal communities from Monterey Bay, California, United States - M1 40m 21515 | ecosystem: Environmental > Aquatic > Marine > Coastal | place: USA: California...
CAAAACATCAAAATGCAGATGTTGTAATTATTGACACAGCAGGAAGACTTCACAATAAAGTTAATTTAATGAATGAGCTATCTAAGATTAAAAGGGTTATGCAAAAAGTAATTCCTAATTCACCACAAGAAATATTACTTATTTTAGATGGTTCGACTGGTCAAAATGCCTTTGAGCAAGCCAAACAGTTTATTAACACAACTGACGTTAATTCTTTAGCAATCACTAAGCTAGATGGTACAGCAAAAGGTGGAGTTGTTATTGGTATAAGTGATGAATTTAAAATCCCCGTAAAATATATAGGAGTAGGGGAAGCAATAGATGATTTACAAGTTTTTAATAAACATGAATTTGTAGACTCTTTCTTTAAATAAAATTTTAGTTTGTTATTCAACAAAGAAAATTGAGTTTACTAACAACAATTTTCCATTTTCCCAAAAGCTTCTAAATAATGGATTATCAACCATATATATAAAACTTCCACTACCGTAGTTCTGGTGTCCAAAAACTAAAGAATTACTAATCATATCCAAAGCTTCTGGTCCAGCAAAACCTGAAGTTGGTTTAGGATCTTGTTTTAAGTATCCTATATTATATCCATTTTCAAGTAAGCTATAAGCACTATTACCAATTTTTAAAGAATAGTAATGATTGTCGTTGTACCCATATGCCATAGGGTGTGTATTATCTAAGTGAATTTTAAAGATTGCTCCAGAAATAGATTGATTGATTCTACTTCTATTTCTATCATTATATTTTACTAGATTGTGATTATTGTTAGATTCCTGATTACTTCTAGAGCTAAAATCTGAGACAAAAGAAATATTATTTTCTATACTATTTGTGTTTTTATTTAATCCTATCTCTAATCTTGATAAACTGTTTAATGCCCTATCAATGGCAATCAATTTACCCCCATTTGAAACCCAATTTTTAATTTTAGTATCATATTCAGAGTCAGCAGCATAAAACCCACTAGCAAGGATAATTACATCTATTGAAGAAAGATCAACTTGATTAAATGTATTATAGTTTAAGTGAGTCAAAGGATATTTTAATGTTTTTTCGAAAAAGTGCCAAATTGCCCCGTAGTTCAACGAGGATATGCCATCACCAGTAAAAATAGCAATTTTTTTATTTAAAAGTAATTTTACATCTGACGAACCTAAATCTGGTCCATTGTCAGAAATACCTGAAATAATCGCATGAGCTTTTCTCTCGTGTGAATTACTAATTTCAATAACAGAGGAATGAAAATCATTCTTATTTTGATCTCTTTGCAGTAATATTATTGAGCCAGGATTAAATTTTTTACCATTGGTTGTAATATCTTTTAAATTATACCTAACATTAAAATCATTTGTCAATAAACTTGAGAGAAATTTCGCATCTTTCAAAGAAGACCATTTAAATATATATCCGATAGAATTTGAATTAATTTCATTCAATTTAAAATTTGATGTTTTACTTACGGTTTCAACTTTAACATCTATTACTGAGGCTTCTAGACCATAAGCATACGGCAAGCTCCAAGCTGTGATGTCATAAGTCAACGGATCTGATAATTTAGTTTTTTGTTCAAAAAGAATTTCTACTAACTTCCCTTTGGGTTGATTAGCACTTACAATCAAATCATTTTTATTTATATCAATTTTAATTTCTTTGTTTGCTGAATAATTGTAACCTTTAACCTGATTTTTACTTTTAGAATATCCATAAATTATTTCATGTTGATCTAGTAAGTTCGTTAAACTTTTGATTTTATCTTTATTTCCTTTTAAAACATAACTAATTTTACTGTTATTGTTTGATTTAAAAAAATCTTTAAACTCACTGTTCAGTCGTCTTGCATTCATTGAAGATATTTCAACTGTAGATAATCCTGTTGTTGTATGGTGATTAATTCGATCTATTAGTGATACAACTACATTTTCTGAGTTTAACACACCTAATCCGGCATCACCACCCCCAGCTTGTTCATAAGTCATTCCAATTGCACCTAAAAAAGTAGGGTAAGTGTCACCATAACTTGGGTATAGTAAATCAAAAGTTTCTTTTGTAAAGTAAAGCCATCCATTTTTGTCAAAATATTTAGCATGATTATTTCCAATTTCTATCTGGAATTCTCTTTGCCAATCAGTTATTTGCTCGTGTAAAGGTTCAGCGGCTGGTGCAAAATAGTATGGTTCATCAATTCCTTGTTCATGAAAATCTACGTGAATATGTGGAAGCCATTTGTTATATATTTTTAATCTATCTCTTGATTCCTTTTGAGTAAGCCAAGCCCAATCACGATTTAAATCAAACAAATAGTGATTTGCTCTTCCACCTGGCCATGGTTCGTTATGCTCTCTTGCATCTAAATCTGTATTTAATGGATAAGTTACATTTTGGTTATACCAATTTGCATATCTATCTCTACCGTCTGGATTAATGCATGGATCTATAATTACTAGTGTGTTTTTTAGCCACTCACTATTTTCCGTTAATAACTTATACAATGTTTTCATTGCAGCCTCTGTACTTGAAGACTCATTTCCGTGAACATTATAGCTTAGCCATACAATAGCAGTACTATCATAGTTATCATCTTTAATTCCATCTATTCCAGCATTGTTTAGGTTGTTATTTCTAATTTTTTCTAGGTTTTTTATGTTGTTTTCGGATGAAATGTATGTTACGTATAACGGTCTTCTCTCATTAGTTTCTCCATATTTTTCAAGAACAACTTTAGTAGAAAACTCTGAACTAACATATTTAAAATAGTCAACTACTTGATTATGTCTTGAAAATTGGGTACCAAGCTCGTAACCTAAAAATTCCGAGGGAGATTTTATATTTTGAGAATATATCGATGCAAATGTTAAAATAACAGATATTAAAAATAAATTTATATTTTTCATATTTATGAATTTAGGGATAGAGTGTTAATTGATATAAAGAAAACTAATTAATTATACATTTGCAATTATAAATTCAAACTGTATTATATTTACTAACTAATACAATTTAATGCCAAATAAGAATATATCATATAAAGATACTAATTATTTCAATTCACTATTTTGTGATTATATTGACGATTCTCAAAACTTAAAAAATCTGTATAATAACAGACCTAATATTGAAAGTTTTAAAAATCAGATAATTTCAAAAAAAGCAAGTTTTAAAATTGAAGACAGATTAATATTAAAGAATATTTTAAAAAAGCAATATGCAAATATTAACATTTCTAAAGATTTAAAACAGACAATTAATTCAATAGAAAATACAAATACATTTACTGTTACAACAGGTCATCAATTAAGTTTGTTTACAGGCCCTTTGTATTTCTTATACAAAATTATTTCAACTATAAATTTATCAGAAGAATTAAATCTTCAATATCCTGATTTTAATTTTATTCCAATTTATTGGATGGCATCGGAAGATCATGATTTTGAAGAAATTAGAAGTTTTAATTATAATAATGAAAATATTATTTGGAATTCAGATCAAAAAGGGGAGGTAGGTAAATTTTCAACTAGTAACTTAAAATCTACTCTAGATATATTTTTAAAACATTTACCAAAAAACATTAATTCAGAAAAAATTATTAATCTATTTAAAAACTCATATTTAAACTCTAACAATTTATCCGATGCTACCAGGAAATTAGTCTATGAAATTTTTAAAGATTATAGTTTAATTATTTTAGATCCTAATGAAAAAGAATTAAAAAAAATATTTTCTTCATCAATAAAAAATGAATTAACTAATAAATTGATATTTGATAATTCAAAAGATTCTATAAAAAGTTTAAAAGAAAATAATTACAAAGTTCAGGTTAATCCACGTGAAATAAACTTATTTTATTTATCAAACAATTACAGAAATAGAATTGTTCGCACTAATAATGGTTATTCTACAGATGATAAATTGTTTTCTTGGACTGAGAGTGAAATTATTAAAGAGGTAAATATCAACCCTGAAAACTTTTCACCAAATGTACTGTTAAGACCTTTGTTCCAAGAATCAATTCTTCCAAATTTATGTTACATTGGAGGTGGTGCTGAAATATCATATTGGTTAGAACTAAAAAATTGTTTTGATTCAATTAAATTAGATTTTCCGATTTTATTAAATAGGAATTCAATTCTATTAGTTAAAAAAAAACAATTTGAAAAATTACATAAAATGAACACCAATATTGAGGATTTATTTTTATCTCAAGATAAGCTTTTAACTAAAAAAGTTAAATCATTTGCAGACCAAAAATTTGATTTTAAAACTCAAATTAAGTTTTTGGAACAACAGTTTAACACACTAAGGGAATTATCAAAACTTACCGATGTTAGCTTTGTAGGTGCCGTTAATGCTCAAGAAAAAAAACAACTTAAGGGATTAAAAAATTTAGAAAAAAGATTATTAAGGGCAAACAAAATAAAACACAAATCATATTTAGATAGGATTATTAATATCCAAGATGATTTGTTTCCAAATAATTCATTACAGGAAAGGTCAGTTAATTTTGCTGAATTTTATTGTCAGTACGGAGATGAATTTATTAAAACTTTAAAGGATAACATTCATCCGTTAAACAATAATTTTTCCATCATAGAGTTATAAAAAAATTATTAATTTACTCAATTAATTTAAAATCTATTTCTATTTTTACACATGCAAAATAAGGTATTAATTTTAGATTTTGGTTCACAGTACACACAGCTCATTGCCAGAAGAGTAAGAGAATTAAATATTTACTGTGAGATTTTTCCTTATAATAAAATTCCAAAAGAATTAAATAATTACAGTTCTGTAATTTTATCAGGTAGTCCATTTTCTGTTCGTGATAAAAATTCTCCAAAACCTGATTTAAGTTTTATATTAAATAATTTTCCAGTATTGGCTGTTTGTTATGGAGCCCAATTAATTGCTGAAAAGTTTGGAGGATTAGTTACAGCCTCTAATATTAGAGAATATGGAAGGGCTAACCTAAGCTATATTAATCAAGATGATTTATTGTTTTCTTCAATCAATATTGGAAGTCAAGTTTGGATGAGTCATAGTGACACGATTAAAGATCTTCCACCTAATGCTAATTTATTAGCTAGCACAGATGATGTAAGAAATGCAGCTTATAAGATTAATGATCAAAGTATATATGCTTTGCAATTTCATCCTGAGGTATACCATACTACTGATGGAAAAAAAATATTAGAAAATTTTCTCATCAAAATCTCAAATTTAAAACAAGATTGGACTCCTGATTCTTTCGTGGACATGACAGTCGAGTCATTAAAATCTAAAATTGGAGATGATAAAGTAATTTTAGGACTTTCGGGTGGAGTAGACTCAACAGTTGCCGCTGTTTTATTACACAGAGCTATTGGATCCAACTTAAATTGTGTTTTTGTTAATAATGGTTTGCTAAGGAAAAATGAATTTCAAGATGTTCTTAATCAATACCAAGGGATGAATTTAAATGTTAAAGGGATAGATTACTCTAGTGAGTTTTATAGCGCACTTGAAGGGATAGAAGATCCTGAACTCAAAAGAAAAACTATTGGTAGAGTTTTTATTGAAGTATTTGATGACGAATCTAAAAAAATATCTAATGCTAATTGGTTAGCTCAAGGAACAATTTATCCAGATGTTATAGAAAGCATTTCTGCAACTGGAGGTCCATCAGCAACAATCAAAAGTCATCACAATGTTGGTGGTTTACCAGATTACATGAAGCTAAGTGTTGTTGAACCATTAAAGTTGTTATTTAAAGATGAAGTAAGAAGAGTCGGTAGGTCATTAGGTATTGATGCTAAATTACTCGGTAGACACCCTTTTCCTGGGCCGGGTTTAGGTATTAGAATACTTGGTGATATTACCAGAGAAAAAGTTAATATTTTACAGGAAGTTGATCATATTTTTATAGAAGGTTTAATAGAATGGGATTTATATGATAAAGTATGGCAAGCTGCAGCAATGTTACTGCCTGTTAAAAGTGTAGGAGTTATGGGAGATGAAAGAACTTATGATAAATGTGTTGCTTTAAGAGCTGTTGAAAGTACTGATGGGATGACTGCTGATTGGGTAGATCTGCCTTATAAATTCCTTCAACAAATTTCAAATAAAATTATTAATAGAGTTAAAGGCGTGAATCGTGTAGTTTACGATATAAGTTCCAAACCACCAGCTACAATTGAATGGGAGTAAATGTATACTAAAATCAAATTTTCTTTTCTTTTGTTGTTTGTTTGTGTAAATATTTCTTCACAAACATTCCATAAAGAAGTTATTCAAACTAATCAAACCATTGACTCTTTTTGCTTTGATAGAGCTATCTCTTCCTTTGATTTTTCAGCTTTAAACCCAAATATTTTAGAGAAAACCCTTAAAGTTGGTGATGAGGTAATAATTCCAAAAAAAATCGATTTAATTTTTGATGACAGTGATTATATTTCACACAGAGTAAAAAGAAAACAAACATTAATTAAAATTTCTAACCTTTATGATGTGGATATAAATTTAATTAAAAAGTTTAATAATTTAAGCTCAGATAAATTGGACAAAGGCACCTCAATTAAAATCCCTTTACTTCAATTATCAACAGATTCAATCAAAGAAATCCCAAATCGTGTTAAATACTATGTGGTTAAATTAAAAGAAGGTAAATGGAGAATAGCTTACAAGTACGGGATAACAGTTGATCAATTAGAATTAATTAATCCTCAAATTGGGACCTTTTTGAAGGAATCAGAAAAAATCCTCGTACCAAACATTAATTTGAATAAACTAAATGTAATTGATGAAAATTACGCCTATTATAAAGTCTTACCTAAAGAAGGTTTTTATAGATTAAAAATTAAGTTAGGTCTTGAAAAAAAAATTATTAAGTCTTTGAACCCAGTTTTAATTACTAATGAGTTAAAACAAGGTATGATACTTAAACTTCCTAAAATCATTGATGAGCAAGAAAATTTATTTAAAGATCAAACAATTAACGTAACAGACTTTAGTAAGAAAAAAATTGCTCTTTTATTACCATTTGGACTTAATAATATAAATTTTGACTCTCTACAAATAGCAAAAAGTCAATTAAATAATGACAAGCTCTTAAATTTATCATTAGATTTTTATTTAGGCACTTCTATAGCAATTGATTCTATTACTAGTTATGGGATTCCTGTGGAGATGAATGTTTTTGATACTAATAATTCTTCTGAAGCTGATATTTATGAAATTGTAAATACTAATGATATAAAAAATTATGACCTTGTAATTGGTCCTCTAACTGCAAAAGCATTTAATTATACATCAAAATTATTAAAAAACGAATCTGTTCAGCTTGTTTCTCCACTAAGTAAAGTTACTTATTCAAATAATGTTATAAATTCGATTACAGAAGATGATATTTTATATGAAAGGATAGTATCTTTTGTAGAATCTGATACTACTTTAAATAAAAAATATATTATTTCTGATTCTGAAAATATAATTATAAGTAATAAGCTTAAAGAGAGGTTTAAAAATGCAACTCAATTTTACTCATCAATTAATGACTCTGGAGTTGACACAAAATCTTTGGTTTTAGATGATTTAGACTCAACTTTTGTTGACAAAAAGAATATTATCTTCTTAGAAACTAAAGACCAAGGATTTGTTTCAAATGTGACAAGCATATTAAATTCATTTGTGAACGATTCTGTTCAGATTTCTTTGTACACTACTTCTTCTAATAAAGCATTTTCAGGTAATAATATTTCTAATTACAATTTGTCAAATTTAAAATTTCATTATCCATCGATTAACAAGCCACTAGATTTTAAATTATACTCTAATTTTATTAAAAACTTTAGTAATATTTATAATTTTATACCCAATAAGTATGTGATTCGTGGCTATGATTTAATGTTAGATCTTTTATTAAGGATAAGTTCTGATGAACTTAATTTCAATGGTTCTAATTTTACCGAAACAGTACATATTGAAAATAAATTTAAATACCTAAAAAACAAAGACAGCTTAGGTTACAGAAATATATCTACATTTATTATTAAGTACGAAAATCTTGAATTAAAAGTAGTTGATTAATAATTTGTTTAGAATTGACTTAAATTAAAACTAAATCCCTAAATTTGTTTGCGTTTATCGCATATATGTCATCTACTAAATATATATTTGTAACAGGAGGAGTTTCTTCGTCATTGGGTAAAGGAATCATTGCCGCTTCACTTGCAAAATTACTTCAGTCACAAGGATACTCTGTTACAATCCAAAAATTAGATCCATACATAAATATAGATCCAGGAACTTTAAATCCTTATGAACATGGTGAGTGTTATGTTACTGATGATGGAGCTGAAACAGATTTAGATTTAGGTCATTATGAAAGGTTTTTAAATGTTCCTACTTCACAAGCTAATAATGTTACTACGGGAAAAATTTATAAGAGAGTTATAGAAAAGGAACGTAAAGGGGATTTTTTAGGTAAAACAGTACAAGTAATTCCTCACATTACTGACGAAATTAAACAAAGAATACAGTTTTTAGGAAATACTGGCGACTATGATATTATAATCACTGAAATTGGAGGTACTGTAGGAGATATTGAATCTCTTCCTTACATAGAGGCTTTAAGACAAATGAAATGGGATCTTGGTCAATCTAATGTATTAGCTATTCACCTTACTTTGATTCCATATTTATCTGCAGCGAAAGAATTAAAAACAAAGCCTACTCAACATAGTGTTAAGACTTTGATGGAAAGTGGAGTACAAGCAGATATTTTAGTATGTAGAACAGAACATGAGATTGGAGATAATATTAAAGCTAAATTAGCTAGGTTTTGCAATGTTGATAAAGAATCTGTAATTCAATCTATGGATGCATCCACTATATATGATGTGCCAAATTTGATGTTAAATGAAGGTTTAGACAAGGTTGTGCTAAAAAAGTTAAATTTAAAAAACAAAAAACCAAATTTAGATTTATGGAACGGGTTTTTAAAAAGATACAAAAACCCCAAAAATAAAATTAAAGTTGGATTAATTGGTAAATATGTAGAGCTTCAAGATTCTTATAAATCTATTTTGGAATCATTTATTCATGCTGGTTCTGAGAATGAAGTTGATGTTGAAATTGTATCAATTCATTCTGAGTATATCACGAGAGAAAATATTGACTCTAAACTTGGTTCCCTAAATGGTGTATTAGTTGCACCTGGATTTGGAGAAAGGGGAATTGAAGGGAAAATTTTAACAATCGAATATGTGAGAACAAATAATATTCCTTTTTTTGGAATATGTTTAGGTATGCAAATGGCTGTAATTGAATTCGCTAGAAATGTTTTAAATCTTAAAGATTCTAACTCTACTGAAATGAATAAAAATGTCGCCCATCCGGTGATTGATTTAATGCAAAGTCAAAAAAATATTGTAAATAAGGGTGGTACTATGCGTTTAGGATCTTGGGAGTGTGAGTTAAGTAATCCATCAATTGTCAGAGATATATACAGCTCTAATGTTATTCATGAAAGACATAGACACAGGTATGAATTCAACAATGATTATCTCGATCAGTTCCAATCTGAAGGATTCATTGCATCAGGAATTAATTCTAAAACAAGTTTAGTTGAAATTTTTGAGTTAAATAATCATCCCTGGTTTATTGGTGTGCAATTTCATCCAGAATATAAAAGCACAGTCAATAATCCTCATCCATTATTTGTATCTTTTGTAAAGGCAGGATTAACACACAGCAAATTAAATTAATTATGATAGAAAAAAATAATGATAACAATTCACTCCTAGGCTTTACTTTAATGGGAGCTATTATGCTATTTTGGCTTTACCTTCAGCCTCCTATTGAAGAATCTGCAGTTGATGGGTCATCAGTAAATTCATCTGAATACGTTGATGATTTAAAAGATTCTGACAAACCTGTTGACTTAAAAAACAGTTTATTGACAAATATTAGTTCTGAAAATAACTTTAACAACAATGTTGTTTCTGAGGATGCTACAATCACTTTTGAAAATGATTTGATTTACATTGAAATTAATAGTAAAGGAGGTTTTATTTCCACACTCTATCTAAAAAATTTTAATAATCATTTAGAAGCTCCTATTTACTTAATAAATGAAGAAAACTCTGTTTTTAATTTAAATTTCAAAACATTAAATAACACTTC
>Ga0315320_10005710_pt1 | contig 10166 bp, 9 predicted proteins | sample M140m21515metaG_FD_203458 | JGI IMG/M metagenome (GOLD analysis project Ga0315320, IMG submission 203458) | Ammonia-oxidizing marine archaeal communities from Monterey Bay, California, United States - M1 40m 21515 | ecosystem: Environmental > Aquatic > Marine > Coastal | place: USA: California...
GCTTTCGAATTCGGGAAAAAGGGCTGAGCAAAATTGTGAACGGCTTGAAAAACTTGGTTTTGATTTAAATTTGTTTACCGCAGTTATTACTTCTGGAGAGGTTGCTTATTGGACAATTAAAAATAAATTCGCAGATGAAAGCGTTACAAATCCAAAAATATATTTAATTTCAAGGGACGCAGATACATCACCGGTTAATGGCCTTTCTTGTGAAATAGCCAAATATACAAACGAAGCTGATTATTTATTAATTGCTGGGTCTGAATCTGACAGGAGACCTCTTAATCACTACATATCTTTACTTGAGCCAATGGCCAATAAAGGCGTACCTGCATTTTGCACAAACCCAGATTTGATAATGTTGACCCCAAATGGAACTTCTTTTGGAGCAGGCCTAATTGCGAAAGAATATGAGAAAATGGGAGGATTTGTCACGTGGTTTGGAAAACCCCATCCATTAATTTACAAGTTTGCTCTTGATAAAATCCCGAAAATAGAACCTCAGAAAGTACTATGTATCGGCGACAGTTTAGAACATGATATAAGAGGTGGCTACTTTGCTAATTGCAAACGAGCCCTCGTAAGAAGTGGCATTCACGCCAAAACCAATTTGAAGGAATTAACCAAATCTTTAGAAGGATCGGATATGCCAGACTTTGTTGTTTTAGACTTTTCATTTAGCTGAAGGTATAAATTAAATTTATATAAAGCTACAAAAACAACAAAACTCCTAATTTTTGTTGTTTTGTAACTTTTAATTATGTAACATTTTCCATATTAATGGATTCGCAATGTTACCAAAAAAGAAAATTCGAGAAGATTTTATAAAAAATATACTGGCTGAGCGCGGTAGCGTCAGCGTTGGATCGCTAGCTGAAACTTTAGATGTTTCAATGCAAACAATCAGAAGAGATTTAGAGAAGCTATCTGAAACAGAAAATTGGCATAGAGCTTACGGCCGTATAAGTATTGCAAAGAGCTTACTGAACACTTCCTTTGATTTGCGGCTTAGTACCAATTTAAAGGGTAAGCAAGCTGTAGCAGAGGTAACTGCCAACCAAATTCCAGATGGATCAACCATTTTCATTTCAATAGGATCAACCCCTCTTGAAGTTTCAAAAGCTCTTTTAATTAAGCGAGACTTGACTGTAATAACTAATAATTTAGGTGCCGCACTGACATTAGGTAACGAAAAATCGAATAGAATTTTGATACCCGGTGGAGAAATTAGGTTACCAGACAAAGACATTATCGGCGACGAAGCTGTGCAGTTCTTTGATAGATTTAGAGCAGAATTTGCGATCTTTGGGGTTGGTGGAGTCGCCAACGATGGGGGCCTATTGGACTTCCACCCAGCAGAAGTTCAAGCCAGAATTAAAATGAAAGAGAATTCTAGCAAGTCCATTCTTGTTTTAGATAGTAGTAAATTTAGGAGGCATGCACCTGCCGCAGGCGACAATATTGCCAATGTTGATTTAATAATTTGCGATAATCCTGGGTCATCAGCAACGGGAGAAATAATTTCAAATCTAAAAGATAAATTTATTTTTGCTGAAAAAGAGAATGAACCAGTATGAGTAAAAACTTTGTGAGCATCAATAATATTGCCAAGAGATGGAATGGCCAACTTGGTGTTGAAGATATCTCACTCAATTTTGCTAAAGGATCATTCGTTGCCCTTTTGGGTCCATCTGGATGCGGGAAATCCACAACTCTAAGACTTTTATCAGGACTGGAACAAGCAGATCAGGGAACAATTGAAATTGACGGTGTAGATGTCACTGATAAACCTCCATCAGAAAGAAATCTTTCAATGGTATTCCAATCCTATGCTCTTTTTCCACATTTAACCGTTCAGGAAAATGTTATTTTCGGCCTTAGAGTACGAAAAACTCCACCAAAAGAGCGTCAAGAAAAACTTATACGCGCACTTGAAATCACTGGGCTCGTTGGCTTTGAAAATCGAAAACCAGCCGCACTATCCGGGGGCCAAAGACAGCGCGTTGCTCTAGCTAGAGCTATTGTTGCAAATCAGCCGCTTTGCCTAATGGATGAACCCTTATCAAATTTAGATGCCAAACTGCGCAACTCAGTAAGAAAAGACATTAAAAAACTACAAGTCGATCTGGGTATCACAGTCGTATACGTAACTCACGACCAAACTGAAGCTATGAGTATGGCCGATACCGTTGTTTTGATGCGGGACGGAAGAATACAGCAAACTGGCTCACCCGAGGAATTATATTACAAACCAAACAATATATTTGTTGCCGAGTTTATTGGGAGCCCACCTATGGCTATAATTAATGGCTCTTCTCTCAAAGGTTTCGAAAATTATTCGAGCGTTGGAATTAGGGCTGAAAACCTGCACGTTTCGCCAAAAGGCAAAGGAAGATTAGTTTGTGAAGTTTCAGAGTGCGAATTTTTGGGGTCAGAAACGTTTGTTGGCCTATCTCATCCATCAGCTAAAGGCCTAACAATTTCAATGCCTGGAGTGCAAAATATTGATCAGGGGAAAAAACTAGAAATTACATTTGCAGATGAAAATTTGCATTTTTTTGACGTCAATGGGGACAGAACCTCATGACTTATAACTACCAATTTTATTCAATAGGGAGGAAACAATGAATAAATTTGTTAAACTAGGACTGGCAGCTGTTACTGCCATCGGTATAGCTGCACCAGCAGCAGCCGAAACTGAACTAACTATGTATTATCCTATTGCCGTGGGTGGTAAGCTTACCGAAGTAGTTGATGGGATTGTCGCAGATTTTGAAGCCGAAAATCCTGATATAAAGGTAAACGCTATCTATTCTGGTAATTATGATGATACTCGCGTCCGGGCTTTATCAGCTCTGGCATCTGGCGACCCTGCTCAGCTAGCTGTTATGTTTTCTATTGATGCCTATGACTTAATCGAACAGGATTTAGTAATGGCGTTTGACGATATCAGTGGAGTTGATAAAAGCTGGCTGAATAGTTTTTACCCTGCACTAATGGCAAACGGTAACATCGAAGGTAAGACATGGGGAATACCATTCCAAAGATCAACTATTGTTGCCTATTACAATAAGGATTTATTTCGCGCTGCAGGCCTAGATCCAGAGGCACCCCCAACAACTTGGGATGAAATTATCTCTATGGGTAAAACACTTACCAAAGATGGCACATATGGACTAATGATCCCATCTACTGGATACCCGTACTGGATGTTTCAAGCTTTAGCTATCCAGAATGGTAAAGAAGTTATGTCTAATGACGGACTTACTACTTTTTTCGATGATGGAACCGTTATAGATACTTTGGATTTCTGGAAATCACTTTCCACAGAACACGGTATTATGCCAGAAGGAACTGTTGAGTGGGGAACTCTACGCCAAGCGTTTTTAGAAGGTAAAACTGCTATGATGTGGCATTCAACGGGCAATCTGACCGCAGTCAAAAATAACGCTTCATTTGATTTTGGAGTAGCGGAACTTCCAGCAAACGTAAGAAAAGGTTCTCCAACTGGTGGTGGAAATTTTTATGTTTTTAAGGATACGAATGCTGAAGAACGCTCAGCAGCATTAAAGCTCATTGAATTTATGACTTCACCTGAGCAAGCTGCCGCATGGTCTATAGCGACTGGTTATATGGGGGTTTCACCTGCAGCATATGAAACCGAAGCTCTCAAGAATTATACAATAGAGTTTCCACCAGCTCTAGTTGCTAGAAACCAGCTTGAGCATGCGGTTGCAGAATTCTCCACATTTGAAACTGCAAGGGTCAGAGAAGGCCTTAACAACGCAATTCAGGCTGCTTTGACAGGGGAAAAATCATCTGCCGACGCTTTAAAAGAAGCTCAAGCATCTGCTATTCGCCTTCTACGGGACTATCAATAAAATAATTTTGAGCACTCAGCCTAATCTGAGTGCTCAAGTTCACCTACTCTACTGGTTAGATCAAAAATGCTAAGGCGAAAAAAGAATATATCCCCGAGACAATCTTTATATGGGTGGCTATTACTGTCTCCTGCCATGATTTTATTAACAACTTTTGCCTTTTATCCTTCTATTGCAACTTTTTGGTCAAGTTTATTTAGCCGAGGAACTCGCAGAAAACCTAGTAAATTTATTGGTACAGATAATTATACCGACTTATTTGCAGACCCAACTTTTTGGAAAGTACTAACAAATAATTTAATTTATGCAGGAGCAACTATACCGATATCAATCGCAATCGCACTTTCCATGGCATTGTGGGCAAATTCTAAGATTCCTGCTCGCAGTTTTATACGTACAGCCTATTTTACACCTACGGTTCTGCCTATGATTGCCGCCGCAAATCTCTGGCTATTTTTCTATACACCCGGTTTTGGTGTATTAGACCAAATAGGAAGTCTATTTGGAGCGCCGTCAGTGAACTGGTTAGGACAACCGGAAACGGCTCTTTTTTCTATAATCGTAGTCACAATTTGGAAAGAAGCAGGTTTTTTTATGATTTTTTATTTGGCTGCTCTTCAAACAATACCAGAAGATCTTAAAGAAGCGGCCGACATAGAAGGAACAAGTCGATGGTACTACACTAGAAGGATCGTTTTTCCTCTTCTAATGCCTACGACCTTATTTATTTTGGTCAACGCTCTGATCAATTCTGTAAAGTTAATTGACCACCTTTTTATTCTGACTAAAGGCGGGCCCAATGATGCATCAAAATTATTACTCTATTATATCTGGGAGATGGCATTTGCATTTTTTGATGCTCCTCATGCTGCAGCAACAACTATTTTAGTATTGACTGCACTTGGAGTAATTGCAGGAATTAAATTTACAATTCTTGATAAACGGACTCATTATCAATGAAGTTTTTTCTCAGAAACATTGAAGCTTTCGGGGCCCTACTATTAGCTATTATTTGGGTGTCTCCTCTATTTTATGCTTTTTGGGCTGCTTTCCATAATACATCAGATGCTGTTAACTTTAATATTTATGGCGAATGGACTTTAGATAATTTCAGAGTTGCTTGGGATGGGGCACCTTGGTTAAAATATTTTTTTAATACTTTTTCTTTAGTTACAGTGATTTTGATTGGCCAATTTTTTGTTACCACTCTGGCTGGTTTTGCTTTTGCACAAATAAACTTTCCTGGGCGAGATTTTGTTTTTATCCTAGTTTTAATGCAACTTTTTATTCTACCCGAAGTACTGATCGTTGAAAATTATGCAATGGTTTCAAGATTGGGGCTTTTCGATACTATATTAGGCGTTGGGATGCCTTATATGGCATCAGCGTTTGGAATTTTCCTGATGCGACAAGCTTTCAAGGGCGTGCCTTATGAACTTCATGAAGCTGCAAGAGTTGAAGGATGTGGATGGTTTGGTATTTTATGGCGCGTTTATGTTCCATTAGCCAGACCGACTTATATAGCTTATGCCTTAGTTTCAGTATCAACCCATTGGAACAACTTTTTATGGCCTTTAATCGTAACCAACACTCCAGATACAAGGCCTTTAACAGTTGGACTTTCAATTTTCGGTGCTCCAGAAAATGGAGTAGATATAAGCATAATTTCAGCAGCAACTTTAATGTCTATAGCTCCATTATTAATTGTTTTTCTGATATTCCAAAGACAGTTTGTCCAAGCATTCTTACGAACGGGAATTAAATAGAAATGGTAAAGCTAATCCAATTATCTGATCTGCACTTGGTTCCTCCAGGAAAATTAACCTCTAAAGTTTTGGACACTAACGCAATTTTAGAGGAAACAATTAATGAAATATTGCGAAAACAGGACTATTTTGGCCAAATTGAAGGTCTTTTGGTAACCGGAGATATAAGTGACGATGGGAGTATAGACAGCTATTTAAGTGCCCATGAAAAATTAATAAAATTAAACGTCCCTATATTGGTAATACCAGGCAATCATGATTTACGTAAACCAATGCGGGAGGTGTTTAATGAACATGTTGAATTCAGTATAAACTCTTCGCAATTTGACTGGGTTTTTAAATACGAAGAAACAGTTATTATTGGACTTGATACATTAGTTGAAGGCGAAAATTTTGGGTTTTTGGAAAAAACGAGTTTAGAATTTCTGTCAAACCAACTGTCTATCCACAACGGCTCTGACATTATTTTGTTAATCCATCATCCTCCTATAAATACTGGGATATATTTTATGGATAAAATTGGCTTGAAAAATAGCAGTGAACTTTCAGAATATTTAAAAGCCACAAGTCGCCCCGTAAGAATTCTATGTGGTCACGTGCACGGTGTTTATCACGGCTTGCTTGGCATTCATCCCGTAGTGTCCGCTCCATCTGTTTGCAGTGCATTCGAATTTAATCGAAAAAAGTTTGCTCCTGTAGGTTTTAACAGGGGACCAACAGGCTATGCTTATCTCGAAACATCTTCCAACGGATTTTGGACAGCAATCCCCTCAAGCTACGGAAATGGACCATTAAACTTTAATGATGGAAGTAAAATTGATGATGAAAATAACTGACTGTATTTTAGGTGTTTTCCAAAATAATTGACTTATCAACAACTTTAAAAACAGTATAGCTGAGAGGTATCGATAATTTGAAGTAAGGGAAGTCAGAACCGATATGAAAATGCCCTGGCATATTGGCCTTATGACTGGAACAGTTTTAGATGGAAACATCGACGTTGCATTTTTGCGTACTGATGGGAAAGTTATAGAAGAATTTGGGTACTATGATTTGATACCATATGATGAGGAAGTAAAAGATCTACTCATTAAAACTCTCGATGAAGCTCAAATTTGGAATTTTAGAGGTCCCGAGCCAGAAATCTTTTCTGAGACAGAGGCGGCGCTGACAAATTCTCAAACAGTAGCTGTTCAGAGATGCATTAAGCTTTCAGGAATAGATAAAAATGAAATTGAAGCGGTCGGGTTTCATGGGCAAACTGTTTTACACAGGGCGCCTCGCAGATTATTAAAAGGGGCAACACGACAATTAGGTGATGGTCAATCAATGGCCAACAAACTTGGCATTCCAGTCGTTTATGATTTTAGATCAAGAGATATATCGGAAGGCGGGCAAGGCGCTCCACTTTGCCCAATTTATCATGCCGCACTTCTAAAAAAAATTGGAGCGACTTCAACTACAGCAATACTAAATTTAGGTGGTTTGGGAAATTTAAGTTGTTATTCTAAAGAATATGGTCTCATTGCCTTGGACACAGGTCCGGCCAACGCACCTTTAAATGATTGGATAAAATCCTTTAATATTGGTCAAATGGATAAAGGTGGCAAAATAGCAGCTAGGGGAAAAGCAGCCGAAAGCAAAATAATCGAAATATTAAAAGATCCCTATTTTGAAATATCTTTCCCAAAGTCTTTAGACCGATTTGATTTTTCTTACATAATTGCCAAAGGCATGTCACTTGAAGATGGTGCAGCAACTTTAACGGCATTAGTAGGAGCATCCGTTGGGAAAGCTCTTGATCTTTTACCCATACGCCCAACGCAGTTGATCGTTTCAGGCGGTGGACGAAAAAACCCTACAATGATGCAAGAAATTTCATCTCGGGCAAACATAAAAGTTCAAACCGCAGATAAATTTAATTGGCGCGGTGATGCTATTGAAGCAGAATGTTTTGCCTTTCTTGCGGCAAGAACTCTGGCAAATCTTCCAATTTCATATCCCAAAACAACGGGCGTTTTGAAACCCATAACAGGTGGTATAGTCGCAAATCCAGCATAAAATTTTACTTAAGATTGCTCTTTTCCACCAACCCAAACTTTTTCAATCTCCAAGTCGTTTTTCATCCATAAAAAATCTGCTTGGGCGTCTGGCATTAAGCAGCCAATTTCACTTTCCATGCCCAAAACCTTGGCTGGAATAAGACTTGCCATTCTAATTGCATCATCTTGTAAAATCCCCACTTCATTTACCATATATCTAACAGCATCTGAGAGGCTAATGTCGGCACCAGCTAAAGCCCCATCCTCTAATATTAATTTTCCCTGACTCCGAGTGATTAAGCGATCATTCAAAAAAAAGTGTGTTTGCTCTGAGCCTACGGTAGACATTGAGTCACTAACTAAAAATAAAGCACCAGGCGCCTTCTTAGCTTGTAAAGCTAGATTTATGCTAATTTTATTAACATGAAAACCATCTGCTATGATCCCAGAGAATAGTTTCCCGCTATTTAACACTGCACCGACAAGCCCAGGCTCACGACTCCCAAAGGGGCTCATTGCATTAAAGAGATGGGTTGCACATGTTGCTCCTGCATCAACGGCGTCGGCTGCCTGATTAAAAGTGCAATCGGTATGCCCAAGAGAAATAACAGCGCCAGCATTTGATAATCTAGTTATTTGTTGAGGCAACACGGCTTCTGGAGCAATTGTTAACATTAAATTACGGACTTTATTTGCTAAACTTTCAAGTTCAAGGCAATCAAGCTCTTTCATCGGCCTTATAAAGCGTTCTTCATGAGCACCCTTACGTGCAACAGCCAAATGTGGGCCTTCCAGATGTAATCCAACTAATCCTTTGATTGGGTAATATAAAGCATCAATAATTACTGAAATTGCCCGTTTATGTACCTCAGGACTATCAGAAATAAGTGTAGGCATGATTGAAGTAGTCCCAAGTTTTGCATGGGCCTCACAAATTGTCTTCAGGTTTTCCAGTGATGGATTATCATTAAATAAAACGCCGCCGCCACCATTTACTTGCAAGTCGACAAAACCAGGAGTTAAGAGACCACCAGCTAAAACGATTTGGTCAGTTGAAGGGTCAACTTTTTCTTCAGGAATAATTTCAACGACTTTGCCATTCATTATTATTAAAGCGGAATTTAAGTGCCGGTTGAAACCATCAAAAATTGTTGCACCAACGAATGATTTTTTTTTAGTCATAGTTTAATCTAAACCTTAAGGTTTGACGATTTATACATTAGGCTTTTATCATAAAATTACACTTAGCTCTAATTATACAAAATATATTATGCAAACTACTGAGAAATTACATCCTGAAGCTTTAGGCCTAGACGAAAAAAGCGATTTAGAAATACTTACTATCCTCTACGAAGGTCAAATCGAAGCTGCTAGAAGCGTAAATAAGTCAATGGCTTTCCTTGAGGCCGGAGCAAAAGCAATGGCAAATGCAGTCTTAATGGGGAATAAGTTGATTTACGCCGCAGCAGGTAGTTCTGGCCTTCAGGGTATGGCAGATGGCTTAGAACTTACACCAACATTTGGCATCCCAATTTCACAAATTAAGATATTAAGGGCTGGTGGTATTCAAGATATGTCGCAACCAAAAGGTAATATGGAGGATAGTAAATTAGCTGCGATATCTGATGCCAAAATTATTAAACCCGGAGATTGTGTGATTTGTTTGGCAGCAAGTGGGAATACTACCTACCCTTCAGTAATTATGAAAATAGCTAAAAAGGTAGGAGCCACAACAATTGGAATAGCAAATAACCCAGATACAGAACTTCTTCTAGGCTCCGATATACCAGTCTTGCTGCCAACTCCTCCTGAAGTAGTGGCTGGTTCAACCCGACTGGGCGCAGGCACAGCACAGAAAATAGCTCTAAACACAATGTCTACTTACATGGGCATGTTGCTAGGTCATGTAATGGACGGTCAGATGGTCAACCTTATTGCTAATAATGCGAAATTGTTTAAGCGATCAGAAAAAATTGTAATGAACATTACTAGCTGCAATACAAAAACAGCAAAGGACGCGCTGACGAAAGCTAATGGAGGAGTAAAACTTGCTATTTTGTTAGCATCAGGAGCAAAATCTATAGTGACTGCTCAAAAAATTCTTGAAAGTGAGGGTCAAAATTTAAGGTCGGCTATCAATCGTCTTAAGTTAGAGGAACTCAATTAATTATGACAAAGCCAACGTAAAATAATAAATAAGTTTTGCCAAAATTTTAAATAAACGGCTTAATTTATGTTTACGATTGTGTATGAATTTCCAAAAATTCTTCGGCTTTTTTAAATATCAAAGCTTTTCTATCCTCACTCATTCTGCCCAGTACTCTAGTTTGAAAAGACAAGCGTGGGTTTGAAGAATAAAAATCAATATTTTTTTGAATAAACCTCCAATACAAACCATCAATTACGTCACACCAAGCGCCCCTCTCATAGTTACTCATTTTTAAAATATAATTAGAACTGCAGGTATATGGTTTTGT
>Ga0315320_10005712_pt1 | contig 10162 bp, 7 predicted proteins | sample M140m21515metaG_FD_203458 | JGI IMG/M metagenome (GOLD analysis project Ga0315320, IMG submission 203458) | Ammonia-oxidizing marine archaeal communities from Monterey Bay, California, United States - M1 40m 21515 | ecosystem: Environmental > Aquatic > Marine > Coastal | place: USA: California...
TGGTGGGTTTTTGTCCCAACGGTTCACCACCAATCGAATTCGATTGAGGTCCACACCTTGTCGTTCCAGGAGGTGCAGTCTTCGCCAGGCGTTCTTTACGCTGGGCACATCCGGTGAACAGACCAGTAAGATGAGATCGGCCACGGTCGCGCAGGTTCGGGTCGCATCATCGAGACGGCCGCCACAATCTACGAGCAGGTATTGGTACGCATCCGCTGCTGCACTCAAGACTCGGAGGACGTCTTCACTACGCAAGAAGTCGTTTTCTACCAGTTCGAGGGGTTGGGCTATGATGTGCACACCGCTGGGATGGACGCCGACCGAGCCCGCCAGCATACGCTCATCGAGTCGATTCAGGTTCGCCAACAAATCGTGCATGTGGCTTGTGGTTTGAATGTCGAGCATGCTCGCCACATCGCCCATCGAGAAGTCGAGATCGGCCACACACACACGGTGGACAGGGGCCAGCTCGGCCGCGAGGTTCACGCTCACAAATGTTGTGCCCACGCCACCTTTGGCGCCCACAATAGCGATGACCTGGCCTTGGTCGGTGGCCATGACGGCTTCCGTTGGCGCTTCTCGTACCGACCGTCGAAGTAGGTTTGCATCCTCAGGAAGCACAACAAAATCGCGATAGCCTGCACGCATCGCGGCGCGAATTCGTTCTGGATCTGCGGTGGATGCGTGAGCCACCAACACGAGTTGAGGGTGCTCTTCTTTGAGGGCCGAGCCGAGGCGAACGGCTGCGTCAAAGTCGTCGTCGAAGCCTACGATCACCACATGGGGACGATGGCGACGAACAGCGTTGCTTGCGTCCAAATAATGAGTTTGCTCATTTGGGATGGCCGCTTCGGTGCTCAAGCACTCACGAATGAGGCCCAGACCATGGCCATCAACCCCGACAACGAGGACTGTGGCATTGGAGCGCGATGGGGTGCTGCCTTGCATGATGGTCTCAGCGTACGAGGCCCATGGGGCCAGAGGGTGCGGCGGATTTGGACGCAGATCGGTGATCCATGCCCAACAGGAACAATTCAAAATCGTTGGGGTTGCTGTCTTCGGTGACTCCCGGTGGCGCAGGAATCTCACCGGGCTGCAGGGGACGAACGAGACGAGGGGTGACAAAAATCATCAACTCGGTTTCATCTCGCCGGTGCTGTACATAGCGGAAGAGCGCGCCCAAAATCGGAATGTCACCGAGCAGCGGTACGCGGGCATACGTGGCCCGGATGCTGTCGTTCAACATACCGGCCATGGCGAAGGTGTTGCCACTCTTTAGCCGGAGGTGAGACTGGGTTTTGCGGCTCACGAAACTTGGGATTTCGATGCCAGTCAGTCGGATTGAGTTGGTGTTGTCCACATCGGAGACTTCGACATACACCCGCATATCGACGACTTCATCGCCGAGGACTGTGGGCACGAAGACCAGCTTTACGCCGTACTCTTTGAACTCGATGCTGACCTTGTTGCCGAACTGTGAGACCGGAATGGGCACTTCACCACCGGCCAGAAACTCGGCTTGTTGTCCCGAGAGTGCAACCAGGGTTGGCTGGGCCAGAATCTTTGAGATGCTGTGCTGACTCAAGACGCTCATGATGGCGCTCAGGTTTACATTTCCACCCACCACACCGAGTACTCGAAACGCTTCAGAGGATGGAGAGAGGGTGGTACCTGCGTTGATGAGCGACGACTTGGGGTGTGAAACACTGGAGCTTGCTGTGGTCATCGGACCTTCGATGCCAAACCCCAGCCCACGTTTGCCCCACAAAGCATTGAAGCCCAATTCCCGCAGAGCGGATCGATTGACTTCCGCAAAGACAACCTCGAGTTGAATCTGGTGGTCTCCCTCGACCTTCATCAGGTTGATGAAATCCTCGTCGTACACCCGGGCCACATTCGCGATGCGCTCCATGGTGTTCATGTCGGATACCGGCCCTTCCACCACCAGTCGTTCTCGGAGTGGGTACACCCGTGGTGGGTTGCCCGGGACAATCTCGTCGACCCTTCGAATCAGATCTGAAATGTCTTGGTGAATGGTCAACTGATAGTGAACGGGTTGACTGACTCGCCCTTGAAACCAAACCCAGAGATCGGTGCTTCCCACAGACAGGCCACGGATCTGAAACTGGCCGGCTTCCAGCAGCTTGACCTCGGCAATGTCTCCATCGGACACGAGGACGCGAGAGATGGACCGAGATTCTTTGTATATGAAAGACTGACCCACGCCGACATCGAGCCACTCAGACGGGGTGTCCGCGGTTCTACGGGGCGGTTGGGGTGTGGCGGCTTCGACCGCGAAGAAACCCAATGCGAGGGTCAGGAACAGGGCGCGCAGGATGTTCATGCAGGCTTCCTCAACGTTCAATCTTGTTGCCGGCTCGATCGAAACGGGTGGTCTCGGTACGAGACCCCTGAATGACCACAGCGGTGCGGTGGGTTCGACGTCCTCGACGCGGGGCTTTGTACCCGATCAACTCAGACGTAGAGAGAGGTGTTTGGGCGCCCTCTTCCTCGGTGGTGATGTCCAAATCGCCCCGTAAAACCAAGTGGATATCTCCCTTGGATACGGCCAATGCCAGCTTTTCAGCCTGCTCTGGAGAAAGCTCCAGGGTCACGGAGGGCTTCTGCCGACGTGGGGGAGGGCGGCGATTGGTTTCGCCATCTCTTGCTTCGGATTTGGGCTCGGTGTCTGCCACCGTCAGGACGGGGATGCCCGCCAAAATCGTTTCCGTGGCCCATTTGGAGCGACCACGCTGGTCATCGGGACGGATGGTGACAATCACATCTACGTAGTTGCCCGGCTGGATGAATCCGCCCACTCCAGATTGCTGATCGACTTGTACCGTCATTGCCCGCATCCCTTTTCGGATGAGTGCATTGAGGCCCACGCCGGCATCGGCGCTCGCCAGACGTTCTCGTCTCACCGGTTCATTGGGGAGTATTTTGGCGCGCGGTGTGCGGCCGACGACGATGTTTGCATCGGCATAGATTTCGCCCGTGGGGACCATCTCTGGAACAACATGGCGAATCACGACATCGCCATCGGTAATGGTGAGTCCCATATCGAGTTCACGGGTGGCGATGACAACGGGGATGGTATCGGGACCTTTTCGTGCAGCCTCAACCTCATCTTGGGCGGTTCGGAGCACACGAACAACAGCATAGGCCGCCAGCGCTGCTCCCAGCAACGAGCCGACCAAGAATAGGGCGGCTCGGGGTTGTCCGCCGGTCGAAAAACGGGCCATGCTCTCTCCAGGGTTCTACGCGCGGGGAATAGTGTATCGCCAATCAAGCGAACGCGTACCTAAGTATTGCATTGTCAAGAGTCTTGGGCCAGGGAAATGAGCATTATGCCATCACGACCAATGCCCATGTTGCCACAGCCAAGGGTAGGGCGACGGGCAGCGTAGAAGGTGCCTTTGACGGTATGTATCGCTGTATTGACCACCAGATTCCAGCATATATTCCGGAGGAAAGAGCGGTGAGAAGCACCACCTGTAGAACCCCAATTGGGCCCACAAAGAGACCCACCACGATGGTGGCCTTCACGTCGCCGGCACCGAGCGCCCGCAGCGCGAATGGGACAAAGCCGAGTGCGAGTGCGAGTCCACCACCACACAATGAATCGAACCAGATCCCTTGAAGACCGGCGTTGACGAGACCCAACAAGAGGCCCGCGAGCACCAGGTGGTTCGGGATACGCCGTGTTCTCACATCACACAACGCAGCCACACCCACCCACACCAGCAATACCAGTGCGGCGGGTGTGGGTAGAGCGATGCCACTGAACGTGATTACGGTCCGGTGGTTGCGCCGTCGACTTGAGTGGCCACATCGCTGAACAGGTTGTCCAGTGAACCACCGAGCAAAGAAAGCGCGGTAATGATGGCCACAGCGACCAATCCGGCAATGAGGCCGTACTCGATGGCGGTTGCGCCGGATTCATCACGAATAAAACGTTGAATAAGGTCCATGACCCCTCCTGGGTTCATCGTGAAGTCTACGGCGGAGATGTCCAGAAAGGCAAGCGGACTCTGTCAGGGCTTCGCAAGCAATGATTGATTGAATGGGACCGTCACAGATCCGTCTCTCGATTGGACCCATTGAGCACGCAATGATGCTTTACAAGGCAGAGAAGGTGCGTCATGCTGCAGGACAACCAAAGAGGGAGGGCATCGATGCGTGTTCTGTTGATGGGCTTGGGCCTTGTGATTGCGAGCGGCTGTGGAAAATCGTCAGAAGCGGACAGCGGTGGACCCCTGTTGTCAGAAGGCGTGGATGGTGATGGAAACTCCAATGCAGATACCGATGCTGACGCGGGCTCCGATGCCGATAGTGACGGCGATGCCGGTGCGGACGGAGATGACACGGGTTCAAGCTCCGATGCCGATAGTGACGGCGATGCCGGTGCGGATGGAGATGACACGGGTGCGGACGCAGATGACACAGGTGCATCCGATGACACGGGTGATGCATCCGATGACACGGGTGATCTGGATGTCGAGCCCACACTATCTTTGGAATTGGATGTGGCTGCGGCCATCGCTGGAAGCCCCGTTGGGTATCAGGTCGTCCTGACCGCGGGCGATGAGGTTTCCGTCGCCACAGCGTCGCTGATTGAAAGCGACTTGGTGACCGACGTTCCCGTGGATTCCGGTGAGCTGGTTCTTGAGTTGGCTGGCACCCACACGTTGACGGCCACGGCAACGGGTTCGGACGGCGTAGAGATGACTGCGGAGGCAATCTTGGTGATTGAGGCGGCAGCCCTCGACAATCTGATTGTGTCGATGGGTTCACCCGAAGTGACCGCGGGGTCTGCGAACACCCATTCGACGGCGGGAACCGATGAATATGGAAATGATCGGGATGTCAGTGCGGCCGAGTTGACGGCGAGCGATGAGAGCATCGTGATCACCGAGTCTGAAGTCACGACCACCGTGGCCGGTTCACACGCATTGACGGCTGTGCTGGATGACATCACGGGTGTGGGGTTTTGGGACGTGCTTCCCGGGGAGCCCGCTTCCATCGTGTTGTGGCTTGAAGAGACCGACCTCGATGCAGGGGACGACACGGATTTCACGGTCACGGTTTATGACGAATATGGCAACGAGACCGACAGCACCTACACGGTGTGGGCGGAGGGTGGAGACTTTGATCTCGACGCCGACGAAATCGAGTTTGAAGAAGATGGAATCTTCACGGTTCATGCCGAGATTGATGGGACCGACATCCACGACTCACAGACAGTGGTTGTGGATTCCTCGGGCCCTGTGATCGATGTGATCACGCCGGATCGTGGCCATTGGACCACCGCCACCAAAGTGACCGTTGAGGGAACCGCAGTGGATGGGATCTCTTCGGTGGCGTCGGTCACCGTGAATGGTGAGGCCGTCGATGAGTTGGCGGGCAGTGACTTCAACCACGAGGTCAACTTGGGCTTTGGTGTGAAAGTCATCGAGACCATCGCGGAAGACGATGATGTGGACGAAGAGGGTGTGGGCAACACAAGCTCGGATGTCCGCTCTGTGCTGAAAGCCAATGAGTTTCACTCCGTGAGCGCCTTGTTTGAGGAAGGCATGGTCATTCGCCTGTACGAAGACGATGGCGGAATGGGTGGACTCGAGGAGCTTGCGGAAGACATGGTGTCGTCATCGGGCATCACATCTGAGATTGAGGGAAAGATCTTTGACGAGAGTTACTGTGTTTCGATCCCGTTTCTACCAGACCCTTGCTACGACGTGGATGGCTACGTCGATGACTTCAGCCACTCGCCCATCGTGGTGGATTTGAACCCCACTGCAGGCGGCGGTTCGGGTGGTCACCTGGTGACGACGGTCACGTTGCCAAATGTTCATGTGGATTGGCGTATTGATCACGTCATGAGTTTTGTTGGGTTGGGATCGGGAACCATTGATGCCTCGGCAATCGTCGTCCAAGCCAGCCTGGACCCATCGGTCAGTGGTGGTGGCGATTTAAGCATTACCATGTCGGATTTAACGGTCACCACCAGTGGCTACTCCTTCGATATGAACGGGGCTGCCGATACCATTCTCGGTTGGGTCGGTGTGGATGTCGGCAGCATGGTCAAAAACATGATGGAGAACGAGATCCGCAATGCTGTAGAAGACATTGTGCCGGATCTTGTGGAAGACACATTGGGCGATATTGTCATCGATCAGGACTTTGATTTGGCTGACAACGCGTACAACCTCGATGCCCGCATCCAAGATGTGGTCATCACGGGCAATTCGATGACCTTTCTCATGGAGTCACGGGTCACGCCCGACGAGGTGCTTGGGGCGGGGGCTGAAATCGACGGTGCTCCCGTTGGATTCCCAACCTATGGCTGGATCGCTCCGTACTCCACGATGTCCGGTTCGGGTACGCACATTGGACTGAGCACGGACTTCTTGAATCAGATGTTGTTCGCCTTTTGGCGGGGAGGCATGTTCGATCAAGACCTGACGGATACGGATCTGGGCCTCGATATGGGCATGATTTCCTTTGTGATGCCGGGACTCGATGAACTCACGATGGTCACCACCCCCACGCTGCCCCCACTGCTGGTGCCCCGATACACCACGGGGCTTGGCAACCATCATGAGCTTCAAATGGGCGACATGCTGGTGCAGATTTACAACGGTGATGTGACCGAAGAGACCCTCTATATGGAGATGTACTTGGCGGTAACTGCACCCACGGAACTCACAGCCGATGGCGCAACATCCATCGATATCGCCATTGGTGAACCCACGGTTCACGTGGATGTGATCTACACCACAGACTCCTATACGGCCTCTGCTGAGGAAACAGAAGAGTTGTTCGGGACGCTGATGGCTGGTTTCCTTCCGGAAATCACAGGCGAAGCGCTGGGCTCCTTTCCATTGCCGGAGTTCTCGGTGTTTTCTCTTGCTGATGTCACGACGACCATGGACGGCGAAGATGCTGTTCCCGGCTATTGGATGTTGCAAGGCAGTCTCGAGTAAGCCGCTCAACCGGAGCGGTATCCATCACTTGCAGCCTCCCAAGCGGACGTCTTGGGGGGTGCGGTGGAATGGATGCTGCAGAAACCTGAAATGGGTCATCTTCAATCTGTGTCACTTGGGCTACACTGGCCTGTAGATGTCGTTGTCGTATCCTCAGCTTGTTCCCGTCCATTCGCATGCTCACGGTGTGCTGGATGGTTCCGCCATTCAATTGGAAGTGGGGGAGACCGTTCTTGGGCGCGATGTGGGCACTGGGGTCTTGGCCTTTGAGGGCGACACCCTGGTTTCTCGTCGTCATGCATCGGTCCGTATTTCAGCCGATCCGTGGCGTGTTGAGCTTGTGGACTTGGAGAGCAAGAACGGAACCTTTGTGAACGGTCGCCCATTGGGTTCGCAGTTTTTGGTCGATGGAGACTTGGTCCGAATCGGTGAGACATTTTTTGTGTTTCGTTTGTCTACAGATGCGGGAGAACCAACCTCTGAACTGCCGGGTCGTTCTCCCGCCATGAGGCGCTTGCGAAGCCAGCTCACCCCATTGAATGTACACACACCATGGGTGCTTCTGACCGGAGTGGACGGTACGGATTTTGCTCCAGCCATTGAAGCGGTCAATCATCGGATCAACCCAGAGGGCAGTGTAGAGCGCGTTACCGCTGCTGGGTTGAGGTCCGCACTCAGTGGTGTTGCGACAGTGGTAGTCCACAACGTTGAGCGCCTCGGCCAAGATGCCGTATCTGCATTGCTGGCCCATGATGGCCTGGCGCCTGTCATTGCGACCACAACCCGCGATATCGAGGCAATGAAGAACACAGGGGTGGTGGACTCCGCATTGTTCACCCGAATCTCCGGTGTCGTGTTGCGGGTTCCGCCGTTGCGCGAGCGTCGTGAAGATTTACCCCGGATGATCGTCGACCTTCTGGGCGAAGAGGCTCCTTCACCCACAACCGATCTCATTGAGACCTTGTTGTTGTATGGCTGGGAGGGTGACATGGAAGAGTTGATCAGTGTGTCGGCCGATCTGCGCGTTCGCGGGGCGGGTTTGGATGCTTTGATGACCGACCTCGTTAGCCCTCGGTTGCGTGGAACATTGTCTTCTCTTCCTTCCGATGAAGATTCGATGACCCAGGTAGAGATCCGTCGCCCTGTGCCGTCTCGGCCCGATCTTCAGGGCGTGTTGGCCTTGCATGACGGTGACTTGGATGCGACCGCCGAGGCATTGGGTCGGTCTCGCATGCAGGTGATGGCGTGGGTGCAGCAGTACGACTTGGGCTCGGACGAACCGTGAAGATTGTTCTGATGATGATCGGTTTTTTCTGGGGCTGTTTGGCCATGGCTGAACCCCGGCTTGGACTCAACTTTGTTCGTTACCATTGGGATCGACCGGGAGAGCAATCACGCTCAGTCGAGGAAACCAATGGAGATCTAAAACGGCTGGGTGTGGATAGCATGCGGCAATTCATGCGTGCGGACTTGGTCTGGCGAGATGTGGAAGCACAGAACAATGTGTGGACCTTTGACCGTGCGGACGAAGTGCTGAACAATGCGGCCGTCACGCCGATCACGACCTTGTTTTCCTTGCAATATGCATCGGGTACTCCACCCTGGGATCAGGGCCCTGGCGCCTTTCGGCCCATCGTTGGTGTACATGCCAAGGACTACGTTGAAACGGTGGTCAAACGCTATGCGGATGTGGTCACCTATTGGGAGATTGGCAACGAGATGGATCACTGGCGCGCGGCGGACCCCGGCGATCGGAACGGTCCTCCGGGTCGGCGTCCGCCCCACAGTCCTCCCGGTGGCTATGGACCGGAGCAGCACGGGAAATTTGTGGCCGATGTCGCTGCCATCATTCGGGCCAATGATCCGGATGCGGTGATTGTCATGCCCGGTATGGCCGGCCTCTCACCCTATGTGCTTGAGACGTGGCTTCCGGGTTTTGTGGCTGGTGGTGGAACCGATGCGGTGGATGTCGTGAACTACCACTTCTATGGGGCATGGGGTTCCTTTGCAGAACGCCGTTCACGCTTGGCACAAGTGCTCAATGATGTGGGCCTTTCGGGCAAACCGGTCTGGTTGACGGAGACGGGGTCGAGCAGTGACCCCACTGTACAGAATCGAAATCGCACCGTGAATTCTCCTGCCCAGCAGGCGGCCGATGTGTTTCGGCGCGTTGTGGGTGGCTGGGCGGCGGGCGATCAAGCGGTGTTCTGGCACGGTCATGTGAGTTCTCCGGACCGCCCCCGGAATCGCTGGCGGGGCCACGGGCTCCGGGATTCTACAGGCGGACAAAAACCGGCATACACCGCGATGCAGTTGTTGGCCGAGCATGTGGCACCGTTTTCTTCACTCCGTCCTGTTGAAGGTTTGAAGAGCGGACAATTTGGAGTGGAGATCACGCTGAAAGAGGGCATCAAGCGTTGGGTGTACTGGGGAACAGGGACTGTGGCCGCCCCGATGAATCCTGCAGCAAAAGCCTATACGTCGGTTGTACCCAATGAAGAGGGTCGTCATGCGTGGCGTGGGGTGGGGGATACCATCCCCCTCTCTGACATTCCGGTTCTTCTGCGGAACTGATGTTGTTTATGTGAGGATGGCCCCGTTGGGCCCGACACCCACGTGGGTTTCGCCATTCAAGAATGCGTCGAGAGGCTCGCCAATGGCCTCCGCACGCCAGCCCGTAAGGGCATCGATCCCATCCCGAGCCACCGCATGGGCCAGTGTGGCAGAGAGAAGTAATTTGGGTGCCACTTGATGTTCGAGACCCCAAGCCTCCGACCAGAGCATCAGCGCCTTGGCTCGACGCTGCTCGATGATTGTGGGTACGGGGGGCAGTTCAATATCGTGTTCGTTTACATGGCGGACGACCGCAATGATTTCTGGGCCCATTCGTCGGATGAGCCCTTGTGGAATCCGACGATTGGCGGCCAGGGCGGGCAGTGATGTCGGCTGACGTCGGGCGATGTCGAGTGCCAAGCCGTCGCTCAGCATAAAGTTTGGCGGTTGATTTTTGTCGCGCCCTTTTTGGTTTCTCCACTCGAACAGGCACCCGAGCGTTCGCTGAACACTGGCACTCAAACGGGGCATGATGTCCCAGTTTACCCACGTATGCTGGGTGGCATCGGGCATCTTGGCGCGGTCAATTAATGTTTGGCATTCTTCTTCCGCCCAGTGGGTGC
>Ga0315320_10005721_pt1 | contig 10153 bp, 9 predicted proteins | sample M140m21515metaG_FD_203458 | JGI IMG/M metagenome (GOLD analysis project Ga0315320, IMG submission 203458) | Ammonia-oxidizing marine archaeal communities from Monterey Bay, California, United States - M1 40m 21515 | ecosystem: Environmental > Aquatic > Marine > Coastal | place: USA: California...
ACATCTTTGATCAATATAGATTCAGGGACAAATTCTACTGGCAATAACATTGATTTAATAGTTTTTGGGGTTTTAAATAAATCATGAGAATGCACATAACCTAAAATGTCGTCAATAGAATTCTTATAAATTAAGATTCGTGTGAAACCAGTAGAGACAAAAACTTGTTTAAGAGTAGAAATTTTATCATGGATTTCTAATGAAATCAATTCTGTTCTTGGAACCATAATGTCTCTAGCTTTAAAATCTGAAAAATCCAGAGCATTTTGAAAAATTTGAATTTCGTTGTCTATGGGGTAATCTTGAGAAGATGCATCGATTTGCTCGTCAATATAGTTTCCCAAGTCATCTTTACTTATGGATAATTGAACTTTGTCACCTTGAGTTTTAAAGAAAAATTTAAGAATTAAATTAGTAATCCAAAGAACAAAATCAGAAATATAATAAAAACATAAATAAAAAAAATAAGCGGGTATAGAAAAAAATTTTATAAACTTAAAAGAATAAATTTGAAAAAAAACTTTTGGTAAAAATTGTGCAGTCATTAAAATAATTATTGTTGAAATTATTGTTTGTAATAGCAAATTAAAGTCATTCAATAATATTTCTAAAAGAGGGACATTAAATTTTGAGAGTTGTTTAAAAATATCAATCAATATATCACCCATATAATATCCATAAATAACCAAAGCTAAGTTGGTTCCAATTAACATAGAAACAATAAATTTTGAAGGATTTAAAGTTAATTTTGAAAGTATTTTTGAAGAAATGTTAGTTTTTTTCTTTTCTATTTCAATAGAAATTTTGTTAGACGAAACATAGGCAATTTCCATGCCTTCAAAAAAAGCTGAAAATAATAAAGAAATTATTACAATAATATAATCAATATACATTCTAATTATTTATTTCTAGAATTAAAACGCTCTTGGATTTTCTTTCTAAAAAAGAAAATAAAAACAGCAAGTATACACAGAAGAAATGAAATGATTGATCTTGTTAAGTTAGTCCCTAAATTTCTAATAAATTCAACAAAAAAAAGGATAGCGAAAAGAAGATTTGAATATTTAAAAAAATTTAATTGTCTCATAGAATTATGTAGTTAATAAATATAGTAATTATTCTTCTAAAATTACGTAACCATTAACTTCAAGAAAATTAATTTTTGAAAAATCAATATTTGAATCAAAACCTACACCTGTAATGTTTTTATCAGATGATTTATATCTAAAAGGATAATTAGTAAATAACCATTCATCTTTCTTATTATAATACAATTGGTCTGTATAAAGTGTATCTTTAGAACTTGTTATTATAATTACATTTTTTCTTAAATCAACAAGATCAGTATTGTTATATGAAATTACATAATCGGCGGTAATTATACTTTCATTTTTATCTTTATCGAATAAAATTATTTCAACAGACTCAGGAAATTCAAAGTAAGGAAAGTCCATGTTTGAAAAGTTATACATTTTAGTACTTATTAACTTTGATGAAACTATGCCTGAGTCAGTATAAACTGAATTTATGCTTTTTGCAACAGTAATGGGTGAATTGTTATAATCCAAGGATCTGACATCAGCTAGTTCATTTTTACATGAACATAAAAATAAAAATAACAATAAGGCATATAAATGTTTCATTATAAGTTAGGCACTTTAACACTAGAGCCTATCCAACATCCGATAGTTATCAATTCACCTTCTCGTCCAGATGAAAATATTTCACTTTTTTGAGGCGCCTTTGCCAAATAATTTTCAGAGGAACTGTAAGCGGCTTTCTTTAAATTAGAATCTACCTTGAATGCTTTTAAAGCCTCATTAGAAGCAAGCCAATATACAGCTCTTTGACTAAAATTATCAGAGCCACAATTTTTTGCGCTGGATGCATACATCTGGGCAATTGCTATGTAGCACTTACCCATTGAAGGATTAAAAGTTAAAGCCTTTCTGTAGTATGTCCTTGCATTAGAAAAGGAACCACTTTTTTTAAAATTTGTAGCAATTTTAAACAAAATTTTCGCTTTTTTATACCCATCTTTTTGCAACTCAATAGCTTGATTATAGTAGTCTAGTGCTTCATCACTATTACCTTCTCTATCTTTAATAATTCCTAGATAATAAGAGGTGTCTGGATTAGGATCTAAATTATTTTTTTGTTGTAGAATTCTAACAAAAAGTTCAGTATTAATACAATCTTTACCTGCTAATCTATTCATCGCTCTTTGAAGCCATAAACCATCATTTTTATTATCTTGATAATTCTTATCATATAAGATAACTAAGTTTTCACAATTAGCTCTAATGCCGAGAGAAATGTCCATCCCTTTTGAAATCTGTTCATAACCTTTGAGGTAGCTATTATATGCCCTAATTTTTTGAGCATCTTTTTTTGAATATGTCGCCTGAATTGAGTCATTAGAGGGTAAAAAAGTATTTAACTTAATGGTATAATTTTCAACTTCAGACTCAACTTTTTCTGAAATTTCATCATATTTATTAAAAAGCTCTTCAGCAGTTTTAATTCCTTCATCAAATAATTCAACAGCAAGTTTGAAATAAGTTAATAAATCTTTGGGATTATTAAATGTTTCTAGATCTAATTTAAAGGCGTTATCAAAAGAATTAAACACATCCAAATTAGAAATATTTAATTCTTCCCTAAAATCATATTGTAATTTGGCTGACTTAGCAAGAAATTTACCAAGTGGAGTTTTTCTTTGAAAATACTCTCTTCTTTGAGAATATAATAATATTAAATCTTGAATAAAATTAGTTTTTTCTTCACCACTTGATTTTTCAATTTTATATTTTAAAATTTTTTCACCTTCACTATATATTCCCAAATGAAATTTAGGGTTTCTATTTCTAAGTTCCATCCAAGGATTAAAAGCTGCGTCGTAATTTTTTGCTTTTGAGTATTCATTGAATATTGAAAGTGTATTGATATCCTCTTCATTTTGTTGTGAATATGAAAGATTGTAAGAAATTAATAAGACTATTGGAATTAAAAACTTTTTCATATTTAATTATATTTTCTTTTTATAAACCACCTGTCGTTTAGGGACAAACTCATCTTAAGATTTGTAAATTTTTCTTCAACTAAATTTGCATCTTTAGTACCACGTGTGCCAATCTCTAGGGCTAAATTTAAATTAGAGAACATACTTCCCACAGGGATACCTAGTCCAAAAGACATGCCAAACTCTTTAATTGACTGATCATTAATTATTAAACCAGTTTTTTCAAAATAAATTCCAGATCTGTACACAACTCTTTTTAAAATATTTTTAAAAGATGAATAGTCTGGTATAAAATAACCACCAAAAGATATAGTCGAGCCATCTTCATAACTACTGTTTTCAATGGTAATTAAATCAGATTTAAAAACACTTGTATTTACAAATGTATATTCAGAACCAATAAACCATTTTTTGGGTTTTCCAATACCAATACCAATGGATGTTTTTGATGGCATTGACAAATTTGTTCTTTTTAAACCTAAAGATTCTAAATTTACACTTATTTCATTGATTGGAAACTCTTCATTAGAACTAGAATTAATTACAACAGATGAGAATGTTCTATAATTTTCAGAATCTAAATTATAATCTGGAGAGTAAGTAAATCCAGAGTGCAGCTGAACTTGATCAGATAACATGGGCTTAAAAGTAAGACCAAAATTATAATTAAATCCGCTTAAGTCAGATCGATTAATCTCTCTACTGTTATAATCTAAGGGATCCGTATTATCGTCATACAAAAATTCTACGGCATTATTTTGGATATTACCAAAATTATAATCAAAATTTAAACCAATAGCAAAACTTTCAGAAAATTGAAAAGCGAAGCCTAACAAAACTTTATTCAGACCTCCCTTTCCGGAGTATTTATATTTAATTAAATCATTTTGATTTAATGATTCAAGCTTATATCCAACGGAAGAATGTGGTATTAGACCAAAACCAAAACCAAATCTTCCAGCAGGAATGGATAAACCTAGGTAATCAAATGAGGTTGTAGTAGAGCTTGCAGTTGTATTATCAGTTGTAAAATCAATATCGGAATTCCCAACACTTACAGTAAATTTTACTAGTTTACCTTCATTGTTAAAAGCTTTAAAATCGTTACCAGTAAAAGAAGCAGGATTTCTAAAATTCATGTGTATACTATCAGTAAGTACACTTAAGCGGCCCATAGCTCTATTCTCAGTTGTTCCATTAAAATTCAAACTACCAATGCCATAAAATGAATAAGGAGAAGAACTTCCTTGAGAAAAAGAAGAAACATAAAATAGCAATAGGTAAACGTAATACAGATATTTTTTCAACTTGAAATATTTAATTTAATTAAATCGTTTAGTCCTTCTAATAAAAAATTTTGATTTGCAAAGATGATAATTTTTAATCGGTTAGACAAGAAATTTGAGTCTCCACCTGTTAAAATAACTGTTAAATTATTGTATTTGGTAAAATATTGATCAATAACCCCCTCAATTTCATGTATTACTCCATTAGTAACTCCAGTAATAATTGATTCGCGTGTAGTCTTACCAATATTTGTAGATTTACTTAATGGTTTAACTAATGGTAAATTTTCAGTAAACCTATTTAATGACTTAAATCTCATATTCAGGCCAGGTGATATAGCACCTCCAAGATATTGATTATTTGTATTTATAAAATCATAAGTTATACAACTTCCTGCATCAATAATTAACACATTTTTGTTTGAATATTTGATTGATGCTCTCGAAACTAAAGCTATTCTATCATTGCCTAAAGAACATTTTGTATCGTATAAATTGATAAAAGGAAGTATTGAATCACTAGAAACAAAGTGAATATTATTAAAATTGTATGTATCAAAATTTAAGTTCAAATCAGTTACAGAACAAACAATAAGATTTTTGATCAATGGAAATAATGTTAAGAATTCAACAATATTCTCATGCATATATCTTATGTTGAAGCTCTTGACTTTAATTAAATTATTATCGAAAACAGCCAACTTAACTAGTGAATTACCTATATCTAATGCTAAATTCATAATAAAAATATTTTGTAAATTTACGAAAAGGAATTTTACAAATTTATTTTGGCGAATAATAAAAATGACTCTATATTTGCGGACTTATTAGGTACCTTAGCTCAGTTGGTAGAGCAATGGACTGAAAATCCATGTGTCCCTGGTTCGATTCCTGGAGGTACCACTTTTTAACCCTTTAAATTAATAATTTAAAGGGTTTTCTATTTTGTATACCCAGCTTGTGTAAAGTTCTGTGTAAAATTGTCTGGTCTTTTTTGTATATCCAGTACTCAATTTATGAAGTGTGACTATAAATCTTATATGATTATTTGTAGATAATAAAATACTTAATTTATCATCAGGAATCAATGTTAGATATGGAAATTGGAAGAATACAAGGTAAAGGAATCCAATAAAGAATAAAGAACCTAATCACATTGAAATGAACTCACTTCTAAAAATTAAAGAAAAGGAAATTAAGAAAAATTAGAGATTACAATTATCGATATCTCCATTTAATCTTAACCAATTGAATTTACTATCATCTCTCCAGGTTATTTTGTTTCCGTCACACTCATAAGTTGGATATTCCAGAAAAACATTTACTACACAATTCGTCCTTGTAAATGTATTATCTTCAATGGAATAAGTTTGACAATCTGAATACGGATCACCATCAAATGACCTCCAAAAAACAACATCACATTCACCATCTGGGAGATTAGTACATCCATAAAGTTTCATACTACCATTGGATAACTCAATCATTTGGTTAAATGTTGTTCCATTGTAAACTAACCAATTTCCCTCAATTTCAATTGAATCATCAATTTCTTCTTGATTTTCAGAAAAACAGCATGTAAAAATTGAAAGACTTAAAAACAAGTAAAAAATTTGTGAATTTTCTCATAATACTAAAATATATAAAAAAAATACACAGGTTTTGGTAAATATTCAGCGAGAATTGAACTTATTGATATCCAATTTTCTAAATTAGTGGCTCATTTTCAGGGACCACAAATATGAACTTTACACAACAAAATGACTTTTAAAACTATAATTATAATATGTTTATTTATTTGGGGGGCTCCAAGTACTTATTTTCGAAGTAAATTTAGAAAAATTGTTTACAAAACTGACGATTGGAAAATAAATATCAAACCACTATTTCTGAAAGAGATAAGAGCATTAATTTTTAATATATATCCAAATAATAATAAGTATTTACAGGTGAGAAATTACTATAGATTTTACTTACTTATTTATCTATTATTATTTGTTTTTTATATAATTTTTTAATGTTTGATGTTAAAGTTTTTTTTTATATTACAAAAAACAGTTTTTTTTATGGACACTACTTTTGCAATTGATTTTTTTTCTGAGGAATGGATCAGAAATGCCACGATAACTACTTTTTTGATTTTATTATATTTCTTCTCTCTGTCAAAAGTTAAAAATGAAAATTTAGAATTATTTTTAAAAGTTAGTGCCCTTGTTATTTTAGGTATGACATTAACTCATGATATCATCCTTTTGTCCAGTGGATCTTGGACGCTAATTGAAGATCTTCCATTACATCTTTGTGACGTTTCTGCAATAATATGCTGTATAATTTTCTTTGTAAAGAAAAAACAGCTTTTATTTGAGTTTTTATTTTACTGTGGTATTATTGGAGGGCTTGTTTCTATACTTACTCCTCAAATTACTCTATATGATGGTAATTATTTCTATTATATAATGTTTTATTTTAAACATGCTTCAATAATAGTAATTCCTATAGCAATCATGTATAGAATGAAAATGAAATTAAGAGAATATTCCTGGTTAAAAGCATTTACTGGTATTAATATTCTTTTAGCTATTGTTATGCCAGTCAATGCTGCTCTTGGGTCTAACTACCTATATGTTGCAAAACCTCCAATTGTAAAAAATCCTCTAATTTTAGGCGCAGGTCAAAATACTATTTTAGGTTTACCTGACTATGTTTTTGGTTTTGAAATAATACTATTAACATTGCTACTAATATTTTACGCTATATTTAAGCCTAGAAAATAAAAATGAAGAAATTTTTATTATTTATTATTTTATTTCAAAATTGTAATAATTCAATTGAAATTACAGATAAATTATTTAACGATAAGAAACTGGAAAATTCAATTATTATGGAATCTAAAATAAATTCTCAAAAGTTAAGTGATGAAGCTCAAAATATAACTCAAAAGTGGTCTAGTTTAGGTGAGCTTGAAAAAATTATTGAAGGCTTAATTTCTAAAAATTATTCTGCTTTAATGGAAACAGATAACTACCTAAACGAATTTATAACAGAATTAAAAAAAACACTACCCAAAACTTTAAATTTACCATCAATAAGTTCTAGAATTGTTGTTTTAGAAACAAATATTCTAGAATTAGAGTCTGTTTTATCCAATGCACAAATTTCGACAAAGAAAAGAGTTTTAATGACTAATAAATCTATTGAATCTTATTATAATCTTATTTATCAAATAAATAAAATTATTGAAAAAGAACAGCAAAAAATTACTTATTAGCTTTTTTGGAAATTAAAGCGTCTTTACTAATTTGAGCTAAATTAAAGTTTGGAGCAATATCTAGGGCTTTATCCATTATTTCAATAGCAGTTTCAATATTTAAAGTTTTATTTTCTTTAAAATGTATTAGCCCTTTTAAGTAAATAAATGCAGCTTGCAGAGGTACTTGGTATTGAGACTGAGAATCATAATATGACCTCATGATATCACTTCTTGTGTTAGCAATCCCAAAAGTAATGTGTTTTGTTGCTCCTAATAAGTCATCAAGTTGAATTTTTAAATCTGCCAACTCATATGCGATGAGTGCATTAGGATTTCTTTTGAAAAGCTCTTCATAATGCTCTACAGATCTTTCAATTTGGTTCAATGCCTTCAGAGAAATAGCCTTAACTTCAACAGCCATATCTGAATCATTTTCGTTTCTTTCAATTCCGATAGTATTTAAAGCTTGAACGTGTCTACCATCATTCATGTATAAAACAGCTAAAGTATCTACTCTTGCTTGATTTGGAGATAAAATATTAAGATGTGTTAATGCATTTATAACCCCTTGAATATCTCCTTGTGTTTTCATTTGCTTATAATATTCATTGTAATGATTAAGAACAGATTTTTCAGACTGTGAAAATGTTGAGTTGGTAACAAAAATTAATAATAGAAATAAAAAATGCTTCATAAAATTCAATTTATTTGACGAAACTAGTGATAATTTTAAAACTAACAAAAAAATGAAATTTACGATTGTTTAAACCCATTTTAATTATTTAACTTTTTTTTTAACTGCGCAAAAAAATTATAAAATATCATAATATTTTTAATTAAGCCTTATCTAACAATTATTTTCCAACTGTAATAACGAGTGTTTAATATATATATTCCAGAAGATAAATAATCATGAATTAAAATAGTCGATTTTGATGAAGAGTTATAACTTGCTTTAATATCAATTTTTTGACCCAACAAGTTATATAATTTAAAACTCTCAATTCCTAGGGTATTTAATATTTGAATTTGCTCATCAGAACTAATAGGGTTTGATTTTAGTTTAAGTGAACTAGTATTGAAATAAGAATTTGATAAATTATTTGAAAAATAACTTTCTCCAAAATGAAAACTATCATTTCCAATTACATTTCCAATTAATCTTCCTGGAATATCATCAATATATGGATGTATACCACCCCATATTCTTGATAAACTGCACTGGTCTGCAGCATCTCTATAAGTGGCCCACTGCAATTCTATATCTTCACTTGGCCCTTGTTCGAATACTAAAAACTCATTTTTGGTTGCAGAAAATTTTCCAATGCCACCAGGAAAATAAGGACTTCCAGTAAACAAAGTCAAAACTTCTGCGGCAGATCTAGAAAATGTTGAATGCCCTGAAACATATCCTGCAAAATTGGGGGTTACAAATGTTGGTCTTTGATAAGGCCACCAATCATCTGCCAAGATCCATCCCACACTAGCTTGATCCACTTCTATATCATCTATATAGTCATGTCCTCTCCATGTATATAGTTTAATTTTACCTATATTTTCATTATTTTCTCCAGATAGTAAATCTCCATCTTCTACTGTTTCTATATAGTTTTCAATAATAGGTAATCCTTGAGGATGGTAATTTGCCAATGACGAGTCTGAACTCTGTCCAAGGCTAGAGAGATATCTAATAATTGATATTGGTCTTACGAAATCATACCAACCTTTAATTCCCCACACTGAAATTGCTGCATCGTGCAATGTACCTCCTAAAATAAAATATGATTTAATATCCCATTCTAAATTAGGCAAAACTTCTCCCATTCCTTTAAATTTCTTGACTAACAGAGGGTCATCATTAACCTGATTTAATAATACAAACCAATGTCCAGGAGGTGTTTCTGAGTCTGGGCCATCCGCCCAAAACTCAGCTAACACTCTTGTGTAATCTCCTCTAAGAGAGTATTGTGATTCATAAGCAAGATTGGTATATGGATTAGAATCATGTCCATTACTCATATCACCACCTGAAAAATAATTGTAAAAATTATCATAATCTGAAATATTTGACGGAAAGTTATTTAATGAAAAATTACCCATTGAATTTGGAGATATGTCCCAAGAAATATTATTTCCAGATGATAAGTGTGAACCCCATATTGGAACCATAGAAAATGCATTTATAAAATCTAGTGTTTCTTGTTCTGAATTATTAAATAAAGGAGGGGGTCCAGGGTCATGGTAAACATTGTATGTATTATTGTCTCTTGAAAAAGTGACTAAGTCATCACTACTTAATCCAAAAGGGTGAACGTTACCCCATTCTGCACCAAGAAAAGCAGGTGTATCTTCGTCAATTAGTTGGCCACTTTGATCTATAAAAACATTTAAAGAAAGAGGTTGCCATCTGTTAGGATCATTAATATTTTGATTACCACTTAAAATTGGCGACAATGGATCATTTACAGCTTCATAGTATTGATTTTGATAATTCAATTGCTCCATAGAGCCATCATCAAGACCATATTGAATATAATTTTCCGCAATGTAATTACCTAAATTAATTGGGTCTTGTGTATTATTAAAAGTATCATA
>Ga0315320_10005722_pt1 | contig 10153 bp, 8 predicted proteins | sample M140m21515metaG_FD_203458 | JGI IMG/M metagenome (GOLD analysis project Ga0315320, IMG submission 203458) | Ammonia-oxidizing marine archaeal communities from Monterey Bay, California, United States - M1 40m 21515 | ecosystem: Environmental > Aquatic > Marine > Coastal | place: USA: California...
GGCTCAGGAAGAAGAGGTCGGGCGCGCGACCCGCAGCTTGCCGCTGTGGTTTGCTGAGCAGATCTGGTTGTCGACACCACACCGCGCGACCGCTGCCTTGGCGATGGCGGAAAACGGTGGTTGGGCTGTGCTGGGGCGTCCCTGGCCGGAAGAGCAATTGACAGCGCAGTTGCCCGACAGCGAGCGCGCCAACACCATTCTAGTAAGTGGCCAGATGCGGATTGATGGTGATCAACGCCGCATCGATCTATGGGCATACGACTGCGCTACGAAGCAGCGTCTCGGTCACGCCGCGGCTGAAGGTGCCCATGCCGAGCATGGTCAGTTGCTGCTGCAGTTGATGGCCGAACTGTGGCCGTTGATCGGAGGTCCCGAAGGATACAAACCGCAGCTTGGTGACCCGGCTTTCTGGCATCGCTATGCGGACGGCATGAGCCAGCACTCGGCGTTGGTGATTACGCAAAGCGGCGGGTTGCCACGCGACCGTTTGTACGGCGAGCGCTTCATTACTCAGTGGCTGCAAAATGCTGCGCTTGCCGAGACACGTTGGCAACCGGGCTTTTGGTTGCTCGGTTCGGCGATGTGCGTTTTGCAGGATCTCGGATCGAAAGTCGGGGCGGAACACGCGCGCTTGATCTCGGAAGTTTTCCGTCAATCGCCTGCTGATTCGGCCTTTGTGCGATTGTGTGCGCGAATCCTGCCGGCTTGTGGCCTGTTGCCCATGTGGCAGGCGCGTCGCGATGAGATTATGGCCGCCGCTGCACAAGATGCGAACTTGACGGCGTGGATCGAACGTGCCGAAAGCGCAGCGCAGGCGAAGCCGGCTTCGTAGGAGCTAGGCCGGTCGCGGTAGGCTGTGCGGCGTTGATCGACTGCGATGCCGCGCCGGGTTGCTCGACGAGGAGGCTGATCTCGTCAGAGCAGGCTGCTGACTACTTTGGCGGTGTTGCGCCGCACAGGGCCGCAAGCATCGATACGACTGGTCGCGCACTTGGCGTTCCGTGTTGCCAGTCGCCACCTTCGCAGCCACTGCCGCCGATGTCGATGTGCGTGAATGGCAGTGGTGCGGTGCTGTCATTGCCGTGGTGCTCAAGGCCGCCCGCTAATACCAGGAACGCGGCCGGGAACTGGTGTCCGCGCGCCGTTGCGGAGCTTGCTGCGTTGTTGCATTGCAGCACGTCGTCTGCCTTGGTCTTGCCTGCCACGAAGGCGTAGTCCTCACGGCGAAGGCGTGATACTTCGAATGGATCCCCGAGCATGTCGCCTGCAGCGCTAAGGGAGGCCGAGGTGCCGGCGCTGCGTGCTGGACCGTTATCTAGGGCGATATTGTAGTCGCCGACGGCGCGGCCGGCGTGGCCGGTCAGCGTGGCAACCGTGAACAGTTCTGGGCCAGTTGTCTTCTTGGCGGTGACGCGCAAGTTGGAGAGCAAGTCGGCGAGTACCAAGCGACCTTCCGCGTCGGTGTTGCCGATGCGCACGCGGCAGCCTGCATGGCTTTTTACGATCTCGTCGGCGACGAACGCATCGCTGCCGATGCTGTTGCGTACGCATCCTAATTCCGCAATCACATGCACTCCCTTAATGCCAAGCTTAGCGGCGGCGAGGACGACTCCGGCAGCAGCGGCTGCGCCGCCTTTGTCCCGGCTCATGCCAGCCATGTGTCCGTCGACCTTTAAGTCGGCGCCGCCGGTGTCGTAGGTGACGCCCTTGCCAGCTAGTAGGATGGTGCGGCGGATTGTGCCCTTTGGTTTGTACTCCATGCGTACGACGCATGGACGGTGGCGTGCGACCGCCATGGATGAGCGCGCGACCGCCATCAGTAAGGGGTAGCCCTTCTCGAGCTTCTGCTTGTCCTTGTTAATGGTCACTTTGACAGCGGTGCCGCGGCATGCGGACTGCACATAGGCGCCAAATTTCAGTGGGGCCATACGTTCTGGGTTGGTGCCGCATAGATCGCGTGCGAGGCGCATGCCGTCTTCGACCGCGGCAACCCACTTGGCGGCTCCGTTAGAGAAGGAGCCATCTAGTGCGCAGATTCCGAGTTTCGTCACCGGCTCGACGTTCTTGGCTCCGAGGTCTTCGCGAGCTTCAAGTGGCTGCCATAGGCCACCGCAGGCGCCGAGTGCTGCGATCGTTGCCGCGTGACCGTGTTCGATCCCGCTTTTCGGTGCTGGTTGCAAGATGAGCAGCACGGACTTGGCGCCGGCATCTCGTGCACGTTTGATGCCACGGCTGGCAGCTTCGGCGTAACGCCGCACGTCATCGTAGTCGCGTGTGACGGGGCCGGTGGGGGCAATGATCAGGCGGCCGCCGGCAATGCCTGGCACAGCGACGAAGTTCACAGCGCTTGAGGCGCTCGCGTCGCTGGTCGCGAGTGATTTTAGTGCGTTAGCGAGCGGCTTGATCTTGGCCTTGATCGGGTCGTGGCCAACGAGCACTACGGCGTCGTAACTGGAGCGGGCGAGGACAGCAGTTTCAGGAGACTTTTCAGCGAGGATGCGCATGCGTGCATCGTGCAGTCCGACGTGCCTGCGGGCAACGATATGCGGCGCGGAAGTGATGGAAGGATTCCGCGATTGCCTGGCTGCCATCTGTGGTATGCGGTGCGCAGTCCACGTGTTTGTGCCGGTCTGATTACTCGCTGATGTCACCCAGATCGCTGCGAAAGTGGGTGCGGGCGATCAGTCAGAGTGCTCGCCGGTCGTCCCCAAACTTGCCGAGCGCACCCTGATTGGTGGTGCAGTGGTTTGGGGCCTTGAGGCGTATGCCTGGAGTGGGCTATGTGCCGCAGGAGTCCACGCGCGGGCCGTCTGCTATGCGCGAGGGCCGTCGTAGCAGGTGCGGTCCGGGTTGCATACTTTCGGCGTCACTAGTTCATCGTCGGGGCCTATTGGTGTGCATGTCTTTTGACACCAGTAGTAACCATCACCTGGTTCGTCGCGGTCGTCGTAAACAACGTCCGCCATCGATTGGGTGAGGATGTGTTTCATCGAGAACGCGGGACACGGATGCTTGGGCATCAAATCGTCGTGCGTCTTCAGTTTTTGGTTACTCATCTGGATCACCTCGTTGCTTGTTCTAGGGCGTCGCGCACGACGGCTTTGCCAATAGGCAGTTTGAATGCGTTGTGAGCCAGCGGTGCAGCGCCTTGAAAGGCCTTCTCCGCGACACGTTTGAACAACTTCGTGGATGGTTCTTTGCCGATTAGCATGGCAGCAGCCTGCGGTCGCGGCATTGGTACTGGGGCGACTGCGCCGAGCACTACCGAGGCTTCCGTGATCTTGCCGTTAGCCATGACCGTGCGAATCGCGCATGCAGTTGTCGCCCAGTCAAAGCTCTGCTTCTCGCGGCTTTCGGCATAGGTGCAGCGTGCGTTGCTGGCCTGCGCTGGAATGTGAATGGCGGTGACAATCTCGCCGTCATCGAGCGTGTGCTCTGGGTTTTCGGCGCGCGGTTCCTCGGGGAACAACTCGGAGAACTTGCGGCGACGAGTCTCCTTGCCAATGACCGTGGTGTATTCGGCATCGAGCGTCAAGAGTGGTGGGGCTAGGTTGCTTGGGTGCACACGCACGCAATCAGACCATCCCATGACCGCATGGTATCGGTTCTGACCAGTCATCGCGAGGCAGGTCGGGCCACGGCCACCATGTAGGCAGCGGAACGCTTCGCTGCGCACATACCAGCACCGGGTGAATTGCAGGATGTTGCCAGCGATTGTGCCGCGGTTACGAACCTGTGGTGTGCCAGTCGTGCTGGCAGCACCAACGAGTCCTTCGAACTGAGCGCCTTGTAGCGCTTCGTGGTTCTCGATTTCGGTCAGTGTCGTTAATGCACCAATACGAATGCCGCCATCTGCTTCGACGGTGATGCCTTTAAGCTCATCCTTGAGCGGTAGCAAGTTGACGATGTTGGTCGGCGTTTGTAGCCGTTCCTTCATGCGGTCAACGATGTCGAGTCCGGCGCCCTTGATGAGGGTGTTTGGTTGTGCAGCTGCTGCATGAGCCTCGTCCAGGGACTTCGGCACGATGTAGGAAAACGGTTTCATGGATAGTTCCTCGCTTTACTTGGATGCGATGGCCGCGAGGACCTTCTCTGGTGTGATGGGGATATGGCGCACGGGGGCACCAATCGCGTGGAACACGGCATTGCCGATCGCTGCAGCCGTCGCCGTGGATGGGGGCTCGCCCAGTCCTGCAGCTCCGGTGTTGTTGTGCCCGTTGGCTACGGAGTGCATGTGACACTCAATATCGGGCAGGTCTTTGGATCCTGTGATCTTGTAGCGCAGGAAATCGCCGTTGAGCATGCGGCCACTGCGTTGATCCATGATGCGTTGCTCGTGTATCGCGTAACTGACGCCTTGGATCATTGCGCCGATCACTTGGCTTTCGGCCAGTTTCTTAGCGATCACTAGACCACAGTCTTGGATGCCGAACATGCGCGTTACCTGCACTTCGCCGGTCCACGTGTCGACGCGGACTTCGGCAAACTGCACGCCGCAGACACCCGGGTGAAACGGTTTGTCGCGGTAGTTAGGGAAGCGTTCGCCGTGAACTTCAATCGGCGTTTGGCCTACTAGCTTGCACGCTTCGGTGAAATCGAGACTTGCGTCCTTGGTGCCCACTTTGCCGTTTGCACAAGTTACGTTTTTCTTCGGTACGCCGAGGTGATCAGCGACCAAGGCTATCAGTTCGTTTTTCGCCAAGAACGCCGCGTGGCGAACCGCTGGCGCGATCGATGGTGTTGTGGTGCTGCCGCCAGAAGCCGGTCCCAATGGGTCAGCGGTATGGCCGGTAATCGCGCGCACGCGCGAAGCAGGGATGCCGAGCTCTTCAGCTGTGAGGATCTGCAGGACAGTTTTTAATCCTGTACCGATATCCTGTGAGCCGTTGCGGGCCTCGACCATACCGTCCGGATGGATGCGGCAGGTCATGCCATAGCGTTGGCGTCGACCGCCGTGACGTCCGAGTTGGCCCCAGCGAGCACTCGCACAGCCAACGCCGGTGACGTAACGCTCGTTCGGATCGTTCTTCTTTGCACGCGCTTTATCCCAGCCGAACTTGTCGGCGGCGAATTGCCATTGGTCGTGGCGCATGGCTTCCGAGTCGTTTTTGAGGCGGAATGCCAGTGGATCCATCGAAGCCTTAGCAGCTAGTTCATCTAGGAACATCTCGGCGCCAAACCATCCTTGTGGGTAGCCTGGCGCGCGCATTGATCGTGCTGGATCGGTGTCGCAAGCAATGTCTTTGTGCTTGCGGCGTGTTGCAGCGCCATTCATGTAGTAGTTCGGGTAGCGGACCGCTCCGCCGCGGCCGTTGTAGCCACATCCGCCAAAGCTACGCCAATCCCAAGCGGTGATCTTGCCGTCCTTGTCGATGCCGCCGCGTACCTGCATCAACGCAGACGGGCGGTTGCCGGCCGCAGTGTGCTCTTCATGGCGGTCGAGCATCAGTTTGACTGGCTTCTTAGCTTCGTGTGCTAGGAGCGCGCAGGCTAACCCTTCGATGCCGGCTGAGAACTTCGAGCCGAAGCCACCGCCGACGAACTCAGCGTGCACGTCGACCGATTCAACGTTGATGTTGTGAGCGCCGAGTCCCCGAGCGAGTTCGCCCTGTATTCCAAACGTGGCCTGCGTCGACGCCCAGATTTCGAGGTTGTCGCCATCCCAGCGACAGGTGTTGCCGTGTGTCTCTAGCGAGCTGTGGGTCTGCACTTCTGTGCGGTAGGTGCCCGTATGAGTGTGTGTTGCGTCAGTCAAAGCCATGTCGACTTCGCTGTCCTCGTCCCACTCTTCATCGAGTTGACCTTTTGCATCAATCATCGGTGCGTCCTCATCCATGAGGTAGTCGACGTTGTGCTGCTCAGTCTCGTAGTCCGCGCGAATTTTCTCGATCGCGTCGCGAACGAGGTCGAGTGTTTTGCCTGAGACCGCGGCGACGGCGTCGCCAACTAAGCGGATCTTGTTGCCGTTTTTCTTTAACGCTACGACTGCAGTGATGCCGGGCATTGCTCGCGCTTCATCGAGGAAGAGCGACTTAAGGGTGCCACGCGCGATCGGTGCTCGCAGGATCATCGCCTGCTGAAGATCTGGGAAGTTGATGTCGTAGGCATACTTCGCACGTCCCGTGGCCTTTTGAATGCCGTCAGTCCGGTCGACGTCAGTGCCGACGGTCTTGTATTCGGTTAGTGCGTCCCATGGTGGAGCGTCGCCTTCTGCTGGATTGACCTCGATCTTCTCGATTCGGTCCTTCTGTTTCGGCGATAGTGCTTTGTAGCCAACAGAGATCTCTACGGCGCGTGGCTTGTTTGGGTTGGGCGTAGTCATTACTTGCCTCCGCCGTTTGCGGTCTTGTCGATTGCTTCCATGACTCGGCCGTAGGTGCCGCATCGACATAGGTTGCCAGAAAGGTCTTGGCGCATTTGCTCCGGAGTCGGCTTGTCGTGCTTCTCAAGGCACGCGAGCGAACTCATGACCATGCCTGGAGTGCAGAAACCGCACTGCAAGGCGTCACATGTGACGAAGTTCTTTACGAGTGGGTGTGTCTTGTCGCCGTTGGATAATCCTTCGACAGTACGCACCTCGGTGCCGACCGCGTCCATCGCAAGCGTTAGGCAGCTGTTGGTTGGCATGTCGTCAACGAGCACCGTGCAGCCACCGCAAGCGCCGCGGTCGCAGATTTTCTTGGCACCCGTCATGTCCATGCGATCGCGCAGAGCATCGAGCAGAGTTGTGCGCGTCTCGACTTTGACGCGCTGCTTTGCACCGTTGACCGAAAGCGTAATCTCATGTTCGCCGGGTCCGAACGAATCTGGGGTTGGCGGTCCCGCAGCAGCCTTGGTTGCGGCGGTGATGCCCGTAGTTGCGATGCCGGCGACGGCAGATCCCTTGAGGAACGAACGGCGGGAGACGCCGTGATCAGGTGGGTGCGACATAGTGCTCGGTTCTGAGAGTCTTGTCATAGTCTACCAAGATGGGGGCTACTTACCCGCCTCGGTGAGTACCGAAGCTGATACATCACCGGCTTCTGTGGCCGTCCCGTAGCTCGACTACTCGATCCAAGTGGCTACATGCGGCAGACTGTTTGCATGCCAGTCCGCACTTTGAAGCTTCTTGCCCTGCTTTTGCTGCTCGTTTGGTTGCCCAGCTGTGCGAGTTCGCCGTTGAGCATGTCGCGGGACGGTGACGTTGTTCAAATTTTGAGCGACGGTGCGCCGTTTGCCGTGGTGCATGCCGGCGCCGAGCCGCGACCGTATGTTTGGCCGTTGTTTGCGCCCGGTGGGGTCGAAGTGACGAGGAGCCACCCGATGGCGAAGCGTGAGGGGGAGCAGTCAGATCACCCTCATCATCAGTCGCTCTGGTTGGCCCACGGCAGTGTCAACGGATTTGACTTCTGGCACGGTAGGGAGCATCACGAGCGGATTGAATTGCAATCAGCTCTGGCGTCGTTCGAAGGAGAGTCCGGAGTGCTTGTGCACTGCGAATATAAGTGGCTAGTTGATGACGCTAGGCCAGTCATGAGCGAGATGCGTCAGTTACGTTTTGATGATCTCGGCGACGTGCGGGTGATTGATGTGTTGGTTGAGTTCCGTGCTGAGGTTGATGATGTGGTCTTTGGTGACACCAAAGAAGGGATGTTCGCCATGCGTTTGCATCCAGCCCTTCGAGTTTCCGGCGCAGTTGCGACTGGTACGCTACGCAATAGCGAGGGCCGTCGTGGCAAATCGGTTTGGGGGCAGCGAGCGCGTTGGATTGATGACTCTGGCGTCGTTGATGGCAAGCAGGTTGGCGTGACGATGATGGACCATCCTGGCAATCTCCGCTTTCCGACTTGGTGGCATGCGCGTAATTATGGCCTGCTGGCTGCGAATCCATTTGGCATGCATGACTTTGAGAAGCATCCCGCGGGCACTGGAGATTTTACGATCAAGAAAGGGGAGACGCTTTCTTTGCGTTACCGCGTGTTGTTACACGGTGCCGGTTGGAGTGATGCGCGTATTGAGGCTTCGTATCAGGACTGGGTACGTGAGTAGCTTGAGAATGACAGCTTTCGCTTGGCTAGCCGCAACAGCGGTGGCTCAGCAGGGTGGTGTGGAGTTGTTCGTTGGCGAGACTTTGTTTGTTGGTGGCACACGATTGTCATCGACTTGGTTGCATGAGCAAACGAGTGGCATGCGCCGCTCGACCTCGTCTGCGGCCAATCCAGATAGCATCGATCGTGACCGCAACATCTATGTGCTGGGAGGCACTCACGGTTTGCGCCGGGGGACCGATGTGACGTTGTTGGTGCCTGTGGTGCATACGGATGCTGCTTTCGGAGCAACGCCGAATCAGATCACTAGTGACTTTACCGCGCTTGGCGACGTCTCGTTGACCGTGCGCCAAAGGCTGCATCATCAGGTTTGGGAGCGTGGCGCTTGGAATACGTCGGTGCTCGCAGGCATGCAGATGCCGACTGGCGAGGATGGTGAGCGTGATGATTCGGGGTCTTTATTACCCGCTAACTGGCAGGCAGGTTCTGGCTCGTGGGACCCCTTTGCCAGCGTCGCGACGACACTCGAGTTTGACCGGCTTCGTATCGACGCCAACGCGTTCTACTTCTTGCCGATGGAAGGAACGCAGGGCTTTGAGTCCGGTGACGTGTTCTCCAGCACTCTCACGTTCGGCTATCGGGCGCTGATGACGCGATATCCGGGCCCGACCGTCAGCATCAAGGGTGGGATTCGTTATCGTCATGAGGGGCGCGCGCAGCAAGGCGGCATGTCGTTGTTAGGATTTGGACGTGACGAACTCTCGGTTCGGTTGGGCGCGACGTGGCACCCGATTCCCAACTTGGACCTAGTTGCGACCTTTGAGGTGCCGATCTGGCAAGACGTCAACGAATCTCAGCTTGGCGTCGGCTATCGTTTGATCGCTGGCGTTGGCTGGCGGTTCTGATCGAACTATGAGAACTCTGTTCCTAGCGTTACCCCTGAGTTTGCTTGTCATGGTGATGGCGGGTTGTGCTACGCCCCACGGGTCTTCGCCACCGTTCGAATCCACGACTAGCCTCCGGCTTCTGCTCTATGGTTGAACATGAAACGATGAACTCTTCGGTTTGGCGAAGAGTCTCGAGCGTCAGTTAGATGCTCATGTAACCGCAGACGCTACCGAGCAGTGGATCACGCTTGCCTTGCGTCGCAAGTCTGTCTTTGACCCTCATGCGATTGCTTTGAAGGTGCCTGATTGCGGCTACAAACTGCGACGAATCGAGTTTCAGGCTGTTGGCGAACTAGCCGGGGATCGCTTTGTTATCGCGGGTAGTGGGCAGGTCGTGAATCTCAGTGATGCTGCCGTTGCTGCTGGGCAAGGTGAACTGCGGGGGGCCTTCGAGGCGCCGGTTACAGAGTCTTCCCAATTAGTGGTCGAGTCGTTTGTGACGGGCGGAGCCCGCTGATCAAGCCGCGTTTACTTCGAGAATGGGGTGCGGCCGTTAGCAGATCGCGTCATCGGTGCTCGTAATACGATGTTGGTGATGATGCCGGAGTCATCGAACGAGCCGAAGCCGATGCGGCCCCAATCGAAGGCAGTGTCGATCGCCGATAGAATGGGTTCGGGTTGATTGTCCCAGAAGACGCGGACGACACCCTCATTGGCGCGACGCTCTATGCGGACGTGGTGCCAAACGTCGTTACCCCAATCGATTCCTTGCTTGGCGATTGGGGCAATGTTTGTGCGTGGTGCATCTTGCACACGAAATATGTTGTGTGCGTTTGCGTCTGGGGACGTCGCCATGTGCGTGTAGTAGAACCGGCTCGCTGACTGCAAGCCGAAGAAAAGACACATGTCACGGTGGCCGTAGTTGCGACCTGTTTGCTTTAAGTCAACGTCGAGGTCGAAGTCGCGGACCTCAAGGTTCTTGATCAGTGCGATGCTGGTGGGGGAGCGATGTGGCGGCTTGTATTTACTGCCGCCGAGTAGCTCGAGCCCGTGCTCATCACCTTGTTGGTGCCACTCCCAGCGTGCTTCGTCGGTGAATGCGAAGTCTTGGAGGGCACGCTGTTCAAGGAAGTTCTGTTGGTAGACAATCGGCCATTGCTGGGGTCGGTCGCCATGCGAGTTCATGCTGCCGCAGGCAGCTAACAGTAGTCCTGTTGTGTAGATCGTTACTCGCACTAG
>Ga0315320_10005723_pt1 | contig 10152 bp, 7 predicted proteins | sample M140m21515metaG_FD_203458 | JGI IMG/M metagenome (GOLD analysis project Ga0315320, IMG submission 203458) | Ammonia-oxidizing marine archaeal communities from Monterey Bay, California, United States - M1 40m 21515 | ecosystem: Environmental > Aquatic > Marine > Coastal | place: USA: California...
GTTGTTGTTGCGGAGAATCTTGAATTTTTGCTATTTCTAAATCACTAACTCGTGTAAAATCTCTATCATCTCCATCTCTATATTTACCTTTGTTAGGTCCGTTGTGGGCTTGAGTCATCCATATCATATAGTCATCATCAAAATCAATTATTTTATAAACATAACCATCAGGTCCATCCACTTTAAATTTAATAAAATCTCCTCTTTTGAAAAATTCTTGTTGTTTTACTTCTTGCAGAGGTTCTTGTTGCACCATAGGTGTATCTCCAATAAGTGTTCCAAAATTATTGATAGGAGCATCTTCAATTTGATTTTCAAAAGGATTTGTCCAGAAAGTAGATTCATTTTCAGTAATTTGAACTGTTTCCGGTGCAGCCTGTTTCAATATTTCAGGTGCTTCTTGTGTCGATTCTAATCTGTTTTGATTTTCTATTTCTATCTTTCCAAAAGTATCTTTTCCAGTTAATGTTTCAATATTTTCACTTCTCGTTAGAGATGTTAATTGGTCTACGTTAGCTTCAGTAATAATTCTCATCTGAATATTCATACTTTTTAGTTCTTGCATAAGCAATTTGAAAGCATATGGAACTCTTACAATACTAAAATCTCTTCCAAATCTACTCACATTAACTATATTAAATGTATTGTCAATATTTTGCGTGAATTTCAATGGGCCATCAGCCATAGGACTTAAAAAGATGTTTCGTGTTTCATTATAAACAGCAATGCATCCTGTTTGATTGCATACAGCCATATAAAACTGGTCTCCTCTTACCATCATCGACTCTTCAATAAAATAAGATAAACCGTGGGCAACTAAACAATCTCTATCCATTTCTCCTATTCTTAATCCACCATCATTAGCTCTTCCCCCAACAGTCTGTCTAGTTAATTTAGTTCTAGGACCTTTTGCACGATGATTAATCTTGTCTTTAACCATATGTTTCAATCTAAGATAGTAGGTAGGACCGAAATAAATTTCTGTTTCTAATTGTTCACCTGTCATACCGTTATAAAGAATTTCATTACCTGTTGAGTGATATCCAGATTTAATTAACATATCTCCCAAAATTTTATTTTTCGGTCCTTGGTTTTCAAATGCTGTGCAATTACCAAAACCACCATAAATCGCAGCACTTTTACTAGTTAAAGTTTCAACTAAATGACCTATTGTCATGCGACTAGGCATAGCGTGAGGATTTACAATAATATCTGGCCTTATACCATCAGCTGTAAATGGCATATCACATTCAGGAACAACTAATCCAATAGTTCCTTTTTGTCCTGCTCTAGAGCAAAATTTATCTCCTATAGCGGGATATCTTTCTTCTCTAATTCTTACTTTAGCAATTCTACCACCTTCATCACCTTCAGTCATAAAAGCTTTATCAACATAACCCTTTTGTCCTTTTTTGGGTGTTTTTGACATATCAATGTATGTTCCTGCTTGAGTTAAACTATTGGTTGCTTTTCCAATCATTACTACTTTTTCATTCATACGCGTATTTTCTCTAATTAAACCATTTTCATCTAATAATCCATAATCATAACCTGGTTTTTGACCAACAACAGAATTGTTTTGAATATTCATAAATTTTGAATCTATCTTTGATGAGCCAAATTTTGTTGTTTCTTCGTGAGATTCATACATATTATAGTATGTAGTTCTAAACAAACCTCTTTGTAGCGCACCTTCATTAATGAGAATTGCATCTTCGGTATTATAACCTGAAAAACACATTACAGCAACAATAGCATTCTCTCCATAAGGATGTTCTTCATTAGTTGTATATTTAAGATATCTAGATTTTGTTAAAGGAATTTGTCCATAGTTTAAAATAATTCCTGTTTTATCAATACGATTATGATAATTAGAACTATAAAGCGATGCTGCTTGTTTACTTTGACCACACGAAAATAAATCACGTGGAAATTGGTTGTTTTCTGGAAAGATAATCTGATTTGCCATAATACTTAACAAAAAAGAGTGATGAATCTCTGCGTGTGTTACGTGTTGAGAAAGATATTCATCACGCTTTAACGTGCTAAGAGCAATTTTAGAACTTTCAAGTTCTTGTGTATCCAAATATTCGATAATTGACGATGAAGCATTTAAACTTGATAAAATATCTGGTGTCATATATTTTGCCTGAGCGTGGATGTCGCAAACTGTCAGGTCGGTTTGTTTAATATTTAAAAATCCTGTTAACGCTTCGTGCCAAGTTAAATTACCGTTATTAAGTTTTTCCATAACAGATTCCCTTTCAAAACTTAAAGTTCCATTGGTTTTCATATAAAATAAAGGATGACACGGCCTTCCAGCATCAGTTGCAATAAGAATTTCATTATTTGTAATAAACCATCTGATACTAGTAAACACATTAATAAGATTATTTCTTCTATGGGCGCGAATTAATTCTACAAATAATTTGGGATTTCTCGTTACGCCAACCCAACCGCCGTTTACAAATACTTTTGTGACACTTGACATATATTTGTAAGAACATTCTTCTAATAATTGCATACCTAAATTGCGAAGATAAGGAATATATCCATTGCCAGAACAACCACTTGTAATCATTGTAGATATAGCTAAATGTTTGTGAAATCCAATATTTCCTCCGTCTGGTGTATGAATAGGGCAAATAATACCCCATTGTGTTCCGTGTAATAATCGGGGGGCAATAATTTTTGCACCGTCTGCACTAATATTTAAATTGATTTTTCTGAATTGGGCACTTGTCCCCCAATAAGATAATCTGTTTAAGTCTTGAACAACTCCTGCTCTTTTGGTATGTGCTGCCGAACCCCAACTTCCTTTAAAAGCTTTTCGAAATCCTGTTTCAACAACTCTATCAGAGAAATAAAGTGGAAAATTTTCTAAAAATAAATTTTTAAAATCCATATTTTGATATTTTGATTTATTTGCATAGGTCCATTCTTTATCTATTTTCAAAAATATGCTGTGTTGTTGTAAAGAATAATACTCTCTGAATAATTGGTGTAATAACATACCTGGAGTTTCAATTCTCTTGAAAGAAAAACTATCTCTATCTGTTGGTTTGTCTTCTCCCTCCTTTACTTTCAATAGCCTAAATACAATATAACCCAAAAATAATGCTTTTCGTTTGTAATTTAATTCTCCAATATGGGGCAAAAATAAATTCATTAATATTTCGTGAATTTGTGTTACTGTTTTGCCTTTTGTAAAGGACGCCATATATTTAAGTGCTGCTTGTTGAGTAAAAATACTTCCAGCGTCATGAATACACGGTCTAAATTCATCAACATAATCTGAATATTTATCAATATCCAATAAACAGGTTGTAATAATCTCTCTATCTGAAACAATACCTAATGCTCTCATCACAATAAATAAAGGTATAGGTTTCCTAATATTTGGAATATTAACAACAATTTGATTATTACTAGAACTGGGTTGTGGTGCAACAATTCTTACAGATAATGTTCTAATGGGTTTGGAAACATCTTCTGCTGCTGATTTGATTTCAGCTGCATAACTATAAACGTCGTTAAAATCTTTCTTAATATAAAGCATATTATTTGCGAATTTTTCTTGAGAAATAATTACTTTTTCTTTACCATCAATAATAAAGTAGCCTCCCATATCATTGCGACATTCTCCCATATTATAACGTGCTTCAGCAGCTAAACCATTCAAAATACATAATTTAGATTGCAACATAATTGGAAATCTACCTAAATACATTTTTTCAACAGTCATTGTTTCACGATGTTCTGTAAAATTTCCATCTTCTTTTTGTAACAAAATTTTAAATTTAAGTGTAACATCATAGTTAATTGTAGTTCCATATGACATATTTCGCAATCTAGCTTCATTTGGATACATAAAATGTTGTCTATCATTTGAATCATAAATAATAGGTTTTCCAACGTAAATTTGGTCGCCATTTTCTCCTCCTAAATAAATCTCACATTCATATTGATAATCATCATCGTGATAATTTTGCACATCATCTCCTTCAATAACACGATATTTACCTGGTCCTTTGAAAAAACGAATAGGATTTTTTTCATTGAAAATTTGTGAAATCCCCTCTTGCATAAAATTATCATATGAATCAATGTGATGTGTCACCTTAAAGCTAGGATTATCTCTAAAATACATATCAATAAATTTCCATGTGTCCGGATTATCCATATACTATATCATAAGCCTTTTTTTTAAAACTTATTTAATGATAAATATTATAAAAAATATATATCATTTTATTGATGCATCAAAGTCAGCATAAAAATAGCAATTAAAACAAACATAGTGATTAATGGTAATAAAACTAAAAACCACGAAATATTTTTGTAACCTGTTTTACATAATTTTTGTAATAAGAACGTCCAAATCAACACGTAAAAGGCTTTTATGGCAAAATAAACCATATTATGTGTTGGACAAGGTGCTTGTAAAGTTCCAATACAGTATTTATTAGAATTTCCTAAATTCTGTAACAGCATTCCAACTATTGATATGGTTGAAATAGCTAAATAAAATTGGGCTGGAGTACATAATGAATTAAATGTTTTTATAAGGTTCATTATATACATATTAAAAGAAAAGTTTATTGATTCTGGAGAGAGTATTGAGCTGCTTGTTTAGCACCACTATCATAGATTTTCGAAACATTAGGTGGGTTATAAGATATAATTTTTAATTTTTGGTCGATAGGCTGTTTCATTGATGAAGCACTGGCTATTGGGTCATTACCATTCCATTGATGATAAATATTTTTGGCGCCATTAGTGACATCCCACCAACCGCGTTGTAATCCTCCTAAACCTAAATTATACATTGTATTGGGTCCAATTAAACCACCACCTTTTTGAACAATGTCCGAGCCACCATTAGTAGATTTTGGAAATGCAGGTGGATTTGGTTGCTGTAATTTAGCATAATAATTGCTTCCAGGCGCCGCTTCACCATTCATTGAAGCCGGACCTTGAAAAGACGATGGTTGTGACCTAAACATATTGGAACCAGATACACATTGTCCGCATCCACCTCTCTGAGCACGGCGGCGTTTGCGACGACGCGTTTTACGTTTTCTGCGACGATGACGTTTCTTGTGGTGTGATTTTCTAGTTTTTACTCTACGCTTGCGCCTGTGAAGACTGCGCTTATGACGGCTACTCTTTCTGTGTTTTTTTGTGTGTTTACGAACCATATATATATATCAAAGATATTTTAATCTAAATCTACGTGTGTCAATAAATGTCTTCGACAGCAAATTTTATTTAATCCTAGTTCATCCAAAATGTGACCCTCTATTGTTTTTTCTATATTATCCTTTGTAACATAAATGACATTCTCTAATTCTATTCCCTTTGCTATCTTTTTTTGACGCACCTCTTTAACATAGTAAAGATATTTATCACCTAAAACTTTGCCACAAGTGAAGCATTTTACTGGAATAATCATGATTTATATATTATTTAGATAACAATCTATAAATCAATTTTCTAAATTTTAATTAAGCTTGTATTTTTTGTCTAAATAATAATATTCATCGATTTGCATATTTGGCGGATTCTTTGTAGGTCCAGTTTTATCTCCTCCTAAACATAAACCCTTTCCTTTCTTAGCAGTTGCCCATACACAACATAATGCATTGGTGCAAACACTTTTTTCTCCCAGAGACTTACATTTCAAATTTTCTCGATTCATCTCTGCTTCAAGCTCTTTTGGACTAAGAGATTCTACAGACTTTTTACAAAATCCTTTTTTCAAATCTTCATTGAACTGTTTTTTTGCTTCAAATTTTTTGATAGCAGAAGTATTAGAATTATCCATAGTCTCCATCACTACTACTCGCTTTACTTGTTGTGCTTTATCATTTGGAAATGTTACGTTATTCAACACTAGATAACTTACTATCAAAAAACAAATAATAGATACTAATAATATTTGCACAAAGTTTTCTTGAATAAATTTTAATGAACTATAAATAAAATCAAATCTATAATTTGGCATTTATATATATTTTAATTATTTTAAAATAAAAAGAATCATTGTAAATATAAGTATAATATGTCAACAATCTGTTTAAATATGATAGTAAAAAATGAAAGTAAAACATTGCCAGTATTACTTGAGACCATTAGAGAGATTATAGATTACTACGTTATTGTTGATACTGGTTCTGAAGATGGCACTCCTGAACTTATCAAAAAAATAATGGATGAGTATGGAATTAAGGGAGAAATCTATCACGAAAAATGGGTAAATTTTGGAGTAAATCGTGATCAGGCACTTAAAAAGGCAATAGGCAAGGCTGACTATGCATTAATTATTGATGCAGATGAAGAACTTTATTATACAGATGAAAACTGGTTTAAAACTTTAAATAAACAATGTTATTATTTGAAACGTTTATATGGTTCGGTAGAATATTATTTGCCCGGATTAGTAAATATTCAAAATAATAATGCAGCGGGTTGGGAATGGCGAGCACCTGTCCATAACTATTTAGTGGCCACAAAATTAGGAAATAATTATACGCGTGAAAGTGTAGGAATTAATATTTTACATATAAAATCCAATGTTCACGGAGGAGCGAAATCACACAATGTAACAACAGAACAAAAATATATGAAAGATGCTGGTCTGTTATTAGAACATCACAAAGAAAATCCCACAGACACAAGAACTATTTTTTATTTAGCCCAATCATATAGGGATGCTGGGAAACCAGAAGAAGCACTTAAGTGGTATAAAAAAAGAATGGATATGGGTGGATGGAATGAGGAAGTTTACTTTGCAAAATACAGTTATGCAATGTGTAAAGCGCGCACAGGCAAATATGATTTTGAAACTGAATTAATATATGATTTATTAAAAGCTTGGAATTATCGTAAAACAAGATTAGAGGCATTGTTCACGATTGTTAATACGTATAGAAGGAACGGTGCTTATCAACGAGCATTTGCTTATGGTATGTTGGCATTTGGGATAGAAAAACCAGAAGATTTACTTTTTGTTCATAAAGCAATTCACGATTATCGCTTCATTGATGAAGTGGCAATTGCCGCTTACTGGTGTGGACACTATCATATTGCTAAAAATTTAGGAGAAAAAATTCTTCGAGAAAAACGATTTCCAGCCAAGGATGAGACACGCTTAAGGAAAAATTTACAACACAGTTTAGATAAATTGGCTCAATTGGAAAAGGCAAAAAAGGAAATTATATCTGTATAATTTAATCCTCATCGGGATTAATTCTAATTATAGCAAAATTATGAAATTTATTACTAGGCATTGTGGAGAAACTATTGGGACATAATGAATTTGTTTCAGGATTTTTCCAAAATAAGTTATAGATAAAATTAAACATTATATATTACAAAAAGAAATTATATCTGTATAAAATATAATGCCACCTAGAGGTTTAAATGGAGGCGTAGCTAGAACAAAATTTCAATCAAATACATCTAAATTTGCAGGAAATAACCCTTGGAATTTTAACTCTTTTGTCACTTGTCGTGGAAGAATTGGAGGAGGTATGTGTAATTTAATACAAAAACGAACCGATGTTAGAGATAAAAAGAAAAATTAATTATAATATTAAATTCTTTATTAATATTATAATGAGTGGAAAAGTACCTAGTAGAGTTAGAATTACTAGAACACAACGCAATACACCAAAATACGCAGGCAATATGAATCAGGAAGGTTTAATGAGCTGTGGTTTTGGAAGAAACAGAGTTATATGTCAGAAAATTAAGAGTAGAACTGCTGCTCCTGCCGCTCCTCAAGTGGAGAAGGATTATACAGCTCCAATCATTGATACTACAAATGTCAAGCTCGCCGTGGTCTCGGGAACCACAGCATTAGGAAGCGTTACAGCTAATGAAACAGTAACGTGGTCTTTCGGTTCTGTTCAAAGCGATAAAAATATAGATGCTTCGACAGGTGTTATTACATTAAATGCTGTAGCCACAATTGCTGGAAGTATAGCTCCATATACTGTTACTGCTACTGATGCTGGTGGTAACGCAGTCACAACAGCAACATTTTCACCAATCTGCAGGGTGGTGTTGGGAACTAGTACAGACTGGGCTGTTGTTAAGACTTTTCTTAACGGTTTTGGATTGGGATGGACTGTCTATCAAATGAAAGACCACCAAAACTCGCACGGCACCGGCTGGTGGCATACATTAGCGGCTACAGGAACTCCATTAACAGCATCACCATACTTTTCAACGGGTGAACTCAATAATGGCGGCTCTGCTCTCACCAGTATCCTTGGTGCTTTAATACTAGTAATTGATGATAATGATAAAGTAATATGGAAAATTAATCCAGTTGGCTCGTCGCAGAACTCCCCAAACCTTGGGGTTATTTACGCAAAAAATAACGCCAACGACCCTTTATGGGTGTCTTTAAATTATATAGTGAAAGATCTAAATGATTTTCCGTTTGTAAATATAACAGGAGCACCTACATTTAGTGCATCTGCCCCTATAAATGGTAATTCAACGGGTGGCACCTTAGAAGATGATTGGTATAATGGCACTTTCTCCTCAGGTGCCAGACGGATTTTGGATGACTGTAGAAATAATTTAGGATTTAAATGGGTCTTTGTTCACAACGACCCAACCGGCGCGGCTCCCAATTATTCAGTTGGCGCCACACCACACGCCACATTCGTCAATCCCGGCAATGTATGGCCCTTGACTTTTCCATACCCTTCATAATAAATAATTTAAAATTAATAGGTCTACGATTACACTATAATATTAAATCTAAATTAATATTATAATATGCCAGGAAAAGGTATCAATGGAAGAGCGAATATGCAAAAATTTCAAATGAACTCTAAAAAATATGGAGGAAATCCTTTTAAATATACTTCTTTAGTAAGTTCTGTGGGAAGAGCCTCAAAAGGTGGTATGTGGAACTCTATTCAGCGTCGGGCCATCACCCATCCCCCGACTGCTCCTGCTGCACCAACTAATTTAATAGTAACTGATATAGCTGCGGGAGTGGTAAAAATCGTATGGACAGCTCCCACTAATATAGGAAGTAGCCCAATTACTGATTATGAATATGATTTAGATAATGGTGGATGGATCACAGTTACTCCAGCGGGACTTGAACAAACATTAACTGGTTTGACAGTGGGGGTGGCATATTCATTTAAAGTCAGAGCAGTTTCCATTATCGGTGACGGTGCTGAAGCAACAACTACTATTATTCAGTTAATACCTGATGCACCAACGTTACTTTCACAATTAGTGACTAGTGTGACGGGCACTGTGACCGCGCCGCCTACTCAACCCACTAATACAACGGTGAAACTTGAATGGACCGCGCCTGCAAATGCACCTATAACGGATTATTTGTTTTCGACTGATGATGCAAACTACACATCGAATGGTAGTGTGAATACAGCAATGTTCGTTTTCTTTTCGGCCTTAGGTATTCCCGTTCCGGCGCCTTCCGCAACGCAGACATTTTATATAAAAGCAAAGAATAATGTTGGTATTTCACCATCCGTTTCAGTAACACTCGCCGGTTTCACACCGGGACCAATTACCAATAATGCGAACTTTCTCGCGGCTATCGATGGATATTTAGGCACCCCTGTTCAAAAAGAAGCTGTATTGAAAGCTTATTATAATATTGAGGATTGGAACGTCACTCAAGTTACTAGTATGGCAACCGCATTTGAAAATGGGCGTGCAACTACTTTTGGTGGAACTCTAGATTCTTCTACTTTCAATCAAAATATCGGTGGTTGGGACACTAGTTCTGTTACAAATATGAGTAGTATGTTTTATAACGCCACCGCTTTCAATCAAAACATAAATACCAATGGAAACAAATGGAACACTGCTGCTGTTGAATTTATGAGTGGTATGTTCAATGGCGCAGCAGCTTTCAATAAAAAAATTAGTACGTGGGATGTCAGCTCTGTTACAACTATGATGCAAATGTTTAAAGGGGCAACAGCTTTCAATAATGAAGCCAATGATTTAAATTGGGACAGAAATACGGGGTCTGTTACAGATATGAGTAGTATGTTTGAAGATGCGACCGCTTTCAACGCATCTGTTCTTTTTTGGGATACAACCAGTGTTACAAATATGAGCAGTATGTTTAAAGGGGCTACAGCT
>Ga0315320_10005727_pt1 | contig 10147 bp, 8 predicted proteins | sample M140m21515metaG_FD_203458 | JGI IMG/M metagenome (GOLD analysis project Ga0315320, IMG submission 203458) | Ammonia-oxidizing marine archaeal communities from Monterey Bay, California, United States - M1 40m 21515 | ecosystem: Environmental > Aquatic > Marine > Coastal | place: USA: California...
ATTTAAATTGATTGCGCTTATTGAGCCGGCTTCACCTGGGCCTAATTCCCATGCCCCGGCTATTGCAACATATGCTTTATTGCTGTCGACCGCGAAGCCCCATTCGATCCCACCGACAATCCCGCCTGGGCCGACTTCGACTTTCCATTTCAAACTCCCATCATTAGGGTTCAGAGCATAAAGCCACCCCGACTTTTGCCCCGCTAAAAGAAGTCGCTCACCTTGAGCGTTAGTAGTTAGAACCGGCGAGCTGCCAAAATCTAGGTCGGGCCCATGGTTTTCGGGACAGCCTGGGTCGTCGCCCGAGGTTATGCAAGCTACTGTGAACGCATCACCGGCAAGAGTTTGGGTCGTCCATTTGATATCTCCGGTATCCATGTCGAAAGCCATCACAGCATCAGACTCAGGCGCGGCTGGCACAGAATAGCTATCACCCGTCACTACATAGATGCTTCGGGTTTCAGGGTCTACAGTAGGTGCTGTCCAAACTGCTGCGCCACTAGGTGCCCACAATTGAGTCCCCACCGAATTTTTCCCCCGTTTGCTGGGAACCTCAGCGATTGTCCGAGTTTTCCATAGTGTTTTACCGTTATCAGCATCGACGCTCATAACACCGCCTCTAAAGGTACAGCACTCATAGTCATGCATTGAGCCCGCAACCTCCTCAAGAGAGGACAATGGTATGTATAATCGATTGTCGTGATAAACGGGTGTTCCAGTGATCCGCGCATGATCGTGATCATCCGCTTGTATTGTCCAGTTTTCCGTCCCCGTGTTTGGGTCAAGCGAATAGGCTCTTCCCGATAAATCACCGAAAAATAGGCTAATGGTGCCATTTTTAAGTTCGCCAAGAGTCATTGCCGTTCGGATTCCGCCGCTTGCTTCATATACCCATAGAGCACAGCCCGACTCTGCATCAAGCGCGATCACTAAGCCAGACCAAGTACCAAAATATAACCGTCCATCGGCCACCGCTGGTTGGCCTGACATACTTGAGACCCCAGGCACGCCGAATGCCCACTTATATTTAAGATTTGGCACATCCGATTTCGATAGCCCAGCATTGCCTGATGTTTGGTAGCGAGTATTGGCCGAATCGTTTCCCCAGCTATTCCAACCAGAATTAGCCTGCGTTACCTTTCCATCAAGTGCTGCATCACAGTAGGCCTCAGCTGGAATTGCAGCCGCCCCAGAAGCGTAGTCACCCAGCGATTTGCCAGTGACATATTCGGTAACTAATCGTCGCTCTTCATGCGAAAGATCTCTTGTATAAGGCGCCATTACTCCACTGCTTATCGTAGAGTAAACCTCTAGCGCATCTCTTTTTTTGAGGTCTTCGCGATTCGGCATTCGAACCATTTCTCTTTCGTGACAGTACGCGCAATTCGCTTGATATACTAAGGCCCCTTCATCTTCTTCGTGATGTCCTGCGCTAACGATCGAACTTATACCTACGAACAAAATTCCCAATATTAAAAATCGCACTGTGATCTCCCCGTTTGAATATCTGTGTCTTCGATTATTACAAAATTAACCTAGTCTCCGGTAGCAGTTTTTTGCCTCACACGGAGACAGAGCTTAAATAGTCACTACAATTTTGCCCATAGCACGCCGCTCGGACAAATCTTTGATAGCCTGTGCCGCTTCTGAAAGAGAATATCGAGCAGAAACGTGGGGACGGATCTTGTTTTCTGAAAAGAATGCATAGAGTTCACGGATATTTATTGCGTTATCCTCTGGTTGTTTTTCGGTAAACGCACCCCAGAAGACGCCAGCAATCTGACACCCTTTCAAAAGTGCTAGATTAAGTGGAATGGTTGGAATACCAGAAGGGAAACCGACCACAAGAAACCTTCCCTCCCAAGCTATACATCTCAGAGATGCCTCAGCATAACTGCCACCGATAGCATCGTATATTACGTCCGCACCATTTGGTCCCACAGCTTCTTTGAAGCGACCTGCCAACTCTTTTGTTCCAGCTTTGTCAAAAGGTCCTCTCGGATAAATCATTCCAACGTCTGCTCCTTTTGATAGCGCGAGTGCGGTCTTTTCCTCACTCGAGGTTGCGGCGACAACTTTAGCTCCCATAGCCTTACCTAATTCCACGGCAGCGAGGCCGACACCCCCAGCTGCGCCAAGTACCAAAAGCGTCTCACCCTTGGAAAGTTGTCCCCGTTGTTTTAACGCATGGTAGGAAGTCCCGTAAGTCAGCATGAACGCAGCGGCTTCATCATCTTGCATAGTATCGGGGATCAGCGAACATTTCTCAGGCGTGGTAATGACTTGCTCTGCCATGCCTCCCCATCCAACATATCCGATGACTCTATCCCCGACTTTAAAGTTTGACACAGAGGCGCCCACTGCATCGATCTCGCCAGCTACTTCTCCCCCAGGTGAAAAGGGTCGCTCAGGACGAAACTGATACTTGTCTTCGATTATTAGTGCGTCCGGATAGTTTACGCCACAGGCTTTAACTCTGATTCGCACTTCTCCATCTTTTGGGGCGGATATGTTAATATCTTCAATTCGTAACGAATCCGGATCTCCGGGGCTCGTACTTAAAACAGCTTTCATTGTGGTGAATCCTTTCTAATTTAACTCAATTCAGTTTTTGTTGATGACCGCGCTACTGATGTCCATGATACCGCTGTCGGTTCCGTTATTTCGAATAGATTACAAATAATACAAGCCTATTTTTGTATTCGCTACCTTCGGTTTTTTTTATTTAATTAGGCTCATTATAATGAATGGCACGATACGGTTATTAAGTTTAATGAGTTTTATTGTGGTTGCGGTAATGACGGTCACAGGGCCCTTACTGCCCATAATTGCAAGTGATTTTTCAGTGCTAGTAGGACAAGCGGGAATTGTAGTGACGGCATTTGCGGTTCCTTACGGACTTGCTCAACTCTTTTGCGGCCCTTTGGGTGACCGAATTGGGAAATTACGTGTTATAGCTCTTTCTGTCTTACTTTCAGTGGTTTTTGTAATTGCGTGTGGTCTGTCCGAATCCCTAGGCCAACTGACTATCTTCAGATTTTTTTCTGGCTTATTTATGGCAGGGACTATTCCTTTAGCTATGGCCTATATTGCTGATGAGATTCCCTATGACAGACGTCAATTAGTAATTGGTCGCTATATCAATGGGATCATCTGGGGAAACATTGCGGGAGCGACTTTGGGTGGGATCGCTGTGCAGTACTTTGAATGGCGACAAGTATTTTTCTTTCTAGGGATCTTGTGCAGCGTTATTGGAATCATCCTGTGGACTCGGTGTACGACCGAGAGGGTCATTGATACTCCGCAGACAGTTAAGCAAGTACTTCGACTTTATACAAAACTATTTGTTGAGGTTGCGCCGCGCACTGCAATGATCGCTGTAACTGCAGAGGGATTCCTGCTCTTCGGCGCGATGGCATATTTTGGTGCATATTTGCGCCAAAATTTTGGATTAGATTATGACATTGTGGGTTTAACTTTAGCATTTTATGGTTTTGGGGGATTGGCATATGTAGCTAGCGTTAAGTGGGTGGTTCCTAGGCTAGGCGAACGTAAAATGGTGGCGACTGGCGGAGGTATAGTAGGGTGTTGTTACTTTGCACTTTCAGTCACACCCGTCTGGTGGTTTTGTCTTCCAATATTTTTATTTGCAGGATTCGGCTTTTACTTGATCCACAATACTATGCAGACCCGTGCGACGGAGATATCCGTAGAATCTCGGGGCGCAACTATGTCTTTATGGGCATTCATGCTGTTTTTTGGTCAAGGATGTGGCGTATTAGTTTTCGGCAAGATAATTGATAACTATGGGTACACCATTGTTTTTACAAGCGCAGGATTAGGAATGATTGTTTTAGGGCTGTGGTTTCAAAACCGCATACGGATCCTAGAAGAAAACTGCTGACTCGCAATTCGGCACAAGTTTAAGATTTCTATAGATGATTTTTGAACCAATTACTGGCAGCACCGCTGGTCTCTTTGAATTTTTCGGTGTATGCGCCATAGTGATTCGAGTTAATCACTACCAAGTCTTTTGGACCAGGAACTAGGTTATATAGATCTAGTGCAATATCTGACGGAGTTGTGGTGTCAATTGCGGAGACGATCATCAGGAGCGGAGTCGGACTGATCTGTTTCATATAGCCAGTGACATCATATTCGACCATATACTCAAGAGATCTCACCGTTACTCGGTTTTCCCAGGTACACTCTGGATCCTTATCAACAAACTGGTGAATATAATTATATGTTTCTTCGCCAGGAAAAACGTGAGGTTCTTCAGGATCCAGTGAGCACATCTTCACGTATTTAGATTTCTTTCCCGACACCCTGTCTATCCTATCTTTATCTAACATTTGGTGAAAGTCATCAACTGCACCAATTGGCAGGAACTGTTGTAAGTTGCGATGGCCGTTCATAAAGGGAACTTGGCTGACTACTGCTTTAACTCTTTTATCTAGCGCGGCTACCGCACATACAGTGCCGCCTGTATAACTAGTGCCCCAGATCCCGATACGTTCAGGATCACACTCTGGTTGGGACTGCGCAAAAGTGATGGCGCTTCTGTAATCACGCATTTGCATTGTCGGGTCGATGTCTTGTCTAGGTTGACCACCACTAGAACCAAGACACCTGTTGTCATAGACTAGCACCGCAAAACCATTCTCAATAAATACGTCGGCATACTGATCTAATCCCATTTCCTTAACGCCAGAGAAACCGTGCGCCATGATAATGGTGGGAAATGCCTTTGGACCTTTGTTGGGTTTATACATCCAGCCCCTTAGAGTCACGCCGTCAGCTTTGAAATCGATATCACGTCTCATTGCTATTCTCCTACCGGTTTCGGTGAGCATAGATATAAAAAGTCAGCTAAAGATATATCCACTCGGCATGAAGCGCCAGTTATTTTTAAGTGTTTCAGTCTTTAAATTTAGATAAACCCATTTTGAGCGTCGTAAATTGCTTGCTTGATCTCTTTATGAGTATTCATGACAAAAGGCCCATAGCGAACTACAGGCTCTCCGATTGGCAATCCTGCGATCACGATAGCAGATGACGATTGCTTCCCCGAGTTCATCAACAGGGTGGCGTCGTTACTCAGTATTGCGAGGGAACCTTTCTCAACAGTACTGTCGCCGATCTGCAGCGCACCGGAGTAACAGTATAGAAGCCTGTTGTGCGTAGTTGGGATTGCGACAGAGGTAGAACATCCTTTTTCTAGGCTTATATCTAAATACAAAGGTGCAGTAGTAATATCGGTAATCGGACCGGTTAAATCATTGTGGTCTCCTGCGATCACGCGAATTGATAGTCCATCAGTTTTGTCATCGGTCGGGATCTTATCTGGCGTGATATCCTGATAGCGGGGTTGCGTCATTTTTGACTTTGGGGGGAGGTTGACCCAAAGTTGAAATCCCCACATTAATCCATTTTCTTGCTCAGGCATCTCCGAGTGCATTATTCCTTTACCCGCAGTCATCCATTGCACACTACCCGGTTCTAGTATTCCTTTGTTCCCTTGATTGTCTTCGTGTCTCATTTTCCCTGCTAGCATGTAGGTAACTGTTTCGAAGCCTCGATGCGGGTGTTCAGGGAATCCACCTATGTAGTCATCAGGGTTGTCAGAGATAAATTCGTCGAATAAAAGAAACGGATCAAGATCTGGTAGCTCCGCGCCTCCAATCAGCCGACAGATCTTAACACCAGCGCCATCGCTCGTGACCTGCCCTTTAACCTGCCGAATAACTTTGCAATTATTTATCTCACTCATAACGCGTCAAACTCCCAATAGTGATCAATAATTGTAGCAGCTTCAAATTTTCCCGCGAATGCTATAAGGTTTTTATTTAAATTAATGAATGATCAGGGAGAAGGCTATGCGCCTAAATGAACCTAGAGTCGGTGCGAAAGAACAGGCAGAATGGGACGATGCCGACAAAGTAATAATGAAGCCTTTTGTAGACTCTGATAGCGATCATAACGTGTTTAAAACATTGCTGCGCCATCCCAGCTTATTCAAGCGGTGGTTAGTTTTTGCCAATCATGTGCTTTTTAAATCAACTTTACTGTTAAGGGATAAAGAGCTGGTGATCTTGCGCGTGGGACACCGGTGTCAATCAGGTTACGAGTGGGCGCAACATGAAGTGATTGGTAGAAAAGCGGGATTAGACGATTCGGCAGTGCAAAGCGCTATCGAAGGGCCTGCAATGGCAGGTCTAAATGACTTAGATCAATGCCTTCTCCTAGCTACTGACGAGTTGCTTGATGACGCCTTCATCAGCGACAGTACTTGGCGTAACTTGAGTACGCATTTAAACCAAAAGCAGATAGTGGATCTGATATTCACGGTCGGCCAGTACAACTTGGTCTCTATGGCGTTGAATAGCCTCGGCGTTCAATTGGACGAAGGCTTGTCTCCGGGAAAGTTTAGTCCAGAATAGAACCCTACGCTAAACGGAGTTGGGGTTAATAACAAAAGTAGTTATGGACAAACATAACGCTTTTTGTGGACCAGTCTCTTACACACTACACCTACCGACGTTGAGGTCAGTAATAACTAGGTGCTTACCTAAGTCATAAGGTTAGCTAGTGGACGATGAAGCAGTGAGCTCGATCGCCTAGATTGGCGACCGAGCGCTACGTTTTTAACTGATTCGTTCTAAAATGACGACGGGTATTTGCCTATCACCAGCTTTTTCGGCGTAGTCATTGTACGGAGGGTACAGTTCGGCGAGCTCGGCCCAAATTTTCGCTCTTTCGGCTCCTTCTGCAATGCGACACTCGGCCTGAAATTCATCGTCAATGACTTGCACGGTGACTTCGTCTTGCGCCATCAAGTTATGGTACCAGCCCGGATGCTTTGGATCGCCACCTTTTGACGCGATAACAACATGACTCCCGTCGTGCTCCCCATAAATCAAGGGCATGATTGAAGTTTTTCCTGACTTTCTGCCTACGGTCGTTAGCAGTAGAGTGGGTATTGGCCCCTTGCCGCCTGCCGGCGATGAATCCCACATATGTCCCGAATGTGGATCCGACAGATATTGCTCACGGTGGGCTGCAATCCATCCTGTTTCGCTTGCGTCTTTTATTGGGTCGCTCATCTTCTCTCCCTTTCATTAGTTTACTTAGTATTGTTAACACAATATTACCTTTTTTATTTGGTTAGCGCATTAGCGAATCAGAAAGATTTAGCCTATATTCTCCACTTAGGGTTTGCCGCGTTTACTGTCTACCGTTGAAATGGAGAGCGAGTATTTTGAAAAGTCATCGATTGCCGTTAAGTGAAGAGTTCGTTGCCTATAAGAATGAAGACGCATCAGTTATCGGCGGAGCTATACTCGTTGGAAGGAGTCTTGACGCTGATCTGGATAGAACATGGGTGTTGAGACAGATAGAACGCTTAGCGACTGATGTCATCTCCAGCGATAAAGCCATGCATTTGGACACTATGCTGAGATTATTGCGAGACGCAGGCTTCCGCGGAGCATCTGATTATTATCAGTATTCGAATAGCAATATTGAGTCTGTTTTAAAGACTTTTACAGGCATACCGATAAGCCTTGCGGTGGTGCTCCTCAGTTTGGCGGATGAGTTGGGGTTAAGTCATGAGGGGATTAATTTTCCTGGACATTTTTTGGTTAATATTGATAAGCGGCTCGTTGACCCATTTTCTATGACGTTGGTCAGAGAATCCACGCTTGAAAATTGGCTTGAGCGCCTGTCCACATCGAGAGAGGCAGCGTTACTTCGCGCGAATTCATTACAGATAGTCATGAGAATGCTCAATAATCTTAAAGCACTTGCTGTAATGCGATTGGATTTCCCTAAGGCATTAGATTTTTCAGGGTACCAGCTCCTTGTTGCTGAAAATGTATTTTCGCTTTACCTTGAACGAGCCGAATTATGGGTAAAACTGGATGTGCCAACAATGGCGATCAAAGAGCTCGAACTCGCGCTCAGTTTAGCGCCGAATGATGAAGCAATTTCCGCATTGAAAAAACAAATTGAGACCCTTTCCGGTACTTCTAGCAAATTACATTAGGTTTGATTTTTTTCGCCACTTCAAAGAGGCTTAGAAAATTTTAAAGTCATTCGATCACTTTCCCCGATGGCCTCATATTTTGCTTTGTCGACTTCTCCCTTCTTGTAGTTAGGCGGCAAAGTCCAAACACCATCAGGATAGTCCTTTGTGTCCTTAGGATTGGCATTTAGTTCAGACTTTTCACTTAATACGAATCCAGCAGTCTCAGCAATTTTTATCGCTTCGCTTTCAGCAAGGTAGCCTGTTTTAGCGGAGGCTAGACCTACAGTTTCGGCCTTTGCTCTATGCGCCACGACTCCCAGCACTCCCCCAGGTTTCAGCGCTTTAAAGAATACTCTAAACATCTCATCCGCTATGTCATTGTTTACCCAATTATGCAGGTTGCGGAAGCTTAGAATGAGATCTACGCTACCTTGCGGCGCTGGATTGATATGCGCTGGGGGCATAATACTAACTAACTTCACCTTATCGTAGACGGCAGGATTGGCTGCAAGTTTTTTCTCGAATTTTTGAACCCCTTTAAGGAAGTATGGAGTATCTTTATCACCAACATAGCTCGCTGCGTAAAAAGTTCCTTGCTCTCGGAGATAAGGTGCTAGTATCTCGGTATACCAGCCGCCGCTGCCAGGCCAAATTTCCATCACGGTCATGTCTGGCTCAATTCCGAAAAAATTTAGAGTCTCGACACTATGCCGAGAGCTATTCCGTTTTATATTGTCGGCTGACCTATGATCGCCGTTGGCGGCTGAGAGCAGGCTGTCCGAGTGGCTTGTGTCAGTGTCACTGCATCCGATCACAAGAGCGGTTATAAACATCGTTGAAACGATTAATTTTATATTCATAATCTTAGTCCTTGGCGTTTTTTTAGCTCAACGATATTAGTTTACTACTTTTTCCGGATAAAATGGTGATACTAGTCGTTGCCTTTGCTCCACTTTATCTGGAAGGTTGCTATAACTATTAGGGGTAGTTCGAATGACTGATAATGCTCAACCAATTAAATACCAGCGAGCCTCTATGGGCGCGAGTAATATGGTGGCCACTTCCCAGCCTCTGGCGGCTCAAGCGGGAGTGAAGGCTCTGCACAAAGGCGGTAATGCTGTAGATGCAGCTATAGCCACTGCGATCACTTTGACCGTCGTTGAGCCTACCGGAAACGGCATAGGCTCTGATGCGTTCGCTTTAGTTTGGGATGGCAAGAGTCTTGTTGGTCTGAATGGATCCGGTCGCTCGCCAGCATTGTGGGATCCAGAATATTTTTCTCGCTATCGACTGATGCCTCAATTCGGTTGGGACGCGGTAACGGTCCCAGGTGCTGTTAGTTTATGGCTTAACCTATCAAGAGCTTATGGGAAGTTGTCTTTCGAGAGCTTATTTGAAATGGCCATAGAATACGCTCATCGAGGTTTTCAGGTTGGTTTTCGTACTGCCTACGATTGGCAACACGGTCCTACTGAGTGGTACAAAGATTTCGATGAATTCGGCAGGCATTTTTTGCCGCCACCGAAGGAGGGCGAGCGAGTTGTCAGACACGAATTAGGCCAAACTTTGCAAGAGTTATCGGTGCATCCTGAATCTTTATACACCGGAAGCCTAGCTGAGAAAATTGAGCGTCAAGCGCTTAAAGATGGCGGGGCACTGAGGGTCTCGGATTTATCCGAACATGAAACTGACTGGGTAGTTCCTGTCAGTTGTAGTTATCGCAATATGACAGTTCACGAGATACCGCCAAACGGTCAGGGTTTGGCCGTACTAATAGCGTTAGGGATATTAGACACAAGGGAACCAGGTGAGCTTGACTCGGCTGAGTCATATCACTTCCAAATCGAAGCTATGAAAATAGCATTACGTGCTGCAGCTGATCATATTTCTGACGCTGAGACAATGGAGGTTTCAGTTTCAGATTTGCTTGATAAAGATTCTCTTGCGCGGGTAGCAAATAATATTGGTGTTAGTGCTTCGCTATTGCCGCCCGCTACTTTGCCTAGTAGTTTCGATACGGTTTACCTAAGTACTGCCGATGCCGACGGGATGATGGTGTCATTCATACAATCGAATTATTTTGGATTTGGCTCGGGTATCGTAATCCCTGAGACTGGT
>Ga0315320_10005732_pt1 | contig 10145 bp, 12 predicted proteins | sample M140m21515metaG_FD_203458 | JGI IMG/M metagenome (GOLD analysis project Ga0315320, IMG submission 203458) | Ammonia-oxidizing marine archaeal communities from Monterey Bay, California, United States - M1 40m 21515 | ecosystem: Environmental > Aquatic > Marine > Coastal | place: USA: California...
GTGCCGGTAAAACAACCTTAATTAGTATAATTTGTGGAATCGTAAAACCATCATCAGGAAAAGTTACTGTTGATGGATTTGATATAATTGATGATTATAGAGAAACAAGATCAAGAATTGGTTTGGTTCCACAAGAATTAACATTAGAACAATTTGAAACAGTATTTAATAACGTCTCTTATTCAAGAGGATTATATGGAAAAAAACCAGATCCTAAACATATAGAAAAAATTTTAAAACAACTAAGTCTATGGGATAAAAAAGATCAAAGATTAAGACAATTATCAGGCGGAATGAAACGAAGAGTTTTAATTGCTAAAGCTTTATCTCATGAACCTTCAATATTATTTTTAGACGAACCTACAGCGGGAGTAGATGTTGAGTTAAGACAAGATATGTGGAAAATTGTTGAAGAATTAAGAAAAACAGGTGTTACGATTATTTTAACAACTCATTATATTGAAGAAGCTGAAGCAATAGCAGATAGGGTAGGTGTTATAGACCAAGGTGAAATAATCGTTGTTGAAGAAACTAAAGAATTATTAAAAAAAATGGGACACAAGAAACTTACTGTAGAGCTCCAAGATGAGATTTCTAAAATTCCAGATAGTTTAGATAGATATAAATTAGTCTTAGGTAATAATAAAATGTCAATTGATTATACATATAACGTTCAGGCAGAACAAACTGGCATTACAAATTTATTACAAGATATAAAAGATGCTGGCTTAAAACTAAAAGATTTAAAAACTGAACAAAGTACTTTAGAGAAAATATTTGTTAGTTTGGTAAAGGAAAATAATGAAATTTAATTATCCAGCATTTAAAGCAATTTATCTTCATGAAATGGATAGATTTAAAAGAACATTGATGCAATCACTGCTTTCCCCAGTTTTATCTACCTCTCTATATTTTATCGTATTTGGGTCTGTCATTGGTAGTTATGTTGAAAAAATTGATGGTATTAGTTATGGGTCATACATTGTCCCTGGTCTTTTGATGTTAACATTATTAACCCAATCAATAACTAATACTTCGTTTGGAATATTTTTTCCTAAATTTAATGGGACTATTTATGAAATTTTAGCAGCACCAATTTCAACGTTAGAAATAGTGCTAGCTTTTGTTGGGGCGGGAGCCACTAAAACATTAATGGTTGGAGTGGTTATATTTATTACAGCAAATTTTTTTGTTGAAGTAGATGTAAAATATCCACTTTTGGTAGTTTTTTTACTAATCCTTGTTGCATTTACATTTGCATTATTTGGTTTCTTGATAGGATTAATGAGCTCTAACTTTGAACAAATGTCTATCATTCCAACATTAATTATTACGCCAATGGTATTTTTGGGAGGAAGTTTATATTCATTAGATATGTTGTCACCTTTTTGGCAAACAGTCACATACTTTAATCCAGTAGTTTATTTAATTAATGGGCTAAGATTTGCTTTCTACGGAGTGTCAGATTTTAATATTTGGATTAGCATTAGCTCAATGGTAGTTTTTTTGTTTATTTGTATAGCAGTAGTCGCTGTATTGTTAAAAAATGGGTACAATATAAAATCTTAAAAGCACTAATTAAAATTTTAAAATAAGATATTTAAAGATTCGATTAAATTAATAAATTTTAAACTATGAATAATTTAAAAATACATCTTTTAATTGAAACTTATAAATATGTAAAAACTATTGATATTACTGGCTTATTTTGTTGTTTTAATGCAACACTTAGTTTTTTTTTTATAAAACACAATTTTTTGTTGTTAAGTTAGAAAGGTTATTAGCTTATAAGGACTTCAACAATTGTTTAATATATTAATATAATTAAAGATAAAAGGTTTGAATATGAAAAAAATAGTAACAATATTGTTAGCATCATTATTTCTAATGTCAGCTGCGAATGCAGGCGGCATGATAGGAATTAAAGCTGGTGTAGGATCACTAAGTGGTGAAAGAACTGAAGACGCATCTCACGGGACAGGTTCAAAAGCGACAGGAAGCATAGATAGTGAATATGCTGCAATTTTTGCAGAAGTAGAGGCTGGTAGCATGGTTTCTCTTGGCCTGGAAATAGTTCCTTTAGAAGCTAAAATAGACACAAAAGCTACTACAACTACAGACTCAACTGTAACTGTTGAAAATTTTAAAACTCTTTATGCATTAGTTCCAGTTGGATCAAATGGTATATATGGTAAAGTTGGATATTCTCATGCAGATTTATCAGTAAAAGCAAATTACAATACAGTAGTAGTTAATTCTTCATCTGACACACTTGAAGGTCCAATGCTAGGTATTGGTGTTCAATTTGATAACCCATTACCATTTTTAGACATCTTAAGAATTGAAGGAAATTATCATAAGTTTGATGAACTAAAAATTACCACTACAAATACAAATGGTACAGCTCAGACAACAGCTAAAAAAGGTGAAGCTGATTTGATGACATTAAGTATATCATTAGCTAAATCATTTTAATTAATTTAAAATATTTATAAAATTTAAAGGCCCCTAATGGGGCCTTTTTTTTTCTCTTAATAATAATTATTTTTTTGTTATTGTTTTTTTTGGATCGTAAAAAGGCGTTTCCACTATCTTTGATAAATAATTTCCTTTGTCAGTTTTAACTTCTAAATCTGTTCCAATTTCTGAATAAGCTAATTCTATCATTGCTAAAGCAATATTTTTTTTAAGTCTAGGCGAATAAATTGCTGAGGTAATTTTTCCAATTACTACTCCATCTTTATGTACTGGCCAAAAAGTTGTATTAGGTCCAGCTAAAGGATCAGAATCGATTATCAATCCTATTTGTTTTTTCTTAATTCCATTTTTTTTAATTTTTTTTAAAGCATCTTTACCAATAAAATCTATATCAGCATCTAAATTTATCAATCTATCAAGGCCAATTTCAAATGGATTAGTATTTATATCAGCATCTGCGTGATAAGATAACATTCCTCCTTCAATTCTTCTGATGGAAGAGGTATGACCAGGTTGAATACCATGCTCTTGCCCAGCGGTCATAATTCTTTCATATAGCTCGTTTCCTCTTGAGCTATCTCTTAAATATATTTCATAGCCAAGCTCACTAGACCATCCAGTTCTAGATACAATTAATGGGATACCATCAAGAATATATTCTTTAAGCCAATAATATTTTAAATTTCTGATATCTTCTTCAAATAGTTTAACCATTATTTCTTGAGAATTTGGACCTTGTAATTGTAAAGGAGAGACATCTGGTTCAGTTATTTTAACATTAAGTCCTGAGTTAATAGCTACACCCTGAGCCCATAATAAAACATCACTGTCTGCAAGCGATAACCAAAAATGATTTTCAGCAAGTCTTAATAAAACTGGATCATTTAAAATACCTCCATCATTATTAGTGATTAAAACATATTTACATTGACCAACTGCAAGTTTCGATAAATCTCTAGGTGTTAATAATTGAGTGAATTTGTAAGCATCAGGTCCAGTAATTTCAACTTGTCTTTCTACAGCAACATCACAAAGAATAGCTTTTTCAATTAAGTTCCAAAAGTTTTGCTCAGGACTTCCAAAATCTCTTGGAATATACATATGATTGTAAACAGAAAACCCTGTAGCACCCCATTTTACAGTAGAGTCGAAATAAGGTGATTTTCTAATTTGTGTACCAAAACCAAAGTTTTTATTACTCATTTTTGTTCAATAACAGCCCCAATCACAGATTACAAATAAAAAATAGCCCAGTTAAGGGCTATTAAAAAAAATGTGAGGGAATCTATTTTTATTTAAAATTGTTCAGATTCAGTTGAACCTGCCATTGCAGTTGTAGAGCTTTTACCACTGCTAATGGTGTTTGATACTGCATCAAAATATGAAGTACCAACTTCTCTTTGATGTTTAACACTTGTATAGCCATCTTTTTCTCTAGAAAATTCTTGTTGTTGAATTCTAGAATAAGCTGCCATTCCTTCTTTTTTATATTTTTCTGCAAGTTCAAATATAGCTATGTTTTGTGTATGAAATCCAGCAAGGGTTATGAATTGAAATTTATAACCCATCTTAGCAATTTCTTGTTGAAACGAAGCTATCTCATCATCATTTAAATGTTTTTTCCAATTAAATGAAGGTGAACAATTGTAGGCTAATAATTTACCAGGAAATTTTTCATGAATTGCATCAGCAAACTTTTTAGCTTCAGCAAGATTTGGAGTTGCTGTTTCACACCATATTAAGTCAGCATAAGGTGCATATGCAAGTCCTCTTGAAATAGCTTGTTCAATTCCATCTTTTACATAAAAGAATCCCTCAGGAGATCTTTCACCAGTTAAAAATGGTTTATCATTTTCATCAAAATCATTTGTAATTAATTTTGCTGCATTAGCATCAGTTCTTGCCAAGATAATTAAAGGGACCTCAGCAATGTCTGCAGCAAGTCTTGCTGATTTCAAATTTTTAACCATCGTTCCAGTTGGGACTAAAACTTTACCACCCATGTGACCACATTTTTTTTCACTAGCTAATTGATCTTCAAAGTGAACACCTGCAGCTCCTGCTCTTATAAATTTTTTAGTGAGCTCAAATACATTTAGTGGACCACCAAATCCAGCTTCTCCATCTGCTATAATTGGCAACATATAATCGACTGCATTTTCTTTTTTCATATCACCATCTTTAAGTTCCATATGTTGAATTTGATCAGCTCTTACTAAAGAATTATTCATAGTCTCAACTAATTTTGGAGCACTATCATATGGATATAATGATTGATCAGGATACATTTCACCAGCTGTATTTGCATCAGCAGCTACTTGCCAACCACTTAGATAAATTGCTTTTAAACCAGCTTTAGCATGTTGAACGGCTTGATTTCCTGATAATGATCCTAGTGTATTTACGTAAGGTTCAGAGTTTAACAAATTCCAAAGTTTTTGTGATTGATTTTTACATAAAGAATATTCAATTTTAATTGACCCTCTTAATCTTTCCACTTCTTCTTCAGAATAATCACGTTTTATTCCAGCAAATCTTTTTAGGTCGTATGAGATATTTTCCGCACTCATTATTGTTTATCCTTCGATGTTAGTTGTTTTAAGAAAATGAAATAGTTTGAATAGATTAGTTATTATCGTCTAAAGACTTAATAAGATCATTCATACCACTTGAACCCCAATCACAATGATCATCTCTCATGTAGATACCTCTACTGTTGTGCTGATCTAAATCCTCTTTTTTGATGATTTGAGCTTCATTTTCGTTATTTTTTATATTTTTGTTCATATAAAATATGTATAATTTACAAGATTTACAAAATCTATAAAAAACTCAAAAAGTCTTGTAAATCAAAGAAAAAAATTGTAAATATTAATTTACAAAATTTACAAATAGAAAATATGAGTCAATTAGATTTAAAAATTGGGCCTAAAATCAAATCTTTTAGAAGACAATTAGGACTACAAGCAAATAAGTTAGCAGAAGATTTGGGTATTTCTCCTAGTTATTTAAATTTAATTGAAAGTGGAAAGAGAAAAATTGATGGAGACTTACTTTTATTAGTTTGTGAAAAATTGAATATTAATTTATCTGATCTAACATCTAAAACAGATATCAATTTACAAAATACAATTTCAGAAATTTTAGACGATACATTGTTTGAAGATTTAGATATTTTAGGTCCAGAAATAAAAGATTTAGTTAGTACAAACCCAAAAATTGGAAAAGCTATTGTTAGACTTGGAGATATTCTTAAAAAGAAAGATCATGAATTAATTGATAAAATTGAAAAAATATCAGGAAAAATAGTTGATAATAGAAAAAATTCTTTTCCAGGAGAGGTCATCTCTGACTTTTTACAAGTAAACAAAAATTACTTTCCTAAATTAGAAGAATTTGCAAATAAAGTTTTTGGAAAAATTCAAAAAAATAATCGAACAAGATATATTGCATTATGTGAGTACTTGAAATCTGAATATTCAATAAAAGTTTTAGATGTAATTCCAGAAGAAAACAAACCTTTCTCAAAAATTTATAATAAAAATAAAAAAGAACTTTTATTAAGTGATTATAGTTCACTAGAGACAAAAAAATTACATGCTGCAGCACAAATAGCACAAGAAGGGGCCAGTAAAGAAATTGATGAATATTTGTCAACGTTTAGTTTTCCATCAGAGGAGTCAAAAAAATTAACTAAAGTTGCTTTATTAAATTATTGTGGTGCAGCAATACTAATGCCATACAAACTTTTTCATTCTGAATGTAAAAAACTTAAATACGATTTAGAATTATTACAAAACACTTTTGCAACTTCATTTGAACAAGTAGCTCATAGAGTAACTTGTTTACAGGATCCAAAACTACCTGGAATTCCATTTCATTTTTTAAGAGTAGATATGGCAGGGAATATTTCAAAAAGATTTTCATTATCAGGAATTGATATTCCACGTTATGGTGGAGCTTGTCCAAGATGGAATGTTTATTCTGCATTAACAAGACCAGGTGTCATTCAAGCTGCTGTCAGTAAAATGACTAATGGTGAAAAATATGTTTGTATTGCAAGAACGGTTGAAAAAGGCATTGGTCGATTTGGGCAAGCAAAAAGCATATTATCTATTGGTCTTGGATGTGAAGCAAAATATGCAAAAGATTTTGTTTATACAGAGAATATAAACATTAATGATAAATCAACTGAAATTCCAATTGGTGTATCCTGTAGAACTTGCGATCGATTAGATTGTTCTCAAAGAGCTTTTCCACCATTACATAAAAAATTTGATGTTGATATTAATACAAGAGGTGTTTCCGTTTACGTTGGAGATAAAAATTAAATAATTTTGATTTAGTATTTTTTTTTCAAATTTTTATAATTGTCTATATTATCTACAGTATACCATCTTTTTGGCTCTATATTTGAGACATAAAGCTGTTTAATTTTTATCAATCTTTTCCAAAGAATATTGAAATCACTTGTTGACTTAATTTTATCGTTAATTTTTTTTGGGTTCAAAACTTGTATACCAGTGCAATAAATACTTGATTTTTTTTTTCTAGAAAGGTTACTAACTACATTGTTTTTACTAAATATATAATCTCCAGATAAACCTGAAACAGGACGGGTAGGTATTATCATGCAAAGAGGTTGTCTTTTCTTAAAATAATCATTTTCAATTTTTTTAAAGTCAATATCTGTTACATTATCACAAGTTAAAACATAAATAGGTCTATCATAATATTTAAACATTGAGTTAAAAATCCACCAAGCATTACCTTTATTATCTGTGTTTATTATTGAAGAAACTTTTTGTTCAATTAAATGTTTTGCAAGTATTGGTCCTTTGTATCCAACCGATATGTGAATAAAATTAATGTACTTTTTAAGTTTGTTAATTCCATTTGATATTAATGAACTTTGTTTATATTTGATTAATCCTTTTGGAATTTTTTTTGTCAAGGGCATTAATCTTGTACCTCTGCCGGCAGCCATAATAAATGCGTGGTCTATTTTTTTAGAGATCATTATTATTAATCCCAAATCTAATTATTTTTTCTATTTCAGACTGAGATAATCTTTTTGCATTTTGAGATGATACAATTTTTTTAAGTGGTTTTTTTGACATTTGATTAAAATCAATTACAAAATATTTTTTATTTTTAATAATTAAGGATTGTGTGTATTTTAATTCATCCTCACCAATTAAATATTCATCTAATCTATCACCTTTTCTAGTTTTAATTACTTTGTATTTGCCACCAAGCTTTTTAATCCAAACTTTTAAAATCTCTATCATTTTTGCAGATTTCATTTCTGCAGATAAAATTTTTCCATTTAATTTATCTTTAAGCTTTAATGCTTGATCAACTAAACTAACTGCTTCATCAACTGAAAAGAAAAATCTTCTCATGTTAGGTCCTGTTGTAAGTATCATCTTATTTTTATTAAACATTTGTTTCCATATAGGTAGCACGGAACCGGTCGACCAGGCAACATTACCGTATCGAACACAAATAAACTTTGTTTTGCCATAAGGTTGACTTGAGCAAAAAAGTCTTTCCATACATGATTTACTTAAACCATAAATATTTTTAATTGGTGGCGAAGCTTTATCTGTGGATACACCAATTACTGTTGGAATTTTTTTATTAATACACGCTCTTGCTATATTAGTAGACCCAACAATATTTGTATCTATGCATTCAAATGGAAATTTTTCAGATAAATCAACAAACTTTGTTGCTGCAGCATGTATCACTATTTCTGGCTTTACATAATTTAAGCAATCGTTAACAGAATTTAAATTGGAAACATCTAATGGAACAACTTCACAATTTGTAAGATTTTTGACTAAAAAATTTTGTTTATTATTCCTTGCACCTAAGAATACCTTGTATTTTCTTCTATAAAATAGAGCTAAATTTCTCCCCAAATAACCTGTACCACCAGTAATTAAAATTTTTTTCATATTGAAATTATGATAAATAGTTCAAAATTCTTATTATTTAAATGTCTATATCGATACATATACCTTTTTACAATCCAAATCCTCAAAAAAAAGAGGGTTATAGACAACTGACTAGATTTGATTTTTTAAAAGAAAATATTGAAAATCTTAAAAATTTATCAATTAAAAATGACATCTTTATTCATACTCACAATGATTATTTAGATGATAAAAATTTGAATGCTAAAATCATTAATCATAAAATTAATGAAATAGATTTAGAAAAAGGTCATTTGACTTGGTTATCAAGACCATTGATGCAAAGTCAAAGAAATGATTATGAATATTTCATGTATTTAGAGCACGATATTAAATTTACTGAAAAAAATTTACAGTATTATTTAAAGCATCAGCAAAATTTGAGTAAAAAAAAATTTCATTTAGGATTTTTGATATATGAAAAAAATCATAAAGATAATCTTGACTACTCTATTCATGTGAGCAAACAATTAGATAGATTTTTAAATATAGAAAATCAGAAATATTTTTTAAATGATTTTGAAAATTATTGCTGCTTTTGGTTGTATAATCAAAAAATATTTAATGATTTTTTAAAAAGTAATTTTTGGTCCTTTAAAAAGAAGTTAACTAACTTTCGTCACAATTACGGAATTACAGAAAGATCTGCTTTAGGATTGCATGCATTGAGCGCAAATTACTTTAAAGCAACTTTAATACCTGAAATTGATTCTAAACTTGATCCGAATAGCTTTATTGAACATATTACTAATAATTATTTTGATAGATTTTTAGATGAAAATAAAAAAAATTTTACAGATATAAGAGGAGTGTGCAAATTTAATATGCAAGAATTAGTATCTGAGAAAAAAAACCAGAAAGAAATTAGAGACAATTTTTTTATAATTAAATTTTTAAAAAACATATTATGGAAATTTAGATTTCTATCTAGAGTGTTTAAAAGATGATAAAATATATAATCCCAGCTGTAATTATTTTTTTAGTTGTTTTATTTTGGGAAAAAATCACAGATTTTGTTGAAAAAAAATTCAATATTAAGCTTAATTATATAGTTGTAAGTTCTCTTATTGCTGCAATAGCGATTATTATTTTACTCTTAAATTACTAAGATTAATGAACAGCATTAATTTTTCAAATTATATATTGGATGAGGCTGATGGTGTATTTACATACAAAAATGAGAATACAACACTTGGATTTGTTAGATTTAACAAGAAAGGTGAAGTAGAATATATTTTTGTTAATCCAATTTTTAGAAAAAAAGGGATAGCAAAAAAGTTATTAAAATTAGTAAAGAAAAAAACAGGTAAAGAAATTGTCCTTCAAGAACCAATTAGTCCTTTAGGATTAAAGCTATTAAATTCACTAAATAAATGGAAATAGATTTATCATTTTTCTTCACAGTTATTCCTGCAATAATTTTATACGGCATAGCAAAATCTGGTTTAGGCGGATCTATGACTCTAATTTCTATACCACTAATGACAATAGTTATGCCTTTAAATCAAGCATTAGGAATTATTCTTCCTATTTTGATATTTTCAGACTTTATTGCAACTTACAAATATAGAAAAGAATTTGATCTAGCCACTTTAAAGTTAATGATCCCATTTGCAGCTATTGGTATAATTATTGGATCTTTAACTTTTTCATATTTTTCAGAAGGATTATTAAAATTTATTATTG
>Ga0315320_10005733_pt1 | contig 10144 bp, 7 predicted proteins | sample M140m21515metaG_FD_203458 | JGI IMG/M metagenome (GOLD analysis project Ga0315320, IMG submission 203458) | Ammonia-oxidizing marine archaeal communities from Monterey Bay, California, United States - M1 40m 21515 | ecosystem: Environmental > Aquatic > Marine > Coastal | place: USA: California...
CTTGTCATCACTCAGGGCCGGCGTAGGGTTTAGTTTGAGAGCCGCGCCCTCAATGCATTCAGCAGGAAGGCAACTGGCGCCGAGCTCGATAGGCCATCCGCTAGGCAGCAATGACGCCATGTCACTTAAGGGTGGCAGTTGCTTTGCCTTGCGTGCAAAGATGATCCAGTTGCGTGATCGAGCAACGTGCTGCAAGCGCACGTATTCTGAACCAAAGCTTGCGACAATACTTGCCGTCACATAACCCAGCACGTTATCGGCCAGCTCAGTGCCTGTTGTACCCAGGTTAAAGCATAGCACCCCACCGTCAGCGAGCTTCCCATAAGCTTCGTCAAAGAATTCTTTAGTGGCCATGTGTAAGGGCACTTCGAACTGCCGAGAATAAGCGTCGACGATAATGGCGTCTTGCTCTTCGTCGCAAAAGCGTAATGCAGCGCGAGCATCGACATCGGAATACACTTCGATATTCGCAGATAATTCTTGAGGAAGTGGCATGTGCTTCTCAGCCAACTGGGTGACCACGGGATCTATTTCTATACCGACCACTTTATAGGGATGGTTCTGCTCGGCTGTGGCGATTGGCATCACAGCGGAGCCCCCACCGTAGCCAAGAATGCAATAGTTGTGCTGTGGTTTCGCGTCCGCTTGTTGGTACTCGATATATGTCGGAAGCAAGGCGAACAAATCGTAATAGCCACCGGGCCATTGCGATAATTCTCCAGCAGTAGACTTCCACCGTGATTGATAGGAGTCTAAGCCTTCATTCATTTGTAGCCAGCGCTCAACACTGCCGTCATTCGTGTCAACAAACTCAATAACGCGTAGTTTTTGATAAGGAGTATGCAACGACTCAACCAACGTTGAAGATGGCGGCATATTCGCATATAACGAGGGGCTCTCAAGTAATAACGGTAATCCTAATAACGGCAAACCTATCGCCAAGCGCAATCGCTTGCTAAGCATCAACGAGGCTATCGCAAGTAAAATGGCAACCGCAATAATGCTGGCCCGCACGCCGAGTATCGGTATTGCGATGAACGTCGAAAAGTAAATACCTGCCAAGGAACCCGCTGTAGCAATCGCACCCAATCTTCCGGATGCTTGACCTGCGCTGCTACCGTCAGCAACACGTAGTTCTACCAGGATAGGCGTCACCCACGACAAGAAGAAAACGGGTGGCGCAAAAAAGATAATCGCCGCGGCGAAGCTGCCGACCTGGAAAAGGCCCGCAACTTGGTCTAAGCTAAGGTGTGTTGGCAAAACTTTCGCCGCGAAATAATCGACACCGTATGCCAACAATATAAAAAACGCAGCTGCAACAGCAAGCACTTTTGACAGCTTAGAATGCAAATCGGCCTGCTTGCGCGCCACATTACCACCAAACCATGCGCCGACCGCCATCGCTAATAATATGATGGCTATTTGCTGACTCCAGATGATGGTCGAGCTGCCGAACCATGGAGCAAGTAAATGCACACCGAGGATTTCAATGACAAGCACCGAGAATCCGCCGAGCAGTGCGATCCACACGGTCATACTATTCTTGTGTTTTCTCAGCTTGAGGAATATCTACCTCTTGAATAGTGGCTGGGAAGACAGCTCCATCTAAAGAGCTAGCGAACACTTCCAGCATCGTGCCAACAGAACGACTTGGCTGATAGGTATAGTCGATACCGTTGCGCACGATAATAACGGGCTTATCTAGATCGACAATCGCATCGTTTAGATAAAGCTTGACCCGCTCTACACTAGTCGAATCAATCGAGATGGTGTTCGAATCACGGTCGACGCTAACTTTAATATTTGCCAGCTCCCCTTCAAAAGCATCCGACTTAACGGGATGAACCCAGAACACACGGCTTTGCTGTGGCCATGGTATTTCAAATTCAAAGCTTAAAGGATAGGGATTGGTGCGTGCTTGAATCGCACACCAAGTAGCGGCATCATTCGCCGAGGCCATTACTGTATTGGCAACCAATTCTAAGTTTTTGCTACCTACGATTTTACCCGTGACATCTGTGGTACTAGTTACTCCAGCGAACAGGTGAGGCATGACCGCGCCCCACTGCGCTGCGATTACCGAACCAAGCTCGTCGGTTCCTACCATGAACAAGCGCATACGATCGAGGTGGTAAGACTTTGACGCCTCGCTGACAGGAATAATAAGACTGATCAGCGTCTCCATTGTTAAAGCTAAATCTTCCGATAAAGAAGAGATGTCCGGCGCCAGAATAATCATGTTTTCTAGGACCTCGACTGGCAAAGATTCAATCACTGACGCGGCCTTGGCGCCAAGCAAGACCACGCAAGGGTAATTCATTTTTTTCGGATTGTACTTTTTCGGCAACCAAACGCTGTATGGAGCACGTGCAAAAGCGACGTTGGCCACGCGGCCTTTTTTGACAGTGGAGCCCGATGTCGCGTATTTACGCTCTTGGTGGAGAGCTATTTCCCAGTCGTAAACGTATGACAAAGGGTTGCGACCTTTTGATGATTTCGCCATTTTCACGACCTGCTCTTCCAGGGACATAATCGCGTCTGACAACTTTGAAGGATCGCCGTCAATCTTAGCGTCAATCCAGTCACCAGTGTATTTAGAAATCTTTTTGAGGTCTGAGGACTTTAGCTCTGGCTCACCTTGGGCAAAGGCAAAACTAGAGAAAACGAAAAACAGTAGAGTACAAATTCGCATAATATTAGCTTAAGGGCGCGGAGACCGGAAGGCGAGAACTGCTTGGCAAAGTTCTCGAGTGCCACTCGTGGCAGAAAGTTGCGCTGGAGCCTTCATCGACAGCCACGCTAAGTTGTTGACGAAGCGAGTGTCATTGGCATAAGTGATAGCTGCAGACATCATAAATTGTTGGCATTCGACCAACTGTAAGTCGCCCCAAAGTGCAAGCGCGCGTTCTAGTCTAGAATCTGCTGCCTCGCAGTTATCTAGTAAGGGCAAAGGTTGTTGGTTACGCCGCGCGAACACTAAAGTATTGGAAACTGAGGCATCACTAGCCGGCAGATTAAGTGCCTGCCAGGCACGCGAACTGAGTTGTGGGTGATGATGCTCGAGGCGTGTCACCGACTGAAAAACGGTGTTGCGCCAGTAACTATCAGCACGTGGGCTATCGAGCAGCATTTCGAGACGCGAGGCGTGTGTTGCTTGCAGACTCTCGCTATCTTGCGTTGGTGCAATACAAAATGCCAGTAACGGTAGCAGGACGGTTAGTCCAACCATTCGACACCTTGGCAGTCACGAATTTCACCCATCATGAAGGGCTTTTCACCACGCGAATCTAAGTCTTGATAGATGGCGTCGGCCTCATCAGCATCGACGACTAGGATCATGCCAACACCCATGTTGAAGGCGTTCCATGATTCGTCACGCTCGACGTTACCGTATTCACAGAGTTGCGTGAACACATTTTGCTTGGGCACGGCTTCGCGAGACACCGCTGCGCCTAAGCCATTTAACACGCGGGGCAAGTTCCCAGGAACTCCGCCGCCAGTGATATGCGCTAACGCGTGAACCGCTTTATTCGGCAGGTATGGTCGCAAACTCTCTAGATAACACAGATGGGGATCGAGGAGTATATCTGCTGCACTGCGAGTATCGCCGGGGAACGTGTCGGTGTAACTGATTTGCATACGCTCTTCAACGATGCGGCGCGCCAAAGAATAGCCATTAGTATGAAGACCTACTGAAGGTAAACCTATCAGCTTGTCACCCACTTTGACGTTAGAGCCATCAATAATTAAATCGCGCTCAACTACACCAACCAAAGTGCCGACTAAATCAAACTCGTCGTCGGGGTAAACTCCAGGCATTTCAGCAGTTTCTCCACCCAGCAACGCAACACCATGATCACCACATGCGGTGGCAACACCGGTTATTGCAGTAGACACCATTTCTGGGTCAAGCTTACCAGTGCCAATGTAATCTAAGAAGAACAGCGGCTCTGCGCCCTGCACCAAAGCATCGTTGATGCAATGTTGCACTAAGCACCTCCCTACTGTGTCAAACTTTTTGACGGCCGCAGCAATACGAATTTTGGTACCTACGCCATCGGCTGTAGCCACTAGCACAGGGTCTTTGCCCAAACCACTAGCGTTGAACAAGCCGCCAAAGCTACCGATGTCGGCAAGGACACGATCGCCATGAGTTGCGCGGATGGCATTCTTTGAAGTATCGAGCGCAGATTCTGCGGCGGCGATATCCACGCCTGCATCACTGTAACTCAATGAGGAAGATGAAGGTGATGTTGAGTCATTCACGACTTTTATTCTAACGAAGCGCGCGTATGATATTTAGGTCTAATGACTAGCTCTCCGCGTCGAATAATCATTCTAGGAGCCACTGGCACCGTAGGTGTTCGCGCTCTGGAAATAATCAAAGAATCGCCTGTTCAATGGCAGATTTGCGCAGTGTCTGCGCATAGTCAGCAGCAGCAGCTCAGTGATTTGGTTGACGCCAGTATTCCACAATATCTGACTTCTGATGCGGACGACCATCAGCGCCTGCTCGACATCTTGCAAAGCGGTCACTATGACATCTGCCTAAATGCTGTCGTTGGTGCGGCCGGACTCCCTTTTAGCGAAGCCGTCCTTAGCGCTGGCTGTGATCTAGCGCTGGCCAACAAAGAATCACTGGTGATGGCCGGCTCCATCCTGATGTCCTTAGCTGCCAGTAATTCCGCCACCATCGTGCCGGTCGACTCCGAACATTCGGCTATTTTCCAGTGCTTAGTTGGTGAAACAGCCCCTATCAAGCAACTGCTACTCACCGCATCTGGCGGCGCGCTACGTGACATGCCACTAGCCGATTTAGCAACGGCCACGACTGCTCAAGCCTTGGCTCACCCTAACTGGGACATGGGGCCGCGCATCACCATTGATTCAGCGACAATGATGAATAAAGCTTTTGAGATCATCGAGGCACACTGCCTGTTCGGAGTGAGCGCCGAGCAAATCAAAGTGTTGATTCATCGCCAATCTGTGATTCATTCGATGGTTGAGTTTCTTGATGGTTCAATCATCGCTCAAATGGGCCCACCCGATATGGGCTTTCCGTTGCACTATGCCCTGCATTACCCCACTCGCACGCAATCTGAACTTAACGGTTTCGACATTGAGTTGTTCTCTGAGCTTAGTCTAGATCTACCTGATAGCGAACGTTACCCCGCCTTAGCGCTGGCACAACAAGCTATTTCAATGGGCAACGATGCCGGTGCCGTACTTAATGCCGCCGACGAAATCGCAGTCGCATCCTTCATAGCCGGCGACATTTCATTTGGCGATATCACCAAACTTTGCGCCGACGCGCTTACAAATTGTTGCGCGAATAAGTGCGATACTATCAGCGACATTTTAGCCGCTGACCTACGTAGCCGCGAATACTGCCAACTTCAACTGTCTTAAACATGTCCGTAATTCTAACTATTTTCGGCATTGGCTTGCTGCTAGTCATTCACGAAGGCGGCCACTACTTCGCTGCTCGCGCTGTCGGTATTCGTGTTAAAGTTTTCGCTATCGGCTTCGGCCCAAGATTATTTGGATGGCAGCGTAATGGCACCGACTTCCGTGTTTCGTTGCTACCTCTTGGCGGGTATGTGCAAGTGTCTGGCGACGACCCTTCGAGGCCTCCGCGCCCCGGAGACTTGTTCTATGCAAGCGCCAAGCAACGTTTGTTGTTCTATGCCGGCGGTATCATGGCGAATTTCTTGTTTGCCTTTTTGATTATTCCGGTGTTGTTCTTTGTCGGCGTACCTTTTGTCTCCCCGACCGTCGGTGCGGTGTCACCTGACAGTCCAGCATGGAGCGCAGGAATGCTGCCGGACGATGTAGTCCTGTCCATCAACGAGCGTGAAGTGCATGGCTTTCGCCATATTAGCTCGGGTATCGCTCTAGCAGAACGCGACACATCGCTTGATATCGTTGTTAAGCGCGACGGTGAACGCGTTAACTTAAAGCTGCAGCCCCTATTCGATGAAGAAAAAGGATTTTCAACTATTGGCATTGCTCCTGCTTACGATTTAAGCCTCGCTCCAGATAGCGACATCGCAAAAGTAATGGGCGAATACTCACAGCTTGTGGCGATTAATGGTCTCGAGATAAGTAATGCCCTCGGTAGCCAACTTGCTTTATTGAGCTTGGGCGACGGGCGCAGCGATTTCGTTTTAAGCGGACTTAACACCAACAATCAACGGCGTGATTTTACTTTTGAGTCTAGTGATTATGTAAACAGTACCCTTGATGCGCCTGCTCAACTAGGAGTCACCGTTCTCGCGCAACAAGTTTCAGTAGCGCGCGGCATTTTCTCAGAGACCCTTGTGGCCGGCGACAGAATTGTTGCCATTAATGACCATCCGCTTAGTAAACAATCCGATTTGCTTGAAGCCATCTCGCTTGCGCAATCTGAGACTTTAACGCTCAGCGTTGTCGATACGCAAAACGATATGCGACAAGTCCTGGTACCGCCGACAAGCGCTCATCAGTTACTGCAAGACTTAGCATTAGTCACCAATGATGACATGGCTTTTTATGTGCATCCGCAATCGGCTGCCTTTGCAGCTGGCTTACGTACAGGGTGCAGTATTTTGCGCGCTAACGATGTCGCGATTCAAAAGATGAGTGACTTGCGCTCGGTGATTAGCAGCAACACTGAAGGACATAGCATTAACTTCACCGTGCTGCAAAACGGTTCGGATGAACCAACGGAAATAGCAGTGACCCCAGCAGCTATTCCGCAATTAGATTTTGGACTAATGTTGATGACAAAATCGACAACAGTTGTCGCGCGACAGCCATTACACGCCATTAGCCTCGGTTTCCGCGAAGCCAAAGCAATGGTTAGCGAGGTTGCGACTACAGCGAAGCGTTTGTTTACTGGCGAAGTAGCCTCTAAAAACATGGGTGGGATCATCAGCATTGGCGTCATGACGAATTCCTTTGCCTCGCAAGGATTGGTGTCCCTGTTTTTCTTCTTGTGCCTAATTTCGGTGAACCTTGGGGTGCTCAATTTCATACCGATACCCGCTCTCGATGGCGGACATATTTTATTCGCGTTGTATGAGATCGTTTCCGGCCGCAAAGTAAGTGTCGCCATGCAAAACATCTTTCAAATAATTGGCGTGGTGCTGGTCCTCAGCATGCTGGTCTTTGTGACATCAAATGACATCCAGCGTTTGCTGCAATAAATTATGAATTGGCTCAGACTCGCTCGCATTGCCCTACTACCAACAATTGCCTGGGACTTCACCGTCGGAATTTTACTGGCAACCGGATCTCTAGCTAATTGGCCATGGCTGGCATTTGTTGCTGTGGCTTTAATTTATCACGGTAGCATGATTCTTAATGATGTTGCTGACCTAAAGATAGACATCGCGGCGCAGCGCAAGCGCCCCTTAGTGCGCAAAGAAATAAGCCAGCGCGTAGCACTGTTTGTTGGGTTGTTCATGTATTGCCTAGCTGCAGGCATCTGTTATCTGTACTTCAAAGAAATCCTTGACTTAAGTCTTTATTTGATTGCCACTGTATTGGTTTACAATTTTTCACCGTCAGCTTTGCGCAAACATATTGGGCCAGCCTTGCTAGCGACTGCACGCGCATTCAGCCTCATGTTTGGCGCGGCGGCCCTTCTTGGTCCTGCGCAAGCGCTTAATGACATCGCATATACCAACATTATGTGTTATGCCTTGTACTTCCTGTTCTTGTCGAGAATGGCGCAGCACGAAGAAGACGGGATTGCCGGAATGCGCGGATTCTCATTCGTAGGAATGGCTTGCCTGGCTCCGTTCTTGCTGCTTGCTGCTGATTCTTACAGCCCTGTTTTGGTCGTATGCTTACTAGGTTTTGCTGCTTTTGCAGGACGCCATGCCTGGGCCTGTCGTGGGCAATACTGGTCTCAAGAAATCGTTCAGGCGCAAACCAGAAGCAGTCTTTGCTTAGCACCGGTCGTTCTTGGTTTATGCTTGCTAGCTAGTGAACAAACCAGTAATCATTGGTTGGCATTGGTCAGCATAGGCGTGGTTGTACTTACGACAACTCTGGCAAAAAGTTTTACTATTGAGTAATACTTTTTAGTAATAATCATTCAAGAAACGATTATAAAAAGCTCGGACTCCGGAGTGACTTTCTTCTTTGCGCCATTCTGAGAACCATAAGCGCGTTTGTGCCGGATACACTTTATGTAGTAATTCCAAGACAAATCGGCGCGTCATCGGATCAACGGTCGACGATTGCGCTGTAGCAACCAATAACTCTTGCACTTCGGTCATGTGAGGGTAACGCGTTAGCGCTAAGAGCACCATGCGCGCCGTAGCGAAATCTTGTTGCTGCGCCCACAACTTCATAAACCATTGCGTGGACTCTGGTCCGGAGTTGCCCAACACCTCAGAGATAAACTTGGTCACCGTTGGGTCAGTCTTGCTATTCAACAGCTTTTCACCAAGGAAGTCGCTAGCACTTGGGTACCCCGTTCGAACCAACGCCCTCACCAAAGACAAGCGATGATTAACATCGTCACAATATGGCCAACGACGAATCATCACATCCACGACATGCTCGGGCAAGCCTTGCATATCCGTCAGCAGGCTTAAAGCAAGCAGCGAGCCTGAAGTATGTGGATACTCGTCAAGTTCGAGAAAATACGAATCGAGGTATGACGTTTTGCCAAGTTTAACCATCTGCATCAACGATTTGCGCTGTAGGGTCTGCGACTCTTGCTGGGTATAAATATCAAGAATTTGGACCGCGCTTTCCGGAGCATCGTCGCGACTAAGCAAGCCTATGATTGCTAGATCAAGTTTCTCGTTGTTGGCTGGGGCTAGACCCATCACCAAATCCCATTGTTGCAATTCGCCCAGCAATTGCACCGCCAGACTGCGAGTACCGCCCGACTTGTATTTCTCGGCATCAAGATAGACTTTGATTTGGTCGTGAATATCGCGCTCGCCAAGACTGATGCGCACGCCAAAGGATTGCAGCGCCAGAAAGGGTGACAGTCGCGGCTGTAATTCTGTCAAGACCTGTTGCAAACGTGGATTGCTATTCAACAACAATGCGTTCCACGAACTCTGCAAAGCTGTTTCGCCTTGGTCTAACCATTCTTCAACAAGTTTAGCAATGAAGTCGAGACCTTGTTCGCTTCCGCCTTGTGAGAGTGCATTCAGGCAAGCATTACGCGGCGAGGAATCCTTTTGCTCAGCAAAGGCCGTGATCAATAGGTCTCCGTAATCGGCAGGAGCGATATTAGCTAGTGCTTGAAAGGCCGCGGTTCGGACTATCGGTGGAAAGATAGTTGCGGTAAACGGCAGAATCGCTGCCGCATGTTTCGCATCGCCGACATCACCAAGAACTTGACATAACGATACTACGGCGCCTATGGTAAATCGGTCCGTGGTTAGGTCTCTGAGCTCGGCTGCTACCCTGTCTGCACTGCCCTTGTTTTCGAGCAAGCGTTGCACTGCAAAACGGTGATGGTCTTTTGTACCGACATGAACATGGCCTATATAGCGTTCAATCAGCTGGATGTCATCGACTTCGACATAAGTTGGAACGACTTTAGTCGGCGCAGGGAACACATTGCTCAGGCTGGCCTCATAGCCCACCACATCATCTGGCTGCGAACAACCCAACAACAGAAAGACTGTGACAGCATAGAGCAGAGATTTAAAGTAAAATGTGACCTTCATGGATTCTAATCTACCTCGCGCACATAGCCTCGGTTACAGCATTGGTGAGCACAAGTTTGACTTGGGCCTAAGTTTAGCACCGATGGCTGGAAATACAAACTTGGCTTACCGAGCATTGTGCCGCAAATTTGGCGCTGAGCTAACGACCACCGAGATGGTGTCGTCTATGGCTTTGCGCCACAACGATACCAAAAGCCTTGGCTATCTAGCAAAAGCCAGTAACGAGACTCCGGTAGCCGCGCAAATTTTTGGTGCCGATCCAGAAACTTTGGCCATAGCCGTCGGCTCGGTGCAAGAGCGCGGCTTTGATATTGTCGACTTGAATGTCGGTTGTCCTGTGCCAAAGATTACGGGTGGCGGTGGTGGCTCTGCCCTACTGCTCGAACCGCAGCTAGCCTTCGATTGCGTGTCGGCGATGATTGAAGCGGCGACTGTTCCGGTCACCGTAAAGATTCGTGCAG
>Ga0315320_10005738_pt1 | contig 10139 bp, 8 predicted proteins | sample M140m21515metaG_FD_203458 | JGI IMG/M metagenome (GOLD analysis project Ga0315320, IMG submission 203458) | Ammonia-oxidizing marine archaeal communities from Monterey Bay, California, United States - M1 40m 21515 | ecosystem: Environmental > Aquatic > Marine > Coastal | place: USA: California...
AGCCGCATCACGGTCGCGGCCGACGCCGATGCCGCGACCCTCGAGGCCGCGGCCCTCGCGGACGAGCGGATCCGTGAACTCGTCGAAGGCAAGACCATCCGGAAGGTCGTGGTCGTCCCCGGGAAACTCGTGAACGTGGTGGCGAACTGATGGATTCCAGCGGATCCCATCCCGCGTGGCGTCCGGAGGAGCCTTGGCCGGCGACCTTCGCGGTGCCGCTTTCGGTCGACGCGCCGTTCGAGGCCGATGCGTTCCTCGCCGGGCTGGCCGGGGCCCTCGAGGCGTCGATCGAGGTGCTGGAGTTCCTCCCGTCCGCGGACGAGCGGAGCCCGTGGTCGGTCGTGGTCCGGATTCCGGGACGCGGGGCGCCGGTGGTGATCTCGTTGGAGCGGACCAAGCGGATGGACGAGGTGCCGCCTGCGATCGCGGGCCGGGTCGCCGCATCCCGATTCACCCTCATCGTCGAGTCGTTGCTCGAATCCGAGGATCCGCGACTCGACTGGTCGAAGCTCGTCGGCATCGCGACGGCCCACGAAGGGTCGATCGCGGTGCTGGACGCCTCGACCGGGCGCTGGTTCGACGGGCCGGAGATCGACGGTGACCTCCTCGATGCCGAACTCGGACCTCCTGAAGACGTGCTGTGGCGGGTCCAGGCGGTCTCGACCTCCGAGGATCTTGATCAGGGAACCGTGTGGCTCTACACCCGTGGCCTGCTTCGCTGCGGACTGCCGGAACTTGAACTCCTGGAGGTCCCGGGGGCCAGTGCTCCCGCGGCATCCCGCATCCTCGATGCGCTCGCGGGGCTCCTCCTCGAGGACGGCCCGCCGCCGCCCGAGGTTCCGTACTCCATCGGTCCCGGAATCGACATCGCGATGATTCCCTGGCGGGAGGCGATCGAGGCCCTCGATCCGGAGAGTCTCGGTGACGATGCGGACCGGGCCGCCTTGTCGCAGGAGACGCCGAATCCACTCCAGGCGCGTCGCGCCGCGGTGTGCGACATCGAGCCGAAGGGGAGTTTCAAGAAGATCTGGACCTGGCCTGCGGATGCGGTCGCGCACTTCTCCCGACCGGATGCCTCCATCTACCGGAGCGACGCGGCGACCGCGCGATCTTCGGCGATCGCGCGTCGCAGCTGGAACCGGGCGGTCGAGGCCCGTGCGTCGACCGGCGAAGGGCTCGTCCTGCTGGCGGGGGTGCCGCTCGGCGCGGATGCGGACGGTCGGATCGAACATGCATGGGTGCAGGTCGATTCGACCACGGTCCACGGTGGAACGGGGCTGATGCTCCGGAATGCGATGGACGGTCGGGCTGCAGGAACCTCGGTCGAATTCAAGGCCGCGGACATCGATGGATGGCGTCTGGTCCGGGGCGACGTCGCGATCGGACCGGAGGACGGCGTCGATCCGATGGCGTTCGCGGCCGAGGGCGGGACGGGGCCGTCGGCATGAGTGATTCGCCCGGCCGGCTCGAACCCTTCGAGGACGATCCGCTTGCGCACCCGCCGGCGGTGCTCGCGTCCGCCGCCGGACGGAGCGAACTCGATGCGGTGCGTCTGATCCTCGACGAAGAAGGGATTCCCGCCGTCGTGGAGCGTCGGCACGAGGCCGATCCGCCGGACTGGGTGCTGCTGGTCGCCGCCGCCGCGGGGGAGGACGCTCGACGAACCCTCGAGAACCGGGCCGCGGTCGCCTCCCACATCGACTGGGACGAGTTGGACGTGGGGACGCCGCCCGACGAGGTTCGAAACGTCCTCGCCGGCGCGGACCGGATCCGACGCTTCAACATCGTGGTTCGCGTCGCGGGCACGGTGGTCGGGCTGCTGATGCTCCTGCTCGCGGTCTTGGCGGTGATCGCGACCCTGATAACCTGAGAAACCCGGGCTCGTTCGTCGAGAGCTCGAACCGTCGTCGTGATCACTGCGAACAGGACTCCTGCCATGCGAACTTCAGACTCCGTCCGCGTCCTCGCCCCGCTGCCCGCGGTCCTCCTCATGCTCTGCGTCACGCTTCTCGGCGGCTGCGGAGGCTACGTTCTCAAGGGACGTGCGGTGGTCGGCGCCTACAACACCATCGAACTGGTCGACAAGGACGATCCGAGGCTCGCCGATCGCGGCACGCCGGGCGTCCGGGTGGAAGCGATCCGGGATCCACAGTCCCTCGGCCGAAAGATCGTCGCCGCCGCGAACAGCGGTGGGGACGGCACGATCCGGCTCGCGATCGATGATTTCGGTGCGGGTTTCCTCGAGGAGGAATGGGAACTCAAGGCGGCGATGGGCGGCGCAAGCTACACCTCGAACGTCTTCGAACTTCCGTTCGATTCCGACTCGGTCCGGCTCCTCATCGTGGTGAAGCCGGGAAGCGGTCGGGCCGGCGGCTCGATGCAGTCCGAGTCGGAGCGGGAACTCGACAGCTTCGACATCAGGCTTCCCAAGGATTCGGCGATCTACCGCTGACCGACGACCGGTTCGCGATTCGATCGGAGGGCCTGCACGCATGCGGTATCGATACCACCTGAATCTCGCGGGCGGTCTCTACCTCGGCGTCACGATGCTGGTGGGATTCGCCTCGACGGTGCGTCCGAACAACCTGCTCGTCTGGATCTTCGGTTTCCTGCTCTCCCTGGTCGTCATCAGCGGGCTGACCAGTGGCGGCGCACTGTTCCGGCTCACCATGCGACGACTCGATCCGGTGAACGGTCGCGTCGATCGCCCGCTGGTGGTCCGCTACTCGGTCCGCGGGGGAAGTCGGTACCTGCCGCTGTTCGACGTCCGCATCACGGAATCCCGACGAGGCGCGGATCGAGCCGACGGCTGGTGGACGCACGCCGATCCCGCCTCGGCGTGGGTGATGCACGCGGGGCCCGGAGAGGTCGTCCATGGCGAGGCGGTCTTCGTGCCACGGCGTCGCGGCCGCATGCGATTCGACGCGTTCGAGGCGAGGTCGAGCTTCCCCTTCGGCCTGGTCGGGAAGTCGGTCACGGTGCGGCAGGAGATGGAGACCCTGGTGTTCCCCCGGACGTTCCCCATCCGCGAGAACGAGATCGACCGACTGCTCGGTGGCGGCGTCGGTGGCGGTCGGGCCGGTTCGGGGCTCGGGTCCGCCGGAGAATACGCGGGTCTTCGTGAATACCGCCCGGGGGACAGCATTCGCTCCGTGGCCTGGAAACGATCGCGTGCCGGTGAGAATCCGGTGGTGATCCAGCGGGCCATTCCCGCTCCGCCGCGACTCATCGTGCTGCTCGACCTGCGACGACCGACCGACCGGCTCCGATTCGAGGCCGGCGTCGATCCGCGGGAACGCGAGGAGGCGGCGATCACCTTCGCGGCGTCGCTCGCGGAATCCTCGATCCGACACGGAGTCGAAGTCGGTCTGCGGATCGCCGGCATCGATCTCCCCGAGATCCCCATCCGTGGTGGACGACGGCATCTCGATCGGATGCTTGCGCATCTCGCATCGATCGATCTCGACGAGACGCGGGAGGATCGGGCGCTGGCGGTGCCCGCCTCGAACGTGGCGGCCATGGTCGCGATCCACGTCGATCGCGTCGACGTGGCGATCGGTCACGAACGCTGCTGGCATCTTCTTCCCGCGAACATGGATGACCTCATGGAACGTCGGCCGGAAGCGACCGAGGCGGCGGCCGACCCGGATCGCGACGATTCGGCGACGGGATCGGAGGCCGCCGCATGACGCCGCTCGCCCGTTACCGTCGTCATCTCCGCATCCAGGTCCTGCTCGCGGTCGCCGCGTTCACCGTGGCCTTGCAGCAGTTCGAACTCCTGTTCATCCTCGGCGCCGCCGCGGTCGCGAGTGGTTACGTCAGCGACGGCCCTCGTGGTCGACACTTCCCCCCCTGGGTCATCAACGTCCTGGCGATGGGGGTGTTCGGCTGGTCGGTCCTGTCCTTCCTCGACAATCCCGATCCGAGCACCACGATGGCGATCGTGGGTCGTCTTTCCTGCTGTCTCGCGGTGCTGCGCCTCTTCGGCCGGCGAGGCGCGCGAGAGGATCGGCAGGCGGTGGTGATGTCGGTGGTCGGGGTGGTCGCCGCCTGTCTCTATTCCTTCCAGCTGCTGCTCGGGGTCATCGTGGTGGTCTTCGCGGTCGAGACCGTCCACGTGGTGATGTTGAACCGGCTCCGCGCGGGACTCGACCACGCTCGCGACGAACGACGGGATCTGGTGGCGGACGTCGCGATTCCGCCGGTGGAGCCCGCCTTCGGTCGGAGTCCGGTCGCGCAGTTCCGCCTGCTCGTCGGAGGGTGCGTGATCGTGGCCGCCGCGCTGGCCACGGGCGTGTTCCTGATCTTTCCCCGGCCGAGCGACGCCGGGCTGGTGGCGCTCGGCACGCGGACCGGGTTCTCGCCGACCGTCGATCTGACCCGAAGCGATCAGATCGAGCAGAGCAACCGCGAGGTCCTGACCGTCCAGTGGTCGGATCCACAGGGGGTGTCGATCCAGTGGCCGCAGCCGCTTCGGCTCCGCGGGGCGGTGCTCGACCGCTGGAACCCGACCAACCGCCGTTGGATCGCCGCCGAGACCCGGCGTTTTCGTCGCACCGTGACCACGAGCGGTGATCCGGAGGACTTCATGCCGCTCGGCGTCGAGCCGGTCGATCGGAGTCTCTACACCCAGACGGTCACCATGCGGTCGCTCGCGACCTCCCGGGTGTTCGCCCGTTGGGCGCCGGTCGCGATCGCCTGCGATCAGGCCCGGACCTTCACGCTCGATCCCGCGAACCTCGAGATCGAGGACAACCTCGGCGGGGGCCTCGATCGCTTCGCGACGTATCGGCTCAAGATCGCACCGAATCCGACGCCGGAGATGATCGCCTCGATCGCGGGCGATGCGATTCCACCGGTGAGACCGCCGCGTTTCGACGTTCCCGGGGTGCGGGAGGAAGCGCTTCGGATCCTCGAGGAGCGCGCTCCGGAGCTGCTCGAACCTGCGCCGGTCGGCGACGATGAGGCGAAGTGGCGACGAAATCGACGCATCGCGGAGGAGTTCACGGACTACCTGCGGGGTGAGGACTTCCGATACGCCCTCGACCTCCGGCGATTCGTGCAGCGTCGTGGCGTGGATCCGATCTACGCGTTCCTGACCGAGTATCGATTCGGTCACTGCGAGTTCTTCGCATCCGGCCTCGCGGGTCTCTGCCAGTCGATCGGCATCGAGTGCCGGGTCGTGACCGGATTCGTCGCGGTCGAGTTCGACGACCGGCTCGCCCGCTACATCGTCCGGGAGTCGAACGCGCACGCGTGGGTCGAGGTCCGGACCGGTCGCTGGTCGTGGCGTGAATTCGATCCGACCAACACCCGGGTGCTCGAGGAACTGCAGGCGTCGCGCCGAAGCTGGGCCGACGACTGGCGCTGGATCTACGATCGCGCGGATTTTCTCTGGACGAGCCGGTTCGTCACCTTCGACGGCACCAGCCAGGCGACCCTCGCGGATCGGCTCGGCGGTCTGGTGGGCGGTGGTGGCCGCGGCGTCGTCGAACGGATCAGCGAGACGGCGAGGCAGGTGAACCGGTACTTCCAGCTCGGGCCCGCGGGCTACATCTGGATCGGAATCGTCGCGTTCGCGGTCGGACTCGCGGTGGTGGCGTCGGTGCGCTGGATTCGTCGTCGCCGGCTCGTGCGGAGACTCCTGCACGCGTCCCCGGAATTCTCGAATCGTCGTCTGCGGGAAGCGGAGTTCTATCTCACGGTCCTCGAGGCGTTCTCCATCGCGGGATGTCCGAAGCCGGACTGGGCACCACCGCGGGCGCACCTCGACACGGTCTCCTCCACGCGTCCGGACCTGGCGGCCGCGGCCGCCCCCCTGATCGATCTCTTCTACGCCGTGCGCTACGGTGGCCGCCGGCTCGAATCCGGTGAACGCCGATCGGTGGAGGCGGAGGCGGATCGCATCCGGCGAATCGCGGAAGGACCTTCGACATGAGCGGCCATGCGGATCACGACCAGCGACCTCACGACGAGGACGAGACCCTCGCGCAGGCGGAGGGGGTCGCGGCCCGTCTGATCGCGGGACCGGGACGGGTGCTCGACCTGGGTTGCGGCACCGGTCGGGTCGGTGGGATGCTCGCCGCGGCGGGACACGACGTGACCGGGGTCGATCGGGAACCGGGCCATCGAGCGGAGTTTCTCGAGGCGATCGGGGGTCGAGGCCGATTCGAGCGGCTCGACTTCACCGAAGCCGCTGGTCTCGCGATGCTGCCGCCCGGTCCGTACGACGCGATTCTCCTGCTGGGAAACACCCTGACCACCGTTCGGTCGCCGGTGGTGCTTCGTGAACTGTTCCAGGCCATCGCGACCCGGCTCGATCCGGAGGGCGTGTTCGTCTACGACGACTTTCCGTTCACCGGATGGTCCGAACTGACCGCGGGGAACTGGGGCGACGGGATCAGCGAAGACGGATCGATGCAGATGCTCTGGGTTCCGGGTGAGCCGGAATTCGTGATGCGCGCCGGCCCGGAGGTCGACGATCGGGATCTCGAACCCCGTCCGGAGGAGCGGGTGCTCCGCCTCTGGTCCATGTCGGAATTGAACGATGCGGCGTCGCAGGCGGGCCTCGCCGAGGGCGGCCACGATCCCGCGGCGTCCCTCGTCCTCCACGTCCACCGGGAAGGGATCGCCGGTATCGGACTCGAAGCCCGGTCCGAACCCTGATTTCGATGCGTTCCTGAGGCTCGTTCGGATCATGCGGATCGGGAGTGCTACCCTTCCGGCGTGGATCTCGATCCCGCTGGCCTTCGTATCGGTTTCTGGACGATGACACGGGTGGTGAAGCTCCATCGGAATACGTTCCGACCGGGGCGATCGTCCGTTCCGGGAACGCCCCGCCGCGGGGCATCTGATCGAAGAACAACACGTGAAAGCGAGCGTCCGGCGTGCCGGCATCACGAAGCAGAACGCATGATTGGCGAAAGCTCCTCCAGCAGATCTACGAGCGGGGCGGCGCGATCGAATTCGCGATCGCGCATCCCGATCGGGGTGAGACCGATCCGTCGCTCCACGCGACCGGGCCCGATCTCGTCTGGCGGGTCAAGGTCCAGAAACTGACCGAAGAGGAGATCGGGGTGGAGTTTCCGGTGACGCTCGGTCGTGAAGTCCGGATCGACGCCGGAACCGAACTCGTCGCCGCGATCGCCATCGGGCAGAACCGCTGGACCTTCCGGACGCACAACATGGGCGAGGTCTCCGGCGGAACGGGAAGTCCTCCCGGGCTGCGCCTGAAGATGCCCACCGAGGTCAGTCGATCGAAGCGCCGACGGGTCCGCGTCGACACGCAGGCGGTCACGCTGCCGAGCGTCGAGATCTGGCCGCTGCTCGATCCGAAGTCGGTGATTCCCGGCGAGCGTGCGACGGAGCTCGCGTTCGAGTCGTGGCGCAAGGGCGAGACGGTCGACGGGGATGAACTTCTCTCCGACGCCGTCATGCCGGTGATCGGTCCCAAGTTCACCGCCGATCTCGCCAACCTGGGCGGGGGAGGCGTCGGACTCGTGGTCGACCACGAGAACGCCGCCGCGGTCGGACGTCATCGGATCTTCTGGTTGCGTCTGTCGTTGAAGCCCGACATCCCGGTGCCGCTCTGCGCTTCGGGCAAGGTCGTGCACACGCACATCGACTCGTCCCAGCGCACCTACGTGGGCATCGCGTTCGACTTCAGTTTCAATCCCGCCCACGAGTCGCAGGTCGCCGATCTGATCCTCGAGTACATCGACCGGCAGCAGGAACTGCAGCGTCAGGCGCGAGACCAGCGCGACGCCGGTCGAATCGGTTGATCGCCGAATCCCAAATGGTCGGTCAGCGTTTCGCCGAGTCGGCGGAAGCGCTTTCGATCGCCCGGCGGAAGACCTCGGTCTTGTCGAGGCTTTCGCGATATTCCGCTTCGGGATCCGATTCCGCGACGATTCCGCATCCGGCGAAGTAGTCGAGCCGGCCGTCGAGTTCGTCGCACCCTTCCAGAGGCGTCCCGGTGGCGGTGATCGTCCGGATGGCGACGTTGAGCACCGCATAGCCGGAATCGTCGATCCAGCCGACGGCGCCGCAGTAGGGCCCTCGTCTCACGGGCTCGAGTTCGTCGATGATCCGCATCGCCTGGACCTTCGGCGCGCCGGTCACCGATCCCGGCGGAAACGCCGCGAGCACGAGGTCCGCGATCCCGAGCTCCGGACGCAGCATCCCGGTGATCTCGGCCACGCCGTGATGGACCGTGGGATGCGACTCGATGCTCCGGGACTGACTCACGCGGACTGAGCCGATGCGACAGACCCGTCCGAGGTCGTTCCGCATCAGGTCGACGATCATGTGGAGTTCGGCGGCGTCCTTCTCGCTTCGTTCGAGCTCGTCGACCGGTCGGGACGACGGCCGCGTGCCCTTGATGGGACGCGTCCGCACCGCGATCCCGTCGCGACCGGGGGTGGTCTCGAGGAAGAGCTCGGGGCTCATCGAGACGATCGCGCGACCGGGGCCGCATTCGAGCATCGCGCCGTATCGGGGCGCCGCCGCCTTGAAGGCGAGCGCCGCGAGGCTCCGCACCGAACCCCGGAACCGCGAGCCGAACCGCTGGGCGAGATTCGCCTGGAAGCAGTCACCCGCGTGGACGTGTTCGATCACCCGGGCGACGTCGCGTCGGTAGTCCACGTCGGTCGGATCGGGTCGAAGGCCGTCGACGATCGGATCGGGAAGCGTTCGGGGCGCCAGATCCGGAACCAGTGCGGGATCACCACGGACTTCGGTCGAACCGGCGTGATGGAGCAGGCCGCCCTCGCAACGCAGCAGGATCGCGTCCGGCCACCGGCGATCGTCGAGCGGCGGGGTGGGTGCGACGGCGGTCGGTTCGAGATGCCGGAACAGGTCGTAGCCGAGCATCACGAAATGGCCTCGCCCGGTGGGAAGTCGTTCGGCGGCGGGATCGGGACCCGACGCGGGCCCCGCCAGTTCCCGGCGAAGAACGTCGATGCTCTCCGGACCCCGGAGTTGGCGTTCCGAGACCGGCGTCGCGGCGAACGAAAAACGAGCGAACGGGCTTTCTCCGTGCGATGCGAGCATCGCGAGCGGGCGGTCCCGGGGCCATGCGGCGAGCAGGGTTGCGCTCGCGTCCGGAGCGTCCGGGATCGATGCCGGCGGGATGGTGGAGGTGCGTGTCATGAATCGGCGTTCAGGCTACCCGGTTCCCCCGTGGCGGCTTCGCGTTTTTGACGTTGCGACTACACTTCTCGACTCAATTCCTTGCGGTCCGGCTCGACGCCGGACCGCGCATCGATGGATCGAACCCCCGATGGCCACGACCAAGAAGACCTCACGCGGTCGCAAGACGACCTCTCCCAGCACCTCCTCCCGCAAGAAGGCGACGCCTCGAAGCAAGAGCGCAGCGGCGTCGAAGCGGCCCGCGAAGATGGTCTACTTCTTCGGAGGCACCCGGACCGAGGGCAATGCGTCGCAGAAGACGCTGCTCGGTGGCAAGGGTGCGAACCTCGCGGACATGACTTCGATCGGGCTTCCGGTTCCGGCGGGGTTCACCATCACCACCAACAGTTGCGAGGCCTACTACGACGTGGGCGGGCGGTTCCCCGAAGGACTCTCGGATCAGATCCGGCGCAACGTCGGGAAGCTCGAGAAGGAGACTGGAAAGAAGTTCGGTTCGACCTCCGATCCGCTGCTCGTCTCGGTCCGCTCCGGTGCCGCGGTCTCCATGCCGGGCATGATGGACACGGTGCTCAACCTCGGCTTGAACGATCGCTCCGTGGAAGGCCTCGCGGCGCTCACCGGCAACGAACGTTTCGCCTGGGACGCCTACCGTCGACTCATCAACATGTATGGCGACGTGGTGATGGGCGTGGATCACCATCACTTCGAAGCCGCGTTCGACAAGATCAAGCGGAACTTCGGCGTGACCGAGGACACCGACGTCCCCGCCGAGGGACTCCGTGATCTCTGCACCGCCTACAAGGCGGTCTACAAGCAGCACGTGGGCGCCGAATTTCCGAGCGATCCGTTCAAGCAGCTCGAGCTCGCGGTGGAAGCGGTCTTCAAGAGCTGGCACAGCGACCGGGCGATCTCCTACCGCCGGATCAACGAGATCAGCGGACTGAACGGGACCGCGGTCAACGTCCAGGCGATGGTCTTCGGAAACATGG
>Ga0315320_10005739_pt1 | contig 10139 bp, 24 predicted proteins | sample M140m21515metaG_FD_203458 | JGI IMG/M metagenome (GOLD analysis project Ga0315320, IMG submission 203458) | Ammonia-oxidizing marine archaeal communities from Monterey Bay, California, United States - M1 40m 21515 | ecosystem: Environmental > Aquatic > Marine > Coastal | place: USA: California...
AAACATGGCGAGGCTTGGAACTGGCAAGATTATATTGTTTTAGAATCTGAATGTCAATCAAAAGACTATAATACCTTTGTAGAAAATATATTAAAGAAAGAAAATATGGTATGGCATTACTATCAACACTATCTAGGCAAATATGAAAACGTACAATACTGTAAGATGGAACAATTACCTGATGCTTTAATCCATGTTTTAAAATTAAACAATGAAGATTTTGATGAAAAAGGTATTAGAGAAAACATTTATATACATGGTGCTAATAATAAAACTACAAATACACCAGTCACAGTAATAGATAGTATGAAATATGACCAATGTAAAAGATTGATAACTAAAGCAGAGAAACAATTATGTGAAAGGTTTGATTACCATGCGTTTTGATAATCCTATTTACGATCACGGTTTTGTGTTTCCTGACATCGCTGACTTTCCAGATATAAAACACGAAAGACACTATATGGGTAATGGCCACGAAGAATATGTATCTGTAATGAAAGAAGGAATACAAAATGGCGATCTACATACATTTGAAAGAGGTTATCAATGGTATATGAAAGTACCAGATACAAAACTAATAACAAAATTAAATACTATGTTTGAGTTTTATAAGACATTTGAAGATAGTAAAATAGAGAATAGTTTGCCTAGTAATGAGATATACGAAGACCTATACGAAAAAGGTATATCATATCTAAAAATAGATACAAAAGAATTAAGAGATATGATAGATGATGAAATTAAAAAGTTAATTGTGTTACCTGATTGGCGACCACCACCAGGTCAGTTTGATAGATCAACCCAATTAGGTCAAATAAATCCAGATATTGTAAAATATGTAAATGATATGTTTCAAAAACTTGGTATACTAAACGCAGCGTCAAAATATAATAAGTACAATGGTCTAAAAGTTACCAATGTAGTATTACATATTGCTAGACCAACAGATGAAAATTGGAAACAATTTTTATATGATTGTAAAACTGTAACAAAGACAACTAATTTACATATAGACCCAAAAGAAAATGTTATGAAAGCTATGTTATATCTAAATGATATTACAGAAGATGATGGTCCATTTAGTTATGTAGAAAAATCTAATAGATGGATATATGATGATTTACAAAATATATTTGGTAGAGCTATATCAACAGGTAGCTATTGTCATACTAGAGACTCTAGAGCTGCGGTATTTCAATTCCCAAAACAATTAAGAGTATCATTTAACTTTGGTAGATTATTATTAGATGGTACAGAAGAACAAGAAAGAATACTAAAACAAGAAAAAACATTTACTAGTGACAAAGGTAATTTATGTGTCTTTGACCCAGCTGGTATGCATAGAGGAGGTATTTGTAAAACAGGAACTAGAATTGCTTTACAAATATTAATGAAATGAAATTAAGTGATAACGTATTAAAAAAAAGAGTATTTAAACAACACATATTAGACTTACATTTAAAAGATTTTATGTTAGGCCAAACAACTCCATACCTCAATTTATATAAAAATACAATTGATGTAGGTGCGGCAACTGGTATGTATGCAAGTCATTTTGCGCAACACTCTAAAAACGTCATATGTTTTGAAGCAGTACCACCTGTGTATGAACAACTAGAAAAGATTAAACAAAAACACAACAATGTAATCACACACAATCTAGCAGTTGCTGATTTTGAAGGTGTATCAGGTTTCTATGTAGATGATAAAAGATTATCTAATTCAGGTTTTCAAAATCTAGTTGATGGTCCAATGATAAACGTAGATACTGTCACAATAGATAGTATGAAAATTAATGATGTAGGGTTTATGAAAATAGACGTAGAAGGTGTAGAGTTAGATGTTTTAAAAGGTGCAGTAAATACAATATTAGAATATAAACCAACTTGTATGGTTGAGATATATGCTAAGTTTAACAAGTATCATGTAGAAACTACATTTGAATTTTTCTTTGTTAGAGGTTATAGATGTTTTTATAATCACAAAGGTCAAGGTTTAAAACCAGTAAGATCAATTGAAGAAGGTGTGGAGGCAACAAAGATACCAGAAATAACAGATGGTGATTTTTTATTTACGATATGATTATAACACACGACATACCATGGGCAGCATGTTTATCTCATCAACTATTTCCAGCTATTAAGAAAGGTTGGAAAGATACAAAGATGAAACCTGTACATTTCTTTTGGGGTTTAGGCTCTAGTAATCTACAAGAGATAGCACAAGTAAAAGAAAAAGGCGAAGAATGGTGGATGGTTGATGTTGGATATATTACAGATCAAATAACAAGATACCCAACACCATCAATAGACAAATACGATACGACTTATTTTAGGATAATAAAAGGTGGTATACATATGAATAGTGGTAAACCTGGTGATGGGTCACGTCATACAAAGTTATTACAACAAGGTATAGACGCAGAGTTTAAAGGTTGGAATACTGGTGAATGTAAACATATATTACTAGCGCCATCATCACAAACAGTTACCTTTTTTACAAATGGCATATCACAAGAAGATTTTATTACACAAGCTAGTGAAGAAATAAAAATATATACAGATAGACTTGTTACTATGAGGAATAAACCAAGACCTAATAATGAATGGTGGAATACAGATATAAAAGATGAACTAAAAGATTGTCATGCATTAGTAACTAATATGAGTTTATCAGCAGTTGATGCTGTGTTGAATAAAGTACCAGTGGTCACACATAGTAATAATGTATGTTATTCATTATCAGGTAATGTTGCGAATATAGAAAATAGAACTATGAAACCTAGAGAAGATGTTACAGTATGGTTGAGAACTGTAGCCAATAATCAGTTTACCTTACAAGAAATAGAAGATGGTTTAGCTTATGATGTACTAAAGGAACAATATGCTTAATTTTGCTTGTGTATATTATGGTGACAAATATACTAGACCACCTACAGATCCGTGGTCTTATTTACGAAACCTATATAATATGGTTGAAAGAAACTTAACAGTTCCATATAGATTTGTATGTTTTACAGATAGCACTGTCTTACACAAACAAAGAGAGTTTAGAGGTAAAGATATAGATTTTAGACAATTTAAAAGACATGACTTTGAGGGTTGGTTTAATAAACTACAACTTTTTAGTCCAGAAAGTAAACTAGAAGGTGATACTTTATATATGGATTTAGATGTGGTTATTATGAAGAATATAGATGAACTAGCTACGATAGGAGAATCAAAGAACTTTGTAGGTATGAATGACTTTAATCCATCATCTGGTCTATTTAATTCTAGTATAATGAGATTTAACAATCAATATCATAGTATCATATGGAAAGAGTATCTAAAAAGAAAAACAGAGTTTAATAATGCGCATGGTGACCAAGACATTATATCTGCTATAATTAAATCACACGAAGACACAATATCATTTCCTGATTCGTGGACACAATCATATAAGTGGTTAAATCGTAAGGGTGAAAGATACCATATAGACAAAATGACTTACGAACAAGACCCGAATGCCAAGGTTTGTGTGTTCCATGGTAACCCAAATCCAGACGAATCGCCACAAGAATGGGTAAAAGAGCTGTGGAAATAGTCAATATTGTGTCAAAAATAAGAACAAAATAAGAACATCACGCAAAATACCTTAAAAACCCCTATAAAACTAGCAAAATAATACTGTACTTATCAGTTAATCCTGATATTATAATAGTATGAATAACAAAGAAAAACAAATAAAACTTAAATTGTTAATTAAACGACTTGACAATGTGAACAAAACAGTATATAATAACCCTACTATGTCAATGTTCAACCTGTCAAAATTAATTAATAAGATTAACAAAGAACAAAATTTATATTATAATAACAACTACAAGAAAGGACAAACACTATGTCAAAAATAAAACAATACATTGAAAACTCAGTAGAGAACGCTGTTGATAAGATAGTCTTCAAAATGAAAGACGGTCAGATTGACTTAACTACTGCGGTTGAAGAAGTTAAGAAACTTGATAACCTAGAAATGGTAGGTATCACAGAAGATAATGTTGAAGAAGTATTATTAACAGAAAGTAAATCTTAATGAGTAAAACTTTTAACGTTTGTTATTTGAGAGAATACATGGACCCAGAAATGCATGGCGAATACTTTTACGCTTATGAAACTGTGTATAGAAATGTACCAATGAAGTACAAGAAAAAATTTAATACAGAAACTATGAAAATGAAAATTCTTAAATTCTGTGACTGGAATTATAAAGAATCAGCTAAGAACTTTGAAAATGTAACCAAAATAGAATTGATAGATGAAAAACAATATTATCAAACTTACGAAGATGTATTTGGTGAAACTGCGGCTGAAGATAAAAATATGTTTAATGATTATGGTCAACAGTATCATAGACAATCATTAAGAAAAGATTTTAACGTAAAACTAACAAAAAGTAAAGTACCAAGTTATGCTGGAAAGAGGTGTCATTAATGAAATACGGTGAAGAAAAGATAGTAAAAGAAATAGACAATTATATCAAATCAACTTATAGTGAACACTACAGTACAACTAAAGATGGTTTTCAAGTACAAGATATGTTAAGACATTTAGGTATTGACAAAGACTTCTGTCAAGCCAACGCTATCAAGTATCTTGCTAGATATGGTAAGAAGAATGGTAAGAATAGAAAAGATTTATTAAAAGCAATTCACTACATTGTTTTATTGATGAGTAGTGAAGACAACAAATAGGAGAAAATATGGACACACAAACAGATATAGTTTTAGTAAAAGAAGACTTAGGCAAAAATCTATACAGAAGTAAAAAATATTATACACTTGTTATTGAGCAAGATGTATTGGCAGATAGTAAAGATGATGCTGATAAGAAATTTAGTGATAACGGTATCAATCACTCAAATATAAATGCAGAGATCACAGATGAAAAAGATGGTGTCTTAACTTATATGGTTGACGCTAATTATTCAGATAGTGATACTACAGAATATCTTGGTAAAGTATCTTATACAGATGATGAGTATGCTGTAGAAAATGGTGATGTAGAAATAGATCAACATGCTGATGAGGTTGATGTACCAGATGATGTTGATGTACAATTAAATTTAGAAGCAGAACAATTGAAAGGCAAGTAATGGCACAAGAAGATTATAGCTCACACGATTGGCGTAAACATACAGATGATGCTGTTGTGGTATCATCAGACAGTAGTATGCAAACATCTATGGAAGTAAATAAAAGTAAAGTAATTTTTACAAATCCAAACACTCTTAAAAAACAAGAGGTAGATGTATCAAGGTTGATAAGAGTATTCGTAAACAATGTGGTAGGTCATAGAAAGAGTATCAAATGAAAACTGTAACTATAACTGTAAATAAAAAAACACTACAAGATGTTTATAATCAAGTTGGTATGTTAAACGATATGGGATTTCCTAATTTTCAAAAAGGTGAACCTATTAATGTTCTAATGAGAGAAGTTAAAAAAGATTTAAAGAAACAAAAGAAAGCAGAAAAGATAGGTTGGAAAGACTTTTTAGAATTTTGGCCTATGTCAATTGTAGTACCAGGTATGTTACTATTAATATTATGGGGGTCATATGCCCTTTGATCCAAATTGTTTAAGAAATACAAGAGAACAATTTGTATTAAAAAATATAGAGGGTTTTCAAGTAAACGAATATATGGGTAGGTCTAATTGGGTCAGACATGAATTTAAAAATTACAGAGATGCAATTAGAAAATATAAAAATTTAAAAGAAACAAAATCTAAAGTTATGATATTCGCCTGTAGGCAGGGTGAGGTTGAAGAAATGACCACTGCTATTTTAGATAGAAAGTTTTTTAAAAGATTTAAATTTAAAGGTAGTTATGTCTAATCAAAGACCAGGTAAGATAGAAAAGAAATTAGATAGAAATGGAGACATGCAAGTCTTCAAATTCTTTAAGACAGCAGCAAAGTTATTAAATGAAGAAGGCAAAGAAGATGAGGCATTTTATATGGAACAAATGGTTGACTGGTTAAGAAGTGGTAAACCCTTGCCCAATAGTGAAGAACAAATAACAAAGGCTTTGGGTCTATAATGGCGTATTTTAGGGGGGTATGTAGTATCGAATCGTGTACGAAATACCAATATATGTGTCGCTCAGCGGCACAAAACCTAGTAAAATCAACGATTTTTAAGGGGTTGACAAATAAATCAATTCCTGATACAATAAAGACTTATTAACACTAACAAAGGACAATAATATATGATGTACACTAAAGAACTACTATTCAATGAGTTTAAAGATGTTACTAAAAAAGATCAAAGTAAGAAGAAAGAAACTTATACACACCGTATCGCTTATCTTTCCGCTTTAAAAGAAGACATGATTAAAGTACCTAGAAACTTTAGTAATATTTCTATTAAACCAGATCAACTACAGAATTTGATTGATGACTGGTCCGCTCCAAATCCGAGAGACGCAACTTATATGAGAGTTTTTAAAATGACTTACGCTGAGAAAAAACAACAAGAAGAACTAGAGTTTTTTATTTATGAAAACGGTGAAAAAAAAGAAGTTAGAAAATCTAAACAAGACACACAATCAGTACATTAGATCACTAGGTATTGAGATTGATGTTGACAGTGGTGAAATTCTACAACAAAGACATGGCGTGCCAATGCCAGACTACAAGTGTAGACCATCACCACCAACGAGTGATAGAATTTCTGGTACTACTTACAAAAAAACTTATACGAGCACAATACCAGAAGGCAAAACAATTAGTGTTCCGTATAACAAAGGTCCTTACATGATTGTTGATGCAAAGGATTTTAAAACAATGGGAAAAAAAGTATGAACAAATATATAATGATAATTGCATTGGTACTGTTTAGTACAAATGTTATGGCGAATGATACAGTTACGACTTGGTTACAAAACGAGAAGACTAAAACAGTTGAGTACCAAAAGAAAAGTTGGGCTGATGGTAAAGAACAGTTAAAAAACAATTGGTTAAAAATCAAATCACTATTGGTTAAGAAAAATGATACACAAGATTAGTGATTTCTGTTTAAAGGTTGATGGTGTTAAAAAGACAAGTGATAGACTTTACAACCTTAAATACAATAATCCAAAGACGCCTGAAAGAGATCAACAAGTACAAGAATTGATTGATGATATTCAGGCGACTTGTAAATTAATTGCTAATGATACACAACCATATGACAAATAAAGATATAACTATACAACAATTAAACGAACAAAAAAAAGAACTAAAAGAAAAGCTAGAACATTACGAGTTTAATGGTCCTTCTGGTAAAGTACAACAAATAGAAGATGAGCTTTTTGAAGTAAACGATACAATAAAGAAATTAAATGCATAGAATAATATTAATCTTAATCGCTGGTTTATTAGTCACTAATTGTCAAGCGACTAGATCAAATGTAGGCGCAACGTTAGGTGCGACAACTACCACAGGCGCTTGTGTGTCTATGGGAATCAATGATCCATATGCGATTGCGGCTTGTGCAGTAACTGGCGCATTTGTTGGCGCAGAGGTTATGTACAATTCAGATTATGATGTACACAATGCTACGTTTGTAGATCATTTAAACCACGGACCAAGTACGAGTAGTTATACAAATTGGTTTAATCAAAAGACTGGTAATAGTGGTATCATACATACAACAAGATCATATCACAAAGGACCAATCAAGTGTAAAGATTATAGTGCGACTGTAGATATATCTAACAGATGGCCACTTGTAGGTATTGGTGGTGTGAATAGAAATACAATTTTTGGAATAACCTGTCAAATGCCAGATGGCCGATGGGTAGAATGGAAAGGAAACTAATATGCCTCCTTATGACCCTAGAGCTTTTGTAAAATTAATGTTTTGGTCTATATCATTTTTATTAATATGTACATATCTATTTGCTAATGAAGTGACAACTAAAGATAAAGTAATAGAAGTATTAGATAAGATTGAACAAGTAGAGAAAGCTGGAGATAAAGTTTATTGGGATAAAATAACAACTGTGAAACCAAAGAATGCGGCAGATCAGTATTGTTATGTAAAAGTAATTATCAAAGAGAGTGATAATCAACTTATCAAGGAAGAAATTTTGGAGTGTGCAGATGGTAGAAAACGAGTCGATGGACCAACTTATTGGGAACTATTCGCTGAGTTTTACTATACTGATATGGCACAACCAGAATACTGCCGAAGATATAGTCGGAACAAACATGCATTTTTTTCACCAGGAAAAGTATGTTTAAAACTAAATGGTGAATGGGAGGTTAAATGATTAAAAATATAATCATAATCTCATTAGTTATAGTTGTTGTGACAGGTATGACAGGGGCTGAGTTTTTAGATCATATTGCTCTAGCACTTGACAAAGCGCAAGAACTAGTATATAATGTAAAAAGTGAGGTTAAATAATTATGAATAAGTATGTGAAAATAATGGGTGTACTTACCCTATCGTTATTGTTGACAAATTGTGCGTCACAATATAAGATTAAAAAAGAGAAGACAAAAATTATTGAAACTGTACCGAAGTGGTACGTTAATGATTTTTCAGATAAGAAGGCGTGTGATACACCAACTTTTGGTAAGAACAAAGATAAAATGTGTATCTTTGGTGTTGCTACGGCTGTGTCGCCAGATTTACAATTAGCAATAGAGAAAGGCATGATGATTGCGAAGTCAGAACTTGCTGATATTGTTAAAGGTGAAATGAATAAATCGTCAAAAATATTCATCACAGAACTTGGTAAACAACATAACAAGACTACTGTGTCAGAAGTTGAGAGTACAATTGTCAACTTAATTACAAAGACACCAGTAAGAGGTTATGAAATCTTTGCTAAAGATATAACTATGACTAAAAATGGTTATTATAGAGTATGGATTGGTTTAAGATTACCAATGGGTGATTATAACAAAATGTACAACTTCACAATCGCAGAAGCTGTTGATGCTTACAATGTAAAATCAAAAGCTAAAATTGCGTTTGAAAAGTTAGAAGGTAATAATGAAGATAGTAATATACAGTAAAAATAACTGTCAATTTTGTACTAAGGCGAAGCACCTTGTAAAGACGCTTGGCCTTGAATACGAAGAAAAGTCATTAGAAAAAGACTTTGGTTCTGATCCTGTAAAACTAGTAGAAGATATTGGTAAACAAGTTAGAACAATGCCACAAATAAAGATTGATGATAAGTTAGTCGGTGGTTATAATCAACTTATAGAATACTTTGCCGATAAAGGTTTAGTAAATTTTAAGGGTGAAGTAATTGACAAATAAAGATGACTACAAAAATGTAATACCTTTTCCTACAAATAGAATTGTGGAGAAGTCAACTGCTGGTCCAAAGAAAGAAGACCAAAAGTTTTTGGACCAAATGCATAAACAACAGACCAAAGAGTTTGTTGAAACAAGTGTAGATGATATGAGCTTAAGTTTACTAAAAAGTTTTTATAATATGGGTATCAAAACAGATAGAGGTGAATTTACAAAAGATTTAGCAATGTTAGTAGATACAATGCGTGGTTTAATTTACAGAGACTTTAATATGAAACACCCATCACAAGTGTTATCAGAAAAAATGGTAGAACTAAAAGTTAATAGAGACGGTGGTCAAAGTGCTAGAATAAACTACGACATATTTCATAAAGGTAAAACAACAAGACCTTTTAGTAAAGATTTAAAAGAGGAACTAAAAGATGGTCCAGATTGGCTGGAACCGGATGGAGACCTTGACAAATGAATTCGCTAAGAATCGCCTTCACAGGTTGTAAAATAGTTAAATTAACAACTCAAATATATAAAGGAGTATATTAATATGTTAAATACATTAAAAAACTTGTTTGGTAAAGATGAACTAGTAAAAGTAAAAACAGTAAAAAGAACTGTTGCTACAGAAACTAGAGGTAGAAAAGCTTTATCAAAAAAACAAAAACTACTTAACTTACTATCAAAAGGTGGTAATGTTGCTTGGACTTCAATTCAAAAGAACTTTGATTTAGAGTCTCCAAGATCAATGATTGACACGCTTAGAGCTGAAGGTCACATGATCTATGGTAACAGAGTTGGTGGAAAAAAATACTACAGAATGGGAACTCCAACAAGAGCTATCATCG
>Ga0315320_10005740_pt1 | contig 10139 bp, 5 predicted proteins | sample M140m21515metaG_FD_203458 | JGI IMG/M metagenome (GOLD analysis project Ga0315320, IMG submission 203458) | Ammonia-oxidizing marine archaeal communities from Monterey Bay, California, United States - M1 40m 21515 | ecosystem: Environmental > Aquatic > Marine > Coastal | place: USA: California...
TTCTTCTCAGCCTTGGGGGCCTTCATGCCCGAGGGGGTGGGGGCGACCTTCTTTCCGGCGGGCTGTCGAGGGAAGGGAGGAAGGGGGGGATGGGTAAGAATGATGTCACGATGACTCTTGGGGAAGAAAACCCTAGGAGCGGGAAAAGCGGGATGCCGGGACGGTCCGCGGGCGCTGCGGGGGCGTGGCGCGATGGATGGGCGGTACGACGCTCGGGGAACATCGCACGACATGTGTGGATGCTCCCAAACTCGCCGGACGCGCGAGTGAATCGTCGCGTCGCGTCCATCCTCGCGCCAGACCCCACGCAGGGTGCCCTCGCGGAGCATCTGGTCATCCCGACTGGCGAGGCCGGAGAGCGCGCCGGGGTGCGCTCCGCGGACGCGTCGATCCGGCCGCGAACGCGCGCGTCGTCTGTGTTGATACCACAGTGACGGCGCGGCGCATCGCGACGGCGTCTACGCGTCGAGGATCACGCCATCCGCGGCTCGACCCGGGCGTACACCGGGATCGCGCTCGCGCGAAGGGTTTTTCCTCGCATCGCCGGTCGTCGCCGGAAAAGCGCGCGCGCGACGACACGCCGTCGTCGCACATCGCGTCACGGGCGCCACGAAGATCACGGGCACGGGAACTCACCATCTTAGCAGAACAGAACCGTGTAGGTACTGCCTGTGCGGCTACAAAAGGGCGACGATGTCGACGTCCTTGGCGTGAAATACCTCCCGGTCCAACCAGCCACCAAATCTGTGGTGAGATTGTGCAACTTGTCCCAATGTGGATCGAAATCATCGATATTTCGGTCCTCTTAACCAAAGTTTCAAGCGCTTTACTTTTGTTTGGTCCTCGGCCCAAAAAACATGGAATGCGTGCTTTTTCCGGACGTTCGATCATAACATTATTGAAGCGAGTGACTTGACTGATGAGACTGATTGATGCACGTCATCACCCTCCTACCTGGTACATCGCTACCCGGTTCATCAGTGCCCGGTCTTCCTCCCGAGCGCGCCCAGCTGCCCGACGAACTCCGCACCCGTCAGCATCTCCGTCGCGCCGTACACCACGCTCCTCTTCTTCCCAACCGCCCCGACTAGTGACCCGCCCGCGCCCGGCCTGTCCCTCAGCGACGACCCCGCTCCCGCGCCCATGACGTCGTCGCCCTCCGCACCCTTCGTCGCGATGGCGCGGACGCTCTCCGCCTCCAGGTAGTTCCCCCCGCCCATGACGAACACCATCGCGTGCTCGTTAGTGCTCCCGTTGCCCACCACACCGTGGGGCACCGCGCCGTTCGTACTTTGCGGGGATTTGGCATCGTACCAACCAAACTCTTCGCACTCGTACGAATCCGGCTCGTTTCGCATGAGCGCCTCCGTGGCCCTCGCGATGGCCAGCTGCCTGTCGCTGGACAACAGACTCTTGACCCCTTTGGCCACCGCGCTGAGCGACTGCCCGTACAGCCGCTCGGCGTAGTCGAGCAGGTTACTCTCCGAATCGCCCCCCGCGTTGCCGCCCGCCTTTTGGCCCATCTGCGGCGCAGAGTTGGCCAGCGATCGGTTGAGCTTCGCCATCCTCTGGACAAAGCCGAGCGCCGCGGCGTCCGCGCCGGACGCACGCAGCGCACCCTCCAGTGCCTCCGCGTCCGCCGGCGACATCGCGTCGTCGCCCTGGTGCGTCATCGCGTAGATGATGGCTAAACGAAGTTTATCCTCGGGAGTACCCCGACCAGTCGCCTGGAGCAGCGCCGTGACCGCGACTTTGTCCCCTTTACCCGCGAGTAAGTCCTCCTCCAGGGCGTAGTACTCGTCTAGGCCGCGGTTCTTGATGTGCCCCAGCAGCGCGGTCGCGATGTTGGTGTGCTTGTCGATGAACTTCTTGCGCTCCTGCAGCTCGGGCAAGGACGCCACCGCGCTGACCAACTTTTGCGTGTTTGAAGCCATGTCGCCGTCGTCCTCGCCCAGCGACGTCTGGGCGTTCACCTCCGCGATGGCCTTCTTGTACGCCGCCAGCTCGTTCTCCACCTCCTCGGCCACCTTTGGGAACTGCGCGTCGTCGTTCGCGGTCCAGAAAGGGTCGTTGTCCTGTAGGGTACAAAACATCGATGACGTCAGTCTAATCTCCCGTATGAAAATAAAAAGAAACTCGAAACTCACCTCCAAGTCGTACGACTTCTTACCCGCGGCGGCGTCCAAAGCGCTGCTGCCCTGCGTGATGTCCACGCGGTTGAGCCTCATGCCGAGGACGTCGTGGACGAGCGGGGCGTAGGTCCACGCGTGCTGAAGCGCGGCGGCGAGGTCGAAGTTACGCTCGAAGATGACGAGGATGGGGCGCGAAGATGGCCCGCCGAACCCGTGGGCGTCCGAGAACATGGACCCGCGCGCCGCCACGTGGTCCCGCAACTGCTTCTCCAGCTGCTGTGCGACCATCTCCGCGGCGCCACCGCGCGGGCATCGGATGATGGGCACCCGCCCCAGGGTGGCGCACACCGAGAGCAGTCCTTTCACGACGTCGCTCACCGCGTTTTCGACGTCGGCATCCTTTGCGGTCGGATCGTTGAGCGCGACGTACGCATCGCGTTGCGCCAGTGAGAAGATGTCCTCGGACAGAGATACGAAGTCAGCGTACTGGTCGAACACCTTGGCCACCTTGCCCGCGGCGTTAGCCTTGACCGACCCGGCCGCGAGTTCCTCCAGCATCGGCCGCGGGAGCGAGGATGAAAAGTTGAGGTGGTACGCCTCGTAGAGACCCGCGGCGAAGTCGGCGGTGATGCGCGCGACGTTGTGCGCCGACGGTGCGACGAAGTACACGGCCGGCACGTCGTGGATGGGCTGCCGTTCGTTGTCCAGGAGTAAGTGCAAGGTCACGCCGTGCCTGCGGAGCTCGTTGACACGGACCAGCGGGGTGATCACGTCGAAGCAGTGGCGGTCCATGACTAAGATCTTGTACACCTCCGTCTCCTCCGCCTCGCGCTCGCCGAGGGGTACGACGCGGGAGACGTTGAGGTTGAGCATGCGGTGTATCGCATCCTGCTGACGCTTGCGAAGCTGCAGCGCCATGGCGTCGAAACTGACGGCTGGACGCGCCGAGTGCCGGTGCAGTGTGATCCCTAAATTTGGACGTCGAACGGTGCAATTTTTTATTCTTCGACACTCTGTCTTGTGAACTCGTGTTGTTTCAATGCCTGTGTTCACGCGTCGGCGTGGCGGAGACTACTCTCAGTCTCGCTACGGTACTCACTCTACTCACCCCTTCTCCCCACCCTCACGGTTCCATGAGGAGCTCCATCGGTTCAACAGTCGGTTCCACCACCGGCGCGGAGTGCTGCTTGACGATCTCGACCAGCTCGGGCGCCGAGTTGCTCGACTTGAACCCGCTACCCGGCTGAAAGTCTCCGGAGAGCATCGCCATGAGCGGGTCGTTTCCCCCCGCCAAGCCGTCCTCGCCACCCGCGGCGGCGACGACGGATTGGGGCGTCCCGCTGCTCCCGTTCGTGTCCACCGCGGCGGCTGCGGCTGCGGCGGCGGCGGCCATCGCGTCGTCCATGTCCTTCGGCGCGGCGGCTTCCTTCTTAGCGTCCTCCTCCTCCTCCTCCTCATTCTTTGGATCCTTGGGAGGTGGCACGTCCCATGCGTCCCACGTGTCCGCGTCGAAGCCCCCGGCGGGCCTCGGCGCCTTCCCGGCTGTGATGAGGTCGTTGTTCCGCCTTCGCACCTTGACGAACCGCGCCAGCCTGCGGTGCGCGACGGGCCCAAACTCGTTGAACTCCTCGACGATCTCAGCCCAATTCTCGACGCCATCCACGGGAACCTTGTGCGCGCCCTCCGTCTCGGCGATCATATCCCGGACGTCCTGCCTGTAGCAATCGGGAAGATTCGTGAGGTGCCTTCGAAGCGCATCCTTCTCCACGGTGGTCATCGGCGCGCATATGGAGCGCGTCTGGCGCTTCAAGTCGTCCAGCTGGCGCCGCAACGAATCCAGATCCGCCATCAAACCCGCGCACCGCATCTCCTCACCGGCTAGCCTCTTGCGCGCGTTCATCTCGGCGCTCTTCTTCTCCGCGCACTCCTTCTCCACCGACATGCCCTCCTCAACCTCTCGCGCCCGTTCCTGAATGGTATCCCACCGTTGCGCCCAGAACTGTTCCAGCGCCACCGCCATGACGTGCACGTCCATCTCGGGCTTGGGCGTAAACGTCTTTGCGTTGATGAAAACCTGCGACACGTCCGCGTGAACCTCCTCCGCGCAGCCGTACACGCCCCCGGCTCGGATGTTAGCCTCCACGGTCCCCAGGTCCATCGGCCGCGTCACGATTTGCGGGTACGTCGGGAGGTTCAGCGCGACGTGGTCCACCGGTTTGAGGAAAGGTCCCGCCCACTTGTGCGACATCACCTGCTTCAGCGCCGCGAGGCACTGGCGGTTGACAATCTCAACCTTGCGCTTCGCCGCGACCGCCGCGAACGCCGCGGAGTCGAAGGGCGGGGGCGCGCCGCCGTTCCTGGCGACGCGGCCCGGCGCGCTCTCACGCACGGACCGTCCCGCGAGGTGCGTACGCCTCCGAGTCTCCGCGTCGTCGGCGTCGTCGGCGGCGGTTTCGCATAAATCGTTGAGCTCGTCCCTCAACGCGGCGGAACGCACAGCCTCCGCGGAGACGCGCTCGATGGAGCACGAGAGCTCGGCGAACTTGCGCTTGGCGCTGAGCCGCTGCTCGCGTTCCTGGTGCTTTCGCGCGGCGAGCTGCGCCGGGGTGAGCTCTCGTAGGGTTTCGTTAGCCGACCGTTCCTGCTCGGCGCGCATCGCCGTCTGTTTCAACCGCGCCGCCGCCTGCGCCTGCGCCTTCTGCACCATCGCGCTCACCACCGGATCGTGCTCGGGGTCGAACGAGAACGCGGGTCGGTTGATCGGGGGCGCGGACGCGCTGCGGTTGAGCCCCGTGGACATCCGCGCCATCGACACGACCCCGCCTCCTACTTCGGGCAGAAACTGGCATACGTTCGCGCCGACGCAGCACGCGCACGTCGCGACGGCGCCGATCCCACCGTTGTCAGGGATGGACGGGACGAAGCTCGGCGTGGACTCCATGCGGACCATCGCAGTGGAGCCCCGCGCGCGGGCGCCTTGCTGCCTGTGGATCGAAGAAAAGGGTGAGAAGGGTGACTGGTCGGTGACTGGTCGCGAGGGGGTGCGTCGGAGTGGAGGAAAAGCGATTCGACCGCGCTCCGGAAACCGGGCGCGGCGCGAGCGTGCGATCGAGATCTCGCGGGTTGCGCTAGAGAAAACGTACCTCTGACTACCCCTTCCGCCGCCGTTCTTGCCCCCGGTCGACGCCGTCGGGGTTCCGCCCCCTGACTGGCGCAACATCTGGTCGAGCCTCCGCTTCTTCTCCAAGAGTTTTTTCCGGAGCGCGAGCAGATCTGCCGTCTCGTCCGTCGGCGGCCCTGCCGGCCCGCCCCTCGACCCCATGCCCCCACCGCCCATGTCACCCACCGGAGACACTCGCAAGATACCCCCGCGCGCCTTTTATGTGGGCTGACGAAGGTCGGACCGGGCACGCGGCGGCGGTTTCGGAAGGCGCGCTGCCGAGCCAATCACCGCAAAAAAGCGTTTTCGACCGCGTTCCGCCGCGCCACGGCAACGCGCCCTAGGGCCCCTTTTCCGACGCCTCACCCACCGAGACTCAAACCACGCGGACGAGGCACTACCACGAACCGCTCACCGCGATCGTGGGTCGATCCGAGACGTCGCCGCGTCCGGGTCTTCCCGCCTCCGGGCGCTTGCGTCTCGGCACCTCAACTAATGGACATTCTCGGAGCGGTCCGGCGGTATTGAAAGCTAAATAGGTGATATTTCCGTATGGCCAAACAGGCAGAGCCGCGTTTGGCGCGAAATGAAATAAATAAAAAAGTTGGCGGTGCCAAAAAAGAGGATTCTGGAGAAGGAAACACGCGTCTCGTTGACTTCCACTCTGTTTGCCCATACGATGACAGGCTGTGAGTTGGCTCGATTCTCGCGATGCGAACGCCTCCGAACGTTTCTGATACCGCGTTCTGATTGGCTGTGGGAGCAAAAAGTCACGAAAGACACGTGGATTAGGGACACATTTTGCGGCGCACACATTTGAACCCCCGATAGACCAACAGATCCTCCCCATTCTTCCCAAAAGGCCCTATTCCACGACTTTGGTGTAGTGTACTCGCCACATAAAACGCCACGTGAGCTGGTTGGTGGCCGGTATTCAGTCTCGCCGATACTCCAAATCTTCGAACCGATGCTCCGAAAAGGGTTTAGGGTGAAAGGTCACTGATGCGGAGTGAATTTGCCGTTAAGACTTCCGAGCGTGACGTAATATTCTCTCCTCAAAAACAACTAAAAGCCCCTACGGAACAACCGCGCGGTTTGGCATTAAAAATCCGTGCCCGTGCCTGATTCCCCCGCATGATGCCCCCGTAAGTAATAATACCTCAGTCCAAGGGCCGGCCGAACAGCTTTTTGATGCCGACGTCCGGCGTGTCCTGCTTCACCAGGCTCTCCCCCACCAGCAGGCACCCGACGCCCGCCTCCTGCAGCACGTTCACGTCGTCGATCGTGAAGATACCGGACTCGCCCACCATCGTGATCCCCCGCGAACGAACCTGATCCCCGAGCGGCCCCGCGAGCAAGTCCACCGTCACGTTTAAACTAACCTCAAACGTGCCCAGATCTCGGTTGTTGATGCCTAAGAGCTCGATGTCCTCCAGCTGCAGCACCCGCTCCATCTCCTCGTACGTGTGCACCTCGATCAACGACGCCATGCCGAGGGACTTGGCAATCTTGGAAAAGTACTTGAGGTCCTGGTTAGGAAGCACCGCGGCGATGAGCAAGATGGCGTCGGCGCCGAATTTCCGCGCTAAGTAGATCTGATACGCGTCCACGATGAACTCCTTGCACAGGAGCGGGCACGTCACGCCGGCTTCGCGGATCAACGTGAGGTTCTCGAATGAGCCCTGGAAGTACTTCTCGTCGGTGAGGACGGAGAGGCACGCGGCGCCGCCGGCTTCGTACGCCTTGGCGATCTTCACGGGGTCAAAGTTGGGTTGGATGACGCCCTTGGACGGGGACGCTTTCTTGACCTCGGCGATGAGGCCGGGCTGGCCGGTGGACTTCCACTGGTCCTTGATGGCGCCGACGAAGTCTCGCGCGGGTTCCTGGTTCTGGATGGCGGTGCGTACGTGGACGAGGGGAAAGCGTTCCTTCTGTTTTGCGAGCCATTCGTCTTTGTACCAGACGATCTCCTCGAGGATGTTCTGGGGCTTGTTCGCCTCGTTGTCGATGCGTTCGCCTTTCTCGTTGATGGTCTCCATCTTGAACGCGAACTGGTCGGAGCCGACGTCGTGCTTGGCCTGGCCGAACGGCGGGCGGCGGCGGATGGTCACCTCCGGCTTGGGCTCGTCCGAGACGGACGCCATTGGGGTCACGTTGACGGCGCGGGACCTCATGGCGCGGGTCTTCGTGGCGCGCGTGCGGCCGCCGAGGGTGACGGACGCGCGGAGGGCGGTGGCGGAGGAGAGGGCGGACATGTAGCCGTACAGCTGTGCGGATACGATACGACGAACCCGTGTGCTCCTCGGAGTGCCCGCGCGGCCGATCCGACGCCTCGTGTGAGGCGCAAATTCCGGTGGATAACTTGCCGAGATCTCGAACATCGAAAGTGCTTCCCATTTCCTGTGTCTGAAATGCCCATACGAAAATCGATCGCGGCCAATCGGAGATCGCGCTTCTCTCATGAAAGAGTCAGCTGAAGCTTCCGTCCCCTTCGGCAGCGCCATCAGGACACACTTACGCCACGCCATCGTCTGAGAAAATGGTCGCCATCGTCGCGAACATCGCGAGGCCCGCGGGGGCGAAGGCGCTGACCGGTGCGTACCCTCGTTCGATGCTGCCCCCTCGTGTCCCCGCCCGCGTTCCGTGCCGCCGCTCGTCATCAGAGAAGGGTTAGGTCTGAGTGGGATGAAGATTCCAACGACGCGCCGACCCGCTCTCGGCCGTGCCCGGGAAGAAATAACCTAGTGCTGACCGCGATGTACCTCCACTCCCAACACACACAGGCTCTCGCCCGGCCGGTGCCTCCCGCGTCCGCGCCCGCGCGCCCCTCCGCGTCTCCGCGTCCACCGCCGTCGCGCCCCGCCTCGCAGGATGCCCCAGCGATTCCCTCGCGGTCGCTGCCGCCGTCGCGGGCGCCAACGCCGCCTCCCGCGGCCTCGGTGCCAAGCCCTCCGTCGACGCCAAGCTCGGTAACTGGTTCAGGACCCAGCAGGAGCACGGCGCGGACCTCGTCGCCAAGATTGACTTCCAGGACGCCACCGTCATCGCGGTCATCGGAGCCGTGATGTCGTACAAGGAGCGCAAGATGGTCGCGCTCGTCACCCAGGCGGTTGGCTCGTTCATCAAGCTCTACCTGCTCATGCTCTTCGTCCGCGTGCTGCTCACGTGGTTCCCCAACGTGGACTGGATGAGGCAGCCGTGGGCCATCTTGAGGCAGGTCACCGACCCGTACCTCAACCTCTTCCGCAACCTCATCCCGCCAATCATGGGACAGATCGACTTCACGCCCATCCTCGGATTCATGGTGCTGCAGTTCCTCGCGAAGGTGCTCTCCTCGGACCCTTCCGTGGGCAGGTTCTGAAGCATGTGAATGGTCTATTTACGAACGAGTGTTGTTTAACCGTAGAGAGAGAGAGAAGGTGGGGGCGCAAGTCGATCGGCTGGTCGAGGCGCGGGTTTAGGGGTGTATGTGATTTTGTAATGCGTCTTTCACATCGTGCACAAAGAATCGTTCGTTCTCGTCTCAAACCTTCAAACCTCGTTGTCCATCAGCGCCGCGTCCTCGCCGTTCCCGAATGCGGGTCCTCCCGAATCCAGGGCGACGTACGGCATCACGGTATCCTTCGGCACGAACACGTCCAGCATGAAGAACGCGACAAAGGCGACAACCGCGCAAGCCCCCGCGACGTACTCCCAACCCCGCGCCATTTCCCAATTTCCCTTCAACTTCTCGGCGTCTGGGTGTTCTGGGTGTTTGCCCATATCCGCCCCGGGTTCTTCATTTCGGGTTATGTAGAACCGGTCCAGCACTTTTCCCCGCCCCGCGCTCTTCTGCGTCTCGATGAACTCGCATTTGAGGTGAGTGACGTTCACCGATGTGACCCGCAGGTACCCAAACTCGTACATGACAACCTCGCAAAACTCGCACGTCTCGGTACCTTTTGACAGGGAGAACCGCGAGTTTTTGGTAAATCCGGCGCCCGCGGAGCCAACGACGAGGGAGACCGGTGCGGTGGGCGCGTCGTACACCCACCACGTCGTCGTATCGGATGAATCATCGGCGGAATCATTTTGCTCAATCTTTTTTTGCTCCTCGATCTTTCGCGGCCGAGCGACGCACCCGCCTGCTTTGCCGTACTGCGCCCTGGCTTCGTCGTCGGGGTCCTCCCCGGGGCCCAAATTCCGGATTGAATTCAGGTGGGAATCGATCCCGGAACCTTCACGTCCCGGGTCGAACGCGCAGTGCCGCTGGTACACGTGGTTGTGCCCGGAGAAAACCGCGGTGACGTCGTGCTTGACCAAGAGGGGCCACACGTGCGCTTGGAACTCGAGCGCGACGCCGACGTCGCTCGCGTCGCGAACGTCTTCGCCTTCGTTCCCCTCGTCCGATTTAACCTTCTTCGGCCCGCACGTCCACGACCGATCGTCACCCGCGGGATCCACCCCCAAACACGACTTACCCCAGTCGGAATCGACGAGACCCGGCCTGTGCCCGGCGAATAAAACCCACGGCGTCTGTAAACAAAACACGACGTCAGTCCAATTGCCCACACGAGAATTAAAATAAAATAAACTCACCTCGGTCCTGTTTATTCCGCCGAGCGCTTTGTTCAACCAGCGCCACTGGACGGACCCACTTCGAAAGTCAACCTCGGTGTTCATAGATACCAACGCGATCGGCCCGATCGACGTGATCCACGTCCCGGGTGGGGATACTGTTCGCCCGTGTGTGTCCGAAATGCCCATAGGGAGTAGGCGTTTCGTCGGGACGCCGCACTCGCCGCCCGAGTCTGCACCCCCGTACACGTCGGCGATGTATTTAGGGTTAGCATCCCCACCATCCCGCG
>Ga0315320_10005742_pt1 | contig 10138 bp, 9 predicted proteins | sample M140m21515metaG_FD_203458 | JGI IMG/M metagenome (GOLD analysis project Ga0315320, IMG submission 203458) | Ammonia-oxidizing marine archaeal communities from Monterey Bay, California, United States - M1 40m 21515 | ecosystem: Environmental > Aquatic > Marine > Coastal | place: USA: California...
AGAGTACTGAGTTATGTTGTGGTTAATTGCCATTATTTCCGCCTCATGTGCCGACATCGTTCTGAAATTTTACAGGTGATTTTAGATTAATATTTGCAATGTTTGTGTTGATTTGTTAAGAATAATTTCGATGGGAAGTATGTTAACATTAATTTCGGTATTCGTACCGGTACGATTGAATTGTTCGCGATGTTTTACATAGAACCAGGTCGGGCGTCTAAAACTAGGTCGAAACTAGGTCGGTGTGTGCGTGATTCTAGGTCGGATCTAGATTCGCGCCAAATAGATGTTTCATGATATATAAGTGTACCTCAAATAAATAAATGGAAGCAAGAATTCGCGAATTGGAACGGCAGCTGGAAGACTGTTTGAATTCCCGCAAACGAAGTACACCTGTCGATTTGGACGGAATGAATGGTAATAACATAGTATCTAGTATGAGGAAGCGTGTAAAAGTCAAACGCTTCAGCCAGGATTTAAGCATGGTTTCTAAACGATTAATAGAGAAAGAATGGATCAAATTAAAAAGAACCATGTTTGAGATCATAATGAGAGACATTCGAGGGTTAAACGGCGTCGTGCTTAAGAAACCAGAGCTAGTGAAGGATTACATCGAACAAAACGAAAAAGGAGCAATTTTACGAATTTTCGGGGTTAATCTAAAAAAGTTGACAAAAGAAAAAGCAGTAGAGAAGCTAGCAGCACTTGTCAGAGCTCTACAGCTGCTATCTAATGGTAAAATAAAGAATGTTCATGAATTAGCTGACAGTATTTACAGTGGTATAGTATGGAAACGCGGCGACATTCGAGCATCGCTGGACGAGGAGAATTCATGGGAAAAATACGACGGTACAGTGTGGAAGAAGTTATCATTAAAATTCTAACTATTTAACTAAACGGACTTTATTAATATATGCAACCCTATATTCTACACTACGGTTCTGGAACCTGCTGTATTTGTCTCGAGGAGATAAGCTGTGGGTTTAAATTGAGTAATTGTAAACATTATTTTCATCCATATTGTATTACAACCTGGTTAAAGGAAAACGACACTTGTCCAATATGTAGAGCGGATGTTTACAAATCGAATAAAACATTGTATAATTATTTATTTGGAACAGAATAAATGTTCCGTCTCACTGTCCGACGTATTCGTCCTATTTATGCAACAACGAAAATTGCGAGACCTCATGAAATGGCAGAGGCAGAAGAAAGGGATCTATGGGAGAAACAACAGTCTTCATTCGAACAGTATCCTAAACCGAAATCTCCTCCCCATGGGCGTTAATATCGTAGGCGAATTGTTCGGATGGTTTGACAAAATTATCGAACGATTCGATTTTAGACTTGCGCCAATGAATTAAGGGACCAATATAAAATCCCGGCTTACCACGGAATGACGGTGTATGATCAAGTTTCCCCATGTTGTAACGAATTGCAGTGCATTTATAATGGATATGGTTGTCCAAATTGCGAATTATATCCTCATACGGATAATCAGGATAAAAATGTCGTCGTAGGGCATCTATCTGTTCTATCATGGACTTCGATTTACGTTCATTATCGAAATATTGAATAATATATCGCCCGGTGTTTGTCTTGTTCTTAATTTGTTTTAATAGTTGTCCAAAACGTTTCGCATGTTCCTTTTGCCATTTCCTATGTTTCGTATACTCTTTAATTACGGGCAATAACTCTACTTTGCAAAGTTTGCCACAATCTGCCAAGACTTCCAATCGAGTCAATAGACTGTCCGGTGATACAGACCAGTTTTTTACACGGTCTGCGAGTGGTATTGCCGCCACATGATAATAGAGTATATCATTTGCTCGATATGCCTTCGCCCATACCTTTTTCAATGTTGCATCATCCTTTTCAATCGGATATCTAGTCGTTAAGTATTCGTAATATTCTTTATGGTAATTTATTGTGCCATCGGAATTATTTTTTAAAGGACTCCACTCTTGTTTCACCGTAGAAGGTGGAATGTTTGTAGAATTCAAACGCGTTATATGTATATCTTCATAATACATGTTTTTTTAAACAAAAATTATACCTTTAATAGTGCTAAATTTAAATCTTGTTCAATAGCTTCCAATTGCAACACATAAAATTCTAGGTTGCTTAAATAACCCGTAGCATAACTCTGAAGCGTTTTCTTCCAGTCTTCTAGCCAGCTTAATCGTTTCGATTTTAAATCTACGGTACATGGCTCTAAAGCATTTGCTATACTAGCTATAGGAGGAAATATCCCATTGTGTCTCTGTTTTGGACAGATTGTAATCCCTGGGACACCCTTACGTTTGCTTACCAATCTACCATTTACTATAGGGATACACATGATGTCGCTGTCCACCTTAACCCAGCACCATTTTTCTGCTTGAATGTCATGTTCGTAATCTTTAAAAATCTGTGCTACCACCTTACCCATCCCTCCCCGTTTCGCTGCACTTATAATGCTATCCTTGCTCAGAGAGTGAGCTTGCATCTGTGCCAATTGCTGACTAACATAGTATTTAACATTCAGGATACTTAGTGCCTTCGCAATATATCCAGAGGTAACAATAGCACCAGCCCATACCGCTGAGATGATTCCAGCCATTTAATAACACGAGACTGTGTTTTATATTAATATATATCTATTTAAAGATACTTGAGGATTATAATGATTGTAGTATTCATTATCGCGTGCGCTACCTACAGTATTGCACATGTGATAAAAACAGTGCCTAAGATTAAAGGCGCTGCTCGTACTGTTGTACCAGTGTCGGAACATCGTCTAAGAGAATTCTTCGAGGTTCTACCGTAGTTTGCTTATACCCAAACCACTTCACTTCGAAGAAAATGCCCCTTCCCTTCTTAAACCTTCGGAGAATTTTCTCTATGCCGAAATATTGTTTGCCGCCAAGGTTTTGGATGTTCATCTGAATTCGAGGTTGCGGGGTACGCTTCGAACGCCTCTTCTTTGGAGTTGTAGGTACCGGTGCAGTCTCCTTTGGTTCAATAGGTTTTAACGAACGTTTCAGGTGATTAAACCGGTTGCGTGCGTCTCGGGGGTTAACCTTCGTCATTATCATGGAGTACATCGGTACAGTCTCGCAATAGTTTACCTCCTTTGCAAGAGTTAATGTGAATGGGATCAAATCGTTTGCTTTCTCGATCGCATCCTTTGTACGTCTACTGAACGTTGTGACAATAATCCCGTTGTCTTTAACTCTGTCTGCCGCCCACAGAAGGTCGAACGCGGGATTAAATCCGTCTTGGTGTATCTCAGGAGTTCCACAATAGTCGAGATAGATTATGTCGTAGGTTCCAGACAAACGCGGTAACACAGTTGTGCTAATACCTTGGATTGAGAAAACGTGTCCCTTATCGCGTGCTTTGTCAATAATATCACCTTCTGTGTTAATCACGACAATGTTTTTCGGTTGTGCACCATGCTGTACCAGTGTAGTGCTTGATAGGAGAGTCTCTGCATCGATAACTACTGCTGTGCTGTCTTTGTTTACATAACTAGAAATAAATGTATTCATAGTACGCTTCATCGTACTGTTTGCCTTTTTGGCGGTGTTATAGGATGAATAACTCATGTTTTTTGTAGGTTAATAATTTTTATTATTATTATTATTAAAATTAATAATTTTTATCGGTACCCTACTGGCAAATATACTACCTAGAACCTAGAACCTAAATCTAGGTCGAGCTAGGTCGAGTTAGGTAGGAGAAAATTAAAATTGTAGTATACACTATTTATATTATAATTTTTTTTATTAAAAATGAAAACGTGTACTAAATGCAAGGAGAATAAACCTCTGGATTGTTATTATCCGAGATATAATCAATGTAAGGTGTGTAGACACTTGCAAATGAAGAAATATCGGGCGGCAAATCGTGAGAAGAGAAGCGCACGTGACAAAAAACAGTACAAAGCAAATCGTGAGAAAGAAAACGCACGATGCAAAAGATATGGGGCGGCAAACCGAGATAAAAGAAACGCACGTGACAGACTCCGTTATAAAACCGACCCCGTATATGCAATCACTCGTAGATTAAGACGTCGAATTGCACATTGGTTAAAAGGAAAAAAGTCTGCACCCACACAAAAATTGATAGGATGTACCTTCGAAGAATGCAATCGATGGATAGAGTGTCAATTTGTCGATGGTATGTCCTGGGAAAACAGAGACAAGTGGCACATAGACCATATGATGCCGTTAAAAACATTCAACGTACTGGATCCGGAACAGCAAAGAATAGCATGTCACTATACAAACCTACAGCCTCTATGGGGACCAGAAAATCTATCCCAAGGAAGTAAAATAGTGTACGATATGATATGGAGAGAGCATTGGTACATTAAGATTGATGGAGAATATATCAGTCGATGCAAGTCGCCTAGATCTAGGTCGCCTAGGTCGAACTAGGTCGCAACGCATTGTTAATTCTAACAAAACAATTTCAAATACTATATAAATAAAAAAATAATTAAAAAACATTATATAAACAAAATGTCCCGTGCAAAAGAAATCTTCGAACGCACATTCAGTGATCGCAACACCGCAAGAAAAAGTTCCGTACAGAATGAGAGCGACGACGATTCTTCAAAAGAAGAAGAGAAGATTCGTAAACACAAGCGTGAGAAGAAGAGAAAGCGTGTGCAGAAACCGAAACCAAGGGGAGGGAGAAAAGAAGTCTCAGCGTTTCAAATTCGTACAATTCCTCCTATGGAGAGAGTAACCTCAACAAAGTACCCTGAGATCCTTACCACGGACTCCGAATTTACGAGTGCGGAACCTCAAAACGAGTTGGTTTTGGCAAAGTCTAGGTTCTTTGACAAGAAATCAACCTCCCGGGTTGAATACGATCACGTCAAACCGTGCGACTACCCCTTCTTAAGACATATGTTGCAGAGAAAACCAGAGAAGCAGTTTGACATGCACCAATGCAATGATCGTGAACGATTAAGGGCAAACCAACAGGCAATCTCTCGAAATTACGAGGAGTCGCGTTTACGACCTCCGATTGGATCCGAGCGCGAATGTCCTATGGGTTGCGACTGTGAAGGATTGAAGATCACGAATGCAAAGGACAAAGCGTTCATTCTCGTCGAGTTCCTATTACCAACGGAACAGAAACATTACGAAGACACCGGTGATTTACCATCGGAGACTCGTCTCTGTTTGATGTGCAAGCGAAAGGAAATCGCCCGCGCGTGGTGCAATGTACGAGCAGATAATATGGGTGTGAAGCGAGACATAATTCTCCCAGATTATCGTAACCTGATCAATGTTGAAGGTGAATACAGTCTGTCCGATTGTATTGTGACTTCGCGTTATGTCTGGGAAGGCATCTTGGACCCTATTGTCCTTCATAAACGTTCCGCGTACCGTTTAATCGAGAAGAATGGCATTCCATATTATGAGCAATGGCGAATGAAATATCCGCAAAAGAATTCAGAGCATTTTTTCGAAGCGCCCCTACATCAGTCATCGAGGACGGTGTAGGGGAGATATATCCGTTCCTCGATAATTTAAACGAAACTCTTCATCCTCACTTTGCCGGGACAAAGTACGAGCAGTTGTTTGTAGGCAACTTTGTGGATAGAGTTCAAACCTTCGATTTATCCCAATGGCGATCAACTGGTTGGAATCCTGTTGGATTGATATCTGCAAGTGAAGATCACCGAATCTATTGTACCCTTGGTTACCACATGGGTTTGATTTCGGAATTGATGTCCTCCAGTCAGGTTACTGTGGAGGTTAGTTACTTCCTGGCACTGTATATGGATCAACACATTCCTCTGATGAACCATATCGTCGATACGAACAAATATTCCGACGAGTATTTGTGTAGTGATTTCGGTGAAGGCGCCGCAATTATGACCTACGCACCATCTCCAGATAATTCTTTCCACGAAGGTCTAATCCCGAATGTTATCAATTACATCGTGGATTGTTCCTTCTGGAGCGATATTCGAAGCAAAACAAACCCCATTGTTCATATCTTGAGCAAGGGACTACCACAACGATGTCAAATTCGTAATATGCGCGAAATCCTCAACAAATATTCCCGTAAGCACGAAGTGGTGTACCGGTTTATTCATTCATGTTTGTTATGTTCGTTATTGGGAATGTACAAGACTTGCAGTTACCGTCCACCGTTGAAGGTTAGGATGCGGGTGTACAAGAAGTTAAAGAACATCAATAAACTCGAATTCCTGTCCTGGATGCTTCAAGAGCATCAACAGTTGTTGTTCTATGTGATAAAGGAGTTCCTAGTGTTCGCGGTCCGAGATATTCCTAGTATCTACGATGAGATCAAACGTCGTTATTATTGGGATAAATTTGAGGGTTGTGTATCAAAAGCGATGAATACTGTTCGCAAATGCACGTTGGACTCTGATCATATGATGCGTTTTGATGGTATCGAGCAGCAGTTGATATGCATAAACAAACTTCAAGTTCACCATTTGTTTCGTCCTAGTAAGCAATTGTTCTGTAATGTGGTATTACAGGAGTGTGAGAAAAGCGACGATGTAAAACTGGTGAATTACAAACGCAAAGAGTTCCCTCTGGAACATCGTGATCTTATGTACCAAATGGCAATTCGTACACAGTTGAGTCAAAGTACCTCATTTGAATGGTTAAAGTATTTCGGTGTACCAAACGATAAAATCGAGAAGATTCTTCAGATTCAGGAGCAGTATGTATCCGATGGTACAAAGGGTCCATTGAAGACCTTTTTGAGTACACTGACACGATATGAGTTTGAAGCAGCACGAGATTTATGCGAGGTGTTTGATCGTAAGTTTAACGTGCGCATATTCTCTCTCCCTTCTCATGTGTACATCAAGCAGTGTCAAGCGTTGCGAATGAAGTATAAAATTCCCGACGGTAGGGAACTACCAGAGCACGCGGGTCGTACGTACGTATGTATGGAATGCAAGCAATTCAAAGGGTTTATCACAAAACATGAACGCAACAAGATAGTAAACCTGTACGCGTATGGTCATTCCAAGATATTAATCGACGACGAAAACATGGATTTGTACTGTGGCAGGCGTTCGGACAAGATTGATAATAAGAAACGAAACATCCCTGTCCCAGAGTTTTCTTCCTTTATGGACGTCGATTTACAGCAGATCACCGCGGCAAACGACCTCCGGAATAAGAAACGAGAAGCAAAGGAGAAGCGCAAGGAACTTAAGAATGGCAGGTGTTCAAAGACTCCATTGGTTCCTATTGACATGTTGGGAGTCCTTCTACAATTCTACAACCATCTTTACATGATATGTCCATCGTGTGCGAATTTTATGGAAGTCACCTCGGAGTATTTTATGAAGGATGGCATGTACTGTGGTTGTTGTTTACAGCACGGTAAACTGTATTCCAACGTAAAATGCGAGTGGTGTAAGGTTAGCAAGGGAAAAGAAACCTGGAGTCCAATCACCGTGATGGACGAAGGTGTCGAGAAAAGTATTTATTTATGTCAGGGTTGTCTAAAATCTTGGATTCGCAATGCAGAAGGAATTTTAGAGTGGAATCTCATAAAACGTGGATTGGACCAGCGATGGAAAAGACTCTCGCATCCCGGTGGGTTGTAGTATAAATATATAGTTACCATATAATAAATGTTACCGTTATTTTACCACGTATACTTTGTTGTAGTTGGTGTACTTTTAGGAAGAGTTCACGACATGGCGGGGTTGACCATCGGATGCTTTTACATAATTTTTAGTTGGTTTCATATCTCTATCTTTTTGGATACAAATCCTATGGATTTTAGCAATGGGTCGTATTGTCCAATTTGTCGTACCGTAACTGGCATGAACTTAAGGCACTGTCATCAATGCAAGAAGTGTGTGAACGATAAGTGGGATCATTGTAGTATTCTGAAACGGTGCGCGGACAAGGCATTGCGCAAACGTTGGTTGTATTTGTTTAAGTTTGTAGTTGTTTTGTTTTCGGTCCTGTCTCTAATCTATAGCATGATGGATTGGAGATATTCCTTGTTGATGGTGGTCCATTTGTACATTTTGAAAACTACGTACCTAAAACGGGGTATAAATAAGAAAGCTGGGGATTTAAAATGAGCCATATTGATTTTGAAGAAATACCTTTGGAGCCAGTTCAACCTGACATGGATTTTACAACGATGTATTTGGGGGTTGGAGTTATAATCTCCTTTATCTTGTTTTTAAGATCTTTAAAGAATTAAGTATATAAATATAGAGAAACATATTATAAATGAATTTGTTTATTTTATTTTTGTTGGTGGTACAAAGTTATGCGACGGATTGTCCCGACGGTCAATTTTATTTGGTCGAAATTAAAACAAGTGGTACATGTACAACTCATGTAAGTAGCGATGCTTGCGATGGGATTGCAGGTGGATCTGCTTCGCCGCAACCCGCCGTTGCGATGTATTCGTATATATCCAATGCGTATGGCATGCCCTACGCTCAAAGGGCAGAAAGGGACATGACATCATGGTATCCATTTGGTTGTCAAAGAAGGGTAAATCAAGGGGATTATCCTAATCAGATGTATCCGAATTTTCAGATAAGATACGCGAACTCTGATAACCCTCAAGTCGGACAATTCGACGGCGGATGTGATTCAGGTATACATAATGCAGCAGCCCCAGCCCCTCCACCATATGGTCCACCACCAGCAGGTGGATACACCTTTGATACTTCAACAAATCAAGGTGGTACAAATTGTTTCTGTGCCCCCCCAGGTGAAGACGATGCAGTATGTGTGGCGGGGTGTCCCGTGGGTAGCGCACGGCGTAATGCTGACACTGTTCCCTGGGATTCATGCGATGCCATTCCGGGATGTATGAATCCCGCAGCTATAAATTACGATCCACTCGCGAATAAGGAATCTCCAGATGATTGTGAGTATTGTGAGTATGACCAAGGAATGTTTTGGTTAATAGGTTTAGACACGGAGGGACAAAATGATTGCGATCTTGGTGCAGGAATGTGCGAAGCTCTTGGATTTGCAGCGATGGATCTCAATAACCCTCTTGTAGCGATGTACCCTTACCGATATCCAAAATACTGTTCTTCGATGGGCTATAACCCAGCCTTACTTTGGGCAGAAGGGGCAGAGTATAGACCATGTGGTCGCATCAACGAATATGTAAAGGCGGTATGTGATGCTGACGAGGATCCAAATGATGACTGGATGGGGATGACGCAGTGCGATGGTATGCCTTTGGTCGAATCCATATTTCCCGGACCAGGAGAACTCTGTTTATGTCCACCGCCAGGTCATTCCACCCCACAATGTGTAAATGAATGTCCACTTCGAGCAGATGGAACCAGGGGGCTACGAAGGTGGGCATACAATTTTGACGACTGTACTGGGGAGTTACCCGGCTGTATCGATCCGTTGTACAAGGAATATACACCAGAAGCTACCATGAACACACCTCACCGAATTGCAGCTGCTGACGGTACAAAAATTACAGATCCCCGAGCGTGTCAAACGTTATCCTGTGAATCGGTCTCAGCTATATATGACAATCAATGTTTACCAGACGGTCAATGTTGAAAATAATAGTATATAAATATTGTTAATATGTTTTATAAAATGCTCCTCTTATTGGTTTTATTGTTCACTTCTACCCACGCATGTAATTTTGAGAAAGGTCAATTTTATTACGTCACAACTATAGATAAAGATTCGGAGTATACGAGTTGCGGCGACGCCGGTCTATCCTACTTGAGCAAGAGCACGTGTACGAATGTCATGACAGATAATGGCAGGTTCTCAGCTGATCGTTTCTCCATTAACCAAGATAGGGGTTGGTGGGGTTCGCAGAGTATTTATGGTTACCAGGCTAGTGGCTTTGATTTCTCAACAAGTATCAGTGGGTCTGAAACGTACGATTTGAAGTGGAGCCGCGATGTTGTAGCAACTCATAGGACAAGATTTAAATACACTTCAACATATCCAGGTTGGTACCGGGATGGCGGGGGATTAGATCATGCCCCACTAGAAGTATGTAATATGTACAATTATTCCTCTGGAGAGTATGGGGGATATTGCACCCCTACACCCGAAAGCAGTAAGGACGCATGGTTCAGTACCCGTTGGCGACGTCCATATGGCTGCTCTTATCGCAGCGA
>Ga0315320_10005744_pt1 | contig 10136 bp, 8 predicted proteins | sample M140m21515metaG_FD_203458 | JGI IMG/M metagenome (GOLD analysis project Ga0315320, IMG submission 203458) | Ammonia-oxidizing marine archaeal communities from Monterey Bay, California, United States - M1 40m 21515 | ecosystem: Environmental > Aquatic > Marine > Coastal | place: USA: California...
GGCGGCACAACTGCAGTTGCGCTTATCGCCATGTGTCTGGGTAGCCAATCCATCCAGTCCATTTGGCAAAATGCCTTTCGTTATTTACCCAGTGTTAAACAAGCCAAGGAGGAAAAAGTCCAAGGCCCTCAGCCAGTCGCCTACAAAAATGTCATGGAAACCGTGGTGGAGGCCGGTTCGCGGGAACAGAAGACGGAGATGCGGCGAGTGGTGATGCAACGCATCAGTGGCTCTAAGGCCGCCTGCCTCATCGCCTTAGCGGGGTATATTCTGCTGGTGCTGGTGTTCCCGGAATTCATCGTGGCATTGCCGTTGCTGGGAATTGGAGCCTTTGCTTACTGGGGCGGGTATCGGTTCACCGTGCACGCCGTGCCAACCGCTGCCATCGCAGTGGCATTGCTGCCCTTGGGGTTGATGGAAATTTGCCGGCGCTGGGTGAAAGACGGGCAACCGGAATTAGAAAAATCTACGCCATTCCAAATCGGCACTGCTTGGTCGCGAAACTGGTTGATTGGCCATTGGGTGTCCCGGGCTTTGATTCTCGCCCTTACAGTGCCCGTGTTGCTGCCCAACCTGAAGTTAAACAGCACCCAATCTGCAGGCCTCATGCCCGTGCTGGACACGGCCAAAGTGGAACTACTCGACCGCATCAAAAAAGAATCCCTTCCCGGCGACTACGTCCACACCTGGTGGGACTGGGGCTCGGCCACGTGGTTCCACGCCGAGCGCAATGTGCTAACCACACCGTTGAACCAATCGCAGGACACATTCGTATTTGCTAAAATGATGATGACTGACTCCCCTCGTCTGGCGGCGCATTTGGGTCGGACTTCCGCCGAATACTTCCACCATGGTGGTCCAGATGGTTCACACGGTGTGGCGGTGCAGCATTTTTTCAAAAATCGCACTGGCACGCCGGAAGAAGCCCTAGCGGAACTGGAGAAAAGCCTGCCCGTGCTTCCCACGCGCGGGGTGTACCTGTATCTACCTACAGACTTACTTCGGTTTTATCATGTACTACACATGTTTGGGGAACGCGATCTGGTGACCGGCCAGGAATCGCAGCCGGATAACTGGTTTTACTTCCAAACCATGCGATATGATGGCCCAAACCGTGAACTCGTCTGGCTTGAGCATTGCCCATATGCACCGGGCTTCCGAATGCTCGCCGAGCCGAGGCAAGGGGTACTATGCGACGTGGAAAAACGCGTCACACTCCGGCAACTGCTCACGCTGCGACGCAGTGGTAAATCACTGCAATCCCTCGGATGGAGTCATGATGCGGTCTCCTTGCAAATCAAAAATGGCCCGTTGGTGCACGGTACAAAAATCAATCTCAACGATGAAAAGGTCCATCTGGAATTGCTCAACGGGCAAGCGGCCGAAACACAGATGGACCGAGTGGAATGGGTTTGCCCTACGTACCTTATGAAAAGTGCCGAACGCTCCGACACGCAACAGACTTTTTTCGAAAGCACCAACGGTAATAACTCCGGCCTGCGACTTATCCTATCGCACACACCCCCTTTTGCCATGGTGGTGGACGAACCGGCTTATCGCACCCAGCTCATTCAACTACTCGGCCGGGGCCAGGGAGACCCCGAATATTTCGAGCCCATCGCCACCAATCAAGGCGGCCGCGTGTTCAAACTTAAAAAGTAAAATGAGCAGAATTTTCCGACAATAATTCTTGTCTTGGCCATCCGATTTACATATTCCTTCGGCCGCAAATGAAAATGAAAGTTACAATATCCCTGTTCGCCCTCGCCGCTGTGTTGTCTCCTTTGACGACTGGTTGTGGCCCGAGCGATGAGCCTTCCACTCAAGACGTGCAAGACGCTCAAGAGGAAGTAGTCGATGAGGTGACTGAAGATGGTGAAGCCGATGCCGGAAGCGGAGAAGGCGTCGAATAAATTCTTCACAAGGCCCTAAGAAAAAGGGGCCAGCAAGATTCACCGCAAGGGCCGTTGCCCTTGCGTTTTTTTTAAAAAAAGAAAAACGCCCCTCTCTATTGAGGGGCGTTTGTTTTTTGGTTTTAAAAGATTGGGTAGCTTTCTTACTTTTGGTCGGGTCTGAGAAAGTGGCCACCCATCCGCGATGTGATGGCTTGCCCTTCGGAGAATTTCTCTTGGGCCGACTGTAGCTGAGTGTTGAATTCAGAGGCGGTACCCTGCTTGGTTGCGCCACCGCTGGTGACCCAATTCGCCTCGTCTGTTAATAGGCCAGTCATGCTGAAGTCCTTAATTCCTGGGCCGTAAAAACCGACAGTTCCATATGCATCTGCACTCGCTACTTGGTAATGCTTAACCTTAGCCCAGCCGTTGTCCCAAATACCTTGTCCTCCAGCAGACTCAGCAGAGGCATATCGCCATTTGTTGTTCACATTCAGACCGCCATGCTTTAGGGTGAAAGATTGATATTTACCCCATGTGCCGTTTCCTGACATGTGTTTAATATTCCGGGTCGAAGCACAAACAGTCTCAGACACCATCGCATCATTGTGAAGGTGAATGGCGTAGCTTTGACGTTTTTGGTTAAGTACAGTGGTTCCGGTGTCTTTCCGCAGATTCCACTGGTAGATACGCTTGGCGTTCCATTGCGCAAATGACTTAATATCCCATTTCCTCTGCTCCGCAATCACTTTTGGGTCCAACGGGGAAGCGAGGACGGTCGGGGTTGCTAACGCATCCCGAATCGCGAACGCTGTCGACCAGCCACCGATCCGGCGGCAGTCGGCCGATCCACCGAAATATCCCATTGCTTTAGCCTGAGAGTCATCCATGCCGCCGCTGTGTACAGGGGTAGACCCATCAAGGAGGGTTGAAATTTCCCCGTATGCAGTACTAACTGTTTTCAAGTTAGATGCGCACTTCAGGCGATTTGCTTTAGTTTTTGCCTTGGCCAATGTGGGTAGCAACATTGAAGCCAGAATTCCGATGATGGCTATAACCACCAACAGTTCGATTAGGGTGAAACCCTTTTGCGTTAGTTTTTTCATTTTTTGCGGTTTGGGTTATAGAGAGCGGATTTTCCGGTCTCCAGTTTTCCGGGTAAATAGCATTAAGCAATTGTTATGCCATCAAAAAAACGTCGAAATTTATTAAAAAAAAGGGTGTTTTTTCGAAAAAAAACCCCTGTTGCGTAAAATTCACGCAAGGGTATCTATTTTTTGTAAACAATCTGAAATTACTACTTCTATGCATCATTTCTTTGCGCTTGCGCAAAACACAGCCACAGTTGTATGGCTCCTCCTCCTCGTGGGGTCATAGCTCAGTTGGTAGAGCGCGTCGTTCGCAATGACGAGGTCTGGAGTTCGATTCTCCATGGCTCCACCATTTTTCTTTTTTACCGATATCCTTGTATAGGCATGACCGGTTCGTAGGCGACGGCGTCGGGGTCGAGGACGAGGGCTTTGAAACTCCACTCTTTGCCGGGCTCGATGGATTGCGAGTAAGAGGTGGCTGTGGCTTCGGGAATGACACCGCCGGCACTGTCCTTTAGTTTAAAATTTACCCGCACAGCCAGATAACGGAACTTGGAAACATTTTTCACCACGCCATGGATGTACAAGGCGCCATTATCCTTATCCGGCTTAATGGAATGCTCATCGAGGATCAGGTCCGGATCTTTCGGCACGGCAGCCAGAATGCTCGGGGCATTGGTGCCGGCGGCCTTCGCAGCTTCGGCCGGATCCACCTCTTCACGTAGACCGACCTTGATCAGGACGGCATGGCGGGTGCGCTGGCGTAGGCCAAAGGGTTCGCCTTCGGTCGTCCATTGCAATCCGAACACGACGAGTTCAAAAAGCAACGTCAAGCCGGCCACCAAACGGAATACGGCTGTACCCGTCCATTTTTTAACCGTCGCCCGGCGGTGCCCACATTCCACACACACCGTATCTTCGGGGATCATGTCCGCCCCGCAGTTTTCGCAGATATAGGGATCCGGTCCTTCGTCTTCCACGGGTTGTGCCGCAGCACTGGCCATCGGAGCTGCGGCGGCAGAGGGCGGCGGCATTCCCCCCATGGGAGGAGCCGCTGGCACAGTGGATGCCGGTGGAGCCACAGAGGGCTGCACTTGAATTTGCGGCTGCTGAAGCAACGTCCCTTGGCCACAATGCGGGCAAGCCACCTGCTGCCCCTCATAACTGGGGGGATATTCTATGTGCTCCCCACAAATTTGGCAGGAACACTTGTAGGTTTCGGGCGTGGCCATCCGTCGCTATTCAACCGTGCCAAGAGTGGGTAGCACAAGACTCAACTCATCAGAAATTCTTGCGTCCCCTCCCGCACTTGTCCACACTGCGCCCTCCCGGAGGGGTGGCTGAGTGGTCGAAGGCACACGCTTGGAAAGCGTGCGTAGGTTAACCCCTACCGCGGGTTCGAATCCCGCCCCCTCCGCCATTTCCACTTTCTCCCTTCATCTATGGCGTTATCTTAATTCTATGCTAATGTAATGCATGCTTTCCAAGGTTCATGCGGCAGCGTTGCGTGGTGTGGAGGCGTCACCAGTGGAGGTGGAAGTGCATGTGGGGCCCGGCGAAGAGCGCATTATCGTGGTCGGCCTGCCGGATGCCGCAGTGCGCGAATCGGTGGACCGCGTTTCCACGGCGCTCACCAGCTCGGGCTATCATTTGCCGCCAGGCAAAACTACCATCAATCTTGCTCCGGCCGATCTACGCAAGGAAGGGCCAAGCTTTGATTTGGCCATCGCGCTGGCGTGGTTGATGGCCAGTGAACAGGCTTCGACCGAACGCGCGGAGCTGTATGCGCTGGCAGGAGAACTGGCATTGACCGGTCAATTACGCCGGGTGAAAGGCGTGCTGCCCATTGCGCTAACAGCTCGCGCCGAAGGGCGGCGGGGATTGCTCGTACCCGCAGATAACGCACCGGAAGCCGCCGTGGTAGAGGGGCTGGAAGTGATCCCGGTGAAAAACCTGTGTGAGGCGGTCGAGTTTTTAGCCGGCACCTCGCCTCTCCTGCCTTTGCGCGTAGATACCCAATCATTGTTCACAACGGCTCAGGCCAGTGCCGGCGATTTGCAGGAGGTGAAGGGGCAGGAAACGGTGAAGCGGGCCTTAGAGATTTCCGCAGCCGGCGGCCATAACCTAATTTTGATCGGACCGCCGGGCACGGGCAAGAGCATGCTGGCCAAGCGGTTGGGCGGCATTCTGCCGCCGCTTACTTTGGATGAAGCGCTAGAAACCACGCGTATACACAGCGTGGCCGGATTACTGGAGCCGCATCAGGCACTGGTCACGCAACGCCCGTTTAGAGCGCCACACCACACCGCCAGTGATGCCGGCTTGCTGGGCGGAAACATTAACCCTTCGCCCGGTGAGATTTCGTTGTCGCATCATGGCGTTTTGTTTTTGGATGAATTGCCCGAGTTTCGCCGTAGCGTTTTGGAAACGATGCGTCAACCGCTCGAGGAAGGGCACGTGACCATCAGCCGCGCCGCGGGCACGATGACATTTCCTTCAGAGTTCATGTTGGTCGCCGCTATGAATCCTACGCCGGATGGCAAGATGCCCAACGAAAGCCGCAGCAGCCCGCGTGAAATCCAGAATTATCTCGGCCGGATTTCCGGGCCGTTGCTCGACCGCATTGATCTGCATGTGGAGGTGCCGTCGGTAAAGTTTCGCGAAATGAATGCGCAAGCCGACGGCGAATCCAGTGCCGTTGTTCGCGAAAGGGTTGTGGCCGCCCGCGGCATTCAGCAGTGCCGCTGGCATGGCGCGCCCTCGTGCAATGCCCGGATGCAACCGCGCGATTTACAACAGCACTGCACATTAGATGAACCGGCTCGTCAATTGTTGCGCAGCGCCATGGAGAAGTTAGATTTGAGCGCGCGCGCTTATGACCGTATTCTGAAAGTAGCCCGTACCATTGCGGATTTGGCGCACTCAGAAAGACTGGCAGCCTCTCACGTATCGGAGGCGATTCAGTATCGCTCCTTGGATCGTCAAATTTGGACGTGAGCCTTGCGGCTATGTTCAGCGCATTCCGCCTCCAACTCTGCGCATAAACGCGACCGGACATACCAACGGGTCAACCACACGCACCCAAGGGCGAGCCCGATGCCGGCCAGCAGGTCCACGCCATAATGATAACGCAGATACACGGTGGAAATCCACAAACCCACCGTAGGCGCCAGCACCCACCAAAAATGCGCCCGCCGATACTGGAAATCAAACATCAGCAAAAACAACGACGCCGCCATGTGAATGCTCGGAAACACATCCACTCCATTGGTGCGCTGGGTGACAAATACGCCTCCCGTTTCCGTAAGCCAACCACCCGAGCGCGCGCCCATTTCCTCCAGAGGCCCAATTGCCGGCATCAGCATGTAGCCCACATAACCCAGTGCATAAATAGTCCCGAATCCCACCAAGGCTGCCCGAAACAGATTGAGGTCTTTCACGAAATAATACAGCAGCCCGCCGATGATGTAGTAAAAGAAAAACAGGTAGCAGGCCATGAACACATCGGTCACCCACGCTGCCGGGCCCAGCTCCATCAAACGCCGCGGCCAATCACCCAGCCAGGCAGTATCCCATTGGGCCAAAGCCTTGTCCTGATGCCAAATAAACGTCTCCAAGCCACTCGGATTGTGCATCAGCGGCACTGCAGTTGAGAGGGAAAAATAGGTCAACGCACTCAACAACAGGCTAGCACCTAAGCGAACGCGCCATCGGTAAGGTGAAGGATGCAACTGGCACCAGAGAATCACTCCAGCCAACGATAAGGTATAGAAAAAGAATAGAATGGCACTCGATTGACTAAAGCCGGCCGACCAACCCACCCGGAAGCAGACCCCGCCCATGACCAGCACAAAGAGCATTTCATGTGGCAGGATATGCCAACGCTCGGGAAGCTTGAGCGGACCTTGAAGGGTCTCCACCCACTCCCGCCGATTTTGTGGTGTAGACGACATCACACGGCCTTGTTAGGCAACGCGCTGGGGTAATGATAGGACCATAATTTGGGCTCAATCTCAAGCCCAAGTTCAACGACCTACTTCACGCCGGCGAGGCGATCCCGCCAAATCTCGTAAAGCCGCGTGGTGGCCACCACATCCCGCACGCAATACTCTGCAACCTCTTTGTAGCGTCCTGTAGCCATGAGATCATTCACATCCATACCGGTCACTCCTTCGGCCTTGGGCGAATCAATCCCAAACACCTTGCAGTAGAAATCGAGATTGAACCGGCGGGCGGCACCGCCAAAACCGCCGACATTATAAAAAGTAAATTGATCAGCTAGGTCACAGTGCGGCTCAGTTTGAAAACGATAACCCAGCCAATCCTTTCGACTAATCGGCACATTAAGCGCAGCACTGCGCAGATACAAAAACGGCACATCAAACCCGCGCCCATTGAAGGTGCAAATCTTGTTGTACTTGGCCACTAGCTCCCAGAACTGCGAAAGCAGTTCGGCTTCATCCATACAGGCGACATACTCAATGGGGCCGCCAGGCCCTTCCTCAAAGTCATCGGACAGATAGAGCACTTTACCGCGGCCGCTGTCCGAATTAATCATACAGATGCACACACACTGCGCCGTGAACGGCCAAAGATTAAACTGGCGGTCGATCTCCTCCCGTTTGCGTTCGCGGTCCGCTTCATCGGGTATTTTTTCCGCAGGCCGAAACAAATACTCCAACTGCGCCTCATCAAAATGATCTTTTGGCAAAGCCGAGGTCTCAATATCGAAAACCAGACAGGACATCCACCTACGTTGCGCCCAACCACTGAAAAATCAAAGCGGAAACAAAAAAAGCGGCGGGAAAATCCCGCCGCCGTGTTGGAAATAGTCTTTGCGAAAAAAGAGACTACCTCTTCTTGGCTCTTTTCTTAGCAGCCTTCTTTTTAGCCGGCTTTTTCTTAGCGGCCTTCTTCTTGGCTGGCTTCTTCTTAGCAGCCTTCTTCTTGGCTGGCTTCTTCTTAGCAGCCTTCTTTTTCTTCGCTGGCTTCTTCTTAGCAGCCTTCTTCTTAGCAGCCTTCTTCTTGGCTGGCTTCTTCTTGGCTGGCTTCTTCTTGGCTGGCTTCTTCTTAGCAGCCTTCTTCTTAGCAGCCTTCTTCTTGGCTGGCTTCTTCTTAGCAGCCTTCTTCTTGGCTGGCTTCTTAGCTACCTTTTTCTTAGCAGCTTTCTTTTTGGCAGGTGCCTTTTTCTTAGCAACCTTCTTCTTGGCTTTCTTTTTAGCGGCCATGAAGCTTCACCTCCTTCTTTGGGTTAGTATTGGATCGCACGCATGCGATTCACTTTTCATATACACTACTTTGCCTATGTTTGCATAGTTCTTTTTTAAACTCACGTGCGGAAATGTTCACACGTTTTGCACAGTGAAAGGTTTCTGTTCGCCAAATTTTTTTTTCTCGTTAGCGTTTTGCGCATGGCCAAGGCACCGAAACAAACGCCGATGATGGCGCAGTACCATCGCCTCAAAGGCGAGCTGCCCGAGGGGGCATTGTTGTTGTTTCGCTTGGGAGATTTTTACGAACTGTTTTTTGACGACGCCAAGGTCGGCGCAGATATTTTAAATATAACCTTAACTAAACGCGGCAGCACGCCGATGTGCGGCATTCCATTTCATGCGGCGGACAACTACATCGGCAAGATGCTGCAAGCCGGCTGCAAGGTGGCCATGTGCGAGCAGACCGAGGAGGCTGTGCCGGGCAAATTGGTCAATCGCGAGGTAACGCAAATCCTCAGCCCGGGTACACACTTCGATGAACAGATTCTCACGGCCGAACGCAACAATTACCTTGCCGCCCTGAGTCGGCAGGGAAAGGTGTTCGGGCTGGCGGTGATTGACCTGACCACGGGCGATTTTCGGACCACCGAAATGGATTCCACTGCCGCGCTGCAGACCGAGCTGGAACGGCTGAAGCCGGCCGAAATAGTGCATCCTGCCGATGAAAATCGCCTTTTAGAGGCCTTGGTCGGGATTCGGGCGGTGGTCAATGAACACGAGGATTGGGTGTTTGCGGCGGATTCAGCGGAGTACACCTTACGCGACCATTTTGGCGTGCAATCGCTCGATGGATTTGGCCTTAAAGGACGCCATGCGGCCACCGGCGCGGCGGGTGGGGCGCTCCATTATTTGGTGAACACGCTGCGTCGCGACGTGACGCATTTGCGGCCGCTGACGTTTTATCAGAAGAGCGAGTTCCTCACGCTCGACGGCACCACCTTACGTAACCTCGAGATCCTCGAGCCGCTCGCGCGCGATGCGCCGAATGCCGCGTGCTTGTACAACGCGGTCAACCAAACCGTGACCCCGATGGGCGCACGCCGCCTGCGCGATTGGTTAACACAACCGTTGTCCGACGCCTCCCCCATTCATGCGCGACAACACGCCGTGCAAACGTGGGCGGAAGACAGCTCGCGCCTCGAGCGCTTTCGAGAACGCCTGCGTGAAGTACGTGACTTGGAACGCACCATCACACGTCTCTCCGTTGGCACCGGCAACGGACGCGACTTGTTAAATCTGCGTTTAGCGATCGAACAATTTCCGCAACTGCGTTCGCTCATTCATGACACATTAGGTGAAGCAAGCGAACTCGAGTTGCATGATGATGATGTGCCGTTGCTTTCGCAACTTGCAGAGCGACTCGTCGAGATACCGGATGTGGTGGCGTTGATTGCGCGCGCGATTGTCGATGAACCGCCGTTGGCCCTACGCGACGGCGGCATCATTCGCGAAGGGTTTAGTCAGGAACTCGATGAACTGCGCGGCGGCGCAAGCGAAGGCAAGCAATGGATCGCGCAACTGCAGCAACGCGAACAGGAGACCACCGGCATTCCGTCATTGAAGGTGCGCTTCAACAATGTGTTTGGTTATTTCATCGAGATCACCAGGACGCATCTCGACAAGGTGCCCGCGCATTACGTGCGCAAACAAACAGTCGCCAACGCCGAACGGTTCATCACCGATGAACTGAAGCAAATGGAAGATAAAGTGCTCGGCGCACAGGAGCGCAGCCAGAAGCTCGAGTACGAACTCTACCTGCAGGTGCGCGAGGCCGTGCTCCAGCATTTGCGCGCCATTCAGCAAGCCGCCGATGCGCTCGCACAGCTGGATGTGCTGGCTGGTTTTGCCGAAATAGCCCGCTTACACGACTATTGCCGGCC
>Ga0315320_10005745_pt1 | contig 10136 bp, 7 predicted proteins | sample M140m21515metaG_FD_203458 | JGI IMG/M metagenome (GOLD analysis project Ga0315320, IMG submission 203458) | Ammonia-oxidizing marine archaeal communities from Monterey Bay, California, United States - M1 40m 21515 | ecosystem: Environmental > Aquatic > Marine > Coastal | place: USA: California...
CGCCGTGGCACAGGAGGAAGGCGACTGGCTTCAAGCTCAGGATCTGCTCTATCGCCTGCGCACCCTTCACGAAGACACGGCTGAGACCGAACTTCACAAGCGCTACGACGATGAACTCGATGCAGTGAATCGTCGCATCTCGCTTCTCGCTCAGTACGCACAGCGAACACTCCATGAACTCCGTCGCCAGGAGATGGAACGCTACGCACCGGAAACCGAGTTCCCTGAATACAACGAAGCCTTCGCCGACGAGTGGAAGGAACGTCTGAGAGACATCAATGATCGGATGTTGAAACGCGCCTTGATCAGGACTTCGCGAGATCACATCTCAGGTGCTGGATGGAAGCCCCTTCTCGAGGGTGGCCTCGAGGCGTTGCGGATCTTCGTCACCACCAAGGCGTTGACCGAGAACTTCACCGATCTGGGTTCCGAAGATCAGGTCGCTCGATTCGACGAGTTTCTCGAGATACATGAGAAGAGAATCAGCGACATGAGCGAGGACGACATCAACTCCGAGACATGTCGCCGACTGATCGACGAGGTTCTTCTCGCCAACAACAGGACCGTGAAGGTCCCTTCGGAGGTCGTGATCCGCGAGTTCGGTGACGGCGCGATGTACCGTCTCGAAAAGGATTTCCAGGATGAGTACTCTCAGGTCATCTGGCCCGACGAGATCCGTCGTTTCCAGCAGCAGGTCAATGGCGCGTTCGTCGGCGTTGGCATCCTCATCCGACACGACGATCGCCGTCAGGTCGTGATCGTGAACCCCCTGGAGGGCTCCCCCGCGGCGCGCAGTGGGATCAAGGCGGGAGACATCATCTTCGGTGTCGACGGGAAGGGAACTGTCGGCTGGAGCCTCAACCGCGCAGTGGATGAGATCACCGGTCCGGTCGGCGAGGATGTGATGCTGACCATCAAGCGTGAAGGTGTCGAAGATCCCTTCGATCTTGCGGTCACTCGCGATCAGATCAAGATGCGTTCGGTCAACGGCTGGTGGAAGAAGGACATCGATTCACAGGGTGAGCCCACATGGGACTGGTACATCGATGAGAAGGCCGGCATCGGATACGTCCGGCTGACTTCCTTCAACGAAGACAGTTTCGATGACTTCCTCGCCGCTCTCGAGGAGATGCACGCCGTCCGACCGATGAACGGGCTGATTCTGGACCTCCGATACAACCCTGGTGGATTGCTCAGGTCCGCGGTCGAGTTCTCGAACCTGTTCGTGGATGAAGGCGTGATCGTCTCCGGTGAGGACCGGTCACGAAAGACCGTATGGGAACTTCCGGCACAGCCCGGGATGGCCGCTCTTCAGGGACTGCCCACCGTGATCCTGGTCAATCAGGGCTCGGCCAGTGCGAGCGAGATCGTTGCCGGTGCGCTGCAGGCCCACGACTCGGCCCTGATTCTCGGTGAACGAAGCTTCGGAAAAGGAAGCGTCCAGACTGTCCACCAGCTGGCCATGCCGTTCTCGCAGCAGGCGGCCGTCAAATTGACCACCCAGTACTACGTTCTCCCTCCGGTGGATGGAGCCGAGCGTGGCCGTCTGGTCCACAAGAAGGCCGGTGCCGACGATTGGGGAGTGAACCCTCATCTGGTGGTCCCCATGAATCCGGAACAGATCGTCAGTTCCGTCGAACTCCGGCAGAAGGCCGACCTGATCGAGGAGTGGCTTGATGACGCCGAGCGTGCGCCTCGCCCGGAAGTTGATGCGCTGGTCACTGAAGGAAAGGACCCTCAGTTGGAGCGTGCTCTGCTCATCCTCAAGGCTCAGACCCTCTCGGATCGGTCCAAGCAGCAGTTCGCATCGGAGCAAAAAGGGCTCTGACCCAGTGGAGGAACACCGAAAAGTGGCCTCTTTCACACTCAACTGGCCCTAAAGGGGTAAAAGGAAGCGATCAGACGCGCTCTGAGGCACTGAAGCCGATATCCTATGCTCGGTCTTTGGATGCCCCGAATGCTTTTTTGCTCAACCTTTAGGATTCAACACCCATGTCCGTTGTGAATACAGCGATTGGAACCGGCCACTTCGATGGTCTCTCTAAGAGTTCCAGCTCCGTTTCGAGAGCGCTTCCATTCGAGAAGCATCTCGAGTGGTTACGAATGATGGTCCTGATTCGAGAGTTCGAAGTTCGAACCATGCAGGCGTATCAAGACCGGAAGATCGGTGGTTTCTGCCACGTCTACATCGGTCAGGAAGCTGTGGCCGTCGGCTGCATCGCCGCCACCGAGCATGCCGATCCGATCGTCACGGCCTACCGTGACCACGGCCACGCACTGGCCAGAGGCATGGACCCCAAATACTGCATGGCCGAGATGTTCGGTCGCATCGGAGGCTGTGCCAAGGGCAAGGGCGGATCGATGCACATGTTCGATCGCGACAACAATCTCTTCGGAGGTCATGGCATCGTCGGTGCTCAGACGCCACTGGGGACCGGTCTCGCGTTCGGCACCAAGTACATCGACGAAGTGCTGAACAAGGGCAAGAACCGTCAGGTCACCCTGTGCTTCCTCGGAGACGGTGCGTTGAATCAGGGCGCACTGCATGAGGCGATGAACCTCGCAGGGCTCCTCGACGTTCCCGTGGTCTACGTCGTCGAGAACAACGGTTACTCGATGGGCACCAGCATTCAGCGTGGCACCACCATGGGCGATCAGATCGTCGCGAAGGCCGGTGCTTATGGAATCACGGCTCGACAGATCGACGGAATGGACGTCCTCAACGTCTACGATGGCATGAAGGAAGTCATAGACGAGGCCCGTGAGACTTCCCGTCCCGCCTTCGTCGACATGCGGACCTACAGATTCAAGGGTCATTCGATGTCAGACCCTCGCAAGTACCGTTCGCGTGAGGAGGAGGAAGTCTATGAAACAGGCGACCCTATCGCGCAACTTCGAGATCACATGATGGAAGCCGGTAACCTCGACGAGGATGCCTTCAAGGCCATGGCCAAGGAAGTCCGCAGCGAAGTCAAGGAATCCATCAAGTGGGCGGAAGCCTCGCCTCCCCCAAGCGTCGATGAGGAGCTCTATCGAGATGTCTACGTCGAGGCCTGGGGGCCGTACACCGGAACCACCGAACCGGAGATCGTTCGCGATGCAGGTTCCAGCAAGGGAGAGGGCTGAGCAATGGCGAGAATCATCGAATACAGAGACGCCCTGAACGAGGCGATGAGCGAAGAGATGCGACGTGATGAACGCGTCTTCCTTCTTGGCGAGGAAGTCGCCGAATACGACGGAGCCTACAAGGTGAGCCGTGGAATGCTCGAGGAATTCGGTTCCCGACGCATCGTCGACACCCCGATCTCGGAGAGTGGTTTCTCCGGGATGGCCATCGGCGCCGCCATGATCGGCCTCCGGCCAATCGTGGAGTTCATGTCGTGGTCATTCAGCCTCGTGGCGGCCGACCCCATTCTCAACAACGCCCCCAAGATGCTCTACATGTCCGGCGGCCAGTACGGCTGCCCGATCGTCTTCCGTGGAAACGACGGCGCAGGCGGGCAGCTTGGCTCGACCCACAGTTGGTGTGTCGAAGGTCTTTTCTCGAACGTCCCCGGATTGAAGATGGCGATACCCGCCTTCCCGGCTGACGCGAAGGGGCTGCTCAAGTCGGCGATCAGAGATGACGATCCCGTCTTCTTCCTCGAGTCCGAACGACTGCTGGCATTCTCAGATGATGTTCCCGAGAACGAGTACGTGATCCCGTTCGGCCAGGCTCTGGTTCGTCGACCCGGTACGGATTGCACGCTCGTGTCATTCGGTCGTCCCGTCCACTTCTGCCTCGAAGCCGCCGAAGAACTCGCGAAGGAAGGTATTTCCTGCGAGGTGATCGATGGGCGCACCATCCGGCCACTGGACATCGACACCATCGTCGCCAGTGTCAAGAAGACCAATTACTGTGTTGTCGTCGATCAATCATGGCCTTTCGGCTCACCCGGTTCGGAAATCGCATCCCAGGTCCATCAGCACTGTTTCGACGATCTGGACAATGCAGTCGGACGTGTGCACAGTGCCGATGTCCCGACTCCCTACGCCACTGAACTCGAACAGGCGTATCTTCCCAACACTCATCGGATCTGCGAAGCGGTCCGAGCCACCACCTACAACGCCTGAGTCGGCATTCGGCCGTCCATCCTGCAGGAGCTCAAGATCAGATGTCCATCGAAGTTACGATGCCCCGACTCTCGGACACCATGGAAGCTGGCACCATCATCCAATGGAACGTCGGTGTCGGTGATGAGGTCGCCTCAGGCGATGTTCTCGCAGACATCGAAACGGACAAGGCCACCATGGAAATGCAGGCTTTCGACGACGGCGTGATCGCCGGTCTTCTCGTCGAAGCTGGAAAGCAGGTTCCGGTCGGGACTACCATCGCGGTTCTTGCCGAAGATGGTGAGACAGCCGAGGCCGCCATTGCAGAAGCCAGTCAGGCGTCACCCGCCGCACCTGCCGCACCCGCTGCACCCGCTGCACCTGCTGCACCTGCTGCACCTGCTGCACCCGCCGCACCGGCTGCGCCTGCCGCACCTGTCACGCCCGCACCCGTGGTTGCCCCGGTTCAGCCCGTCGTCGCCGCGATCCCTGCCGCGCCCGCTGCTCCTGTACGTGGTTCCTCAGGTGGGCGCATCAAGGTCAGCCCGGTCGCGCGACGCATCGCCGAAGAGAATCAGCTTTCGCTTTCTGAGCTTACCGGGTCCGGTCCCGGTGGACGCATCATCAAACGTGATGTTCTTGCCCGAATCGCCGCTGGCGGCCCATCCACTCCGGCCTCATCCGCGCCCGTATCCTCCGCTCCGGCCCCCGGAACAGGGACACTGGCCGCAGGAGAAGAGGATCTGTCCGGCATGCGCCAGACGATCGCACGACGGCTGGTCGAAAGCAAGACGACGATTCCGCACTATCAGGTCTCGATGAGCTTCGACATGGCTTCCATGTCGGACGTCCGTTCTCAGGTCAACGAGCGTCTGGCCGCCCAGGGTGTCAAGGTCTCCGTCAACGACTTCCTGATCAAGGCCTGTGCACTCGCGATTCGCGACCACAAGTACTTCAATTCGAGTTTCGCCGGCGACCGACTCGTGATGCACGGGGCCGTCAATGTCGGCGTCGCCATCGCACTTCCAGAGGAACGTGGTGGAGGGCTCGTGGTCGCCACGATCCGTCAGGCCGATCAGCTCAGTGTTCGTGAGATCGCCGAGAAGGTGAAGGAGCTTTCGATGAAGGCCAGGACCCGCGGTCTTTCAGCCGAGGACATGTCCGATTCGACCTTCACGATCTCGAATCTCGGAATGTTCGGGGTCGACCACTTCACGGCCATCATCAATCCCCCGAACAGCGCGATCCTTGCCTGCGGTGCGGCGATCGAGCAGCCCGTGGTCGAGAACGGCGAAGTCGTTCCGGGAGTGCGAATGACCGGGACGCTCAGTCTCGATCACCGTGTGATCGATGGGGCCATGGCCGCTCGTTTCCTGCAGTCCTTGAAGATGCTGGTCGAGAGGCCCGCGATGCTTCTCGTCTGATCCTTCCATTTCATTTCCTCGAGAGCCCTTCGGAGGCACCATGATGTTCTCGATCAGCTGCTGCTTCAGTGTGTTGTCGACGTCTCTTGTCTGCTTCTCGCTTTCCGCTCAGGAGGTCGATCCGAAGACGCCCGATGGCTTTGGTCCCGGTCACCGCTACGGGCTACGATCTGCACCGGAAGCTCCTGCAGGGTCCATCAGGATCGGTTCCTACAACGTTCTCAATTACTTCGATGAGGTCGATGACCCGACCCTCTCTGGAGAGTGGGACGATGCGGAGCTTGCCTCCCGTCCGGGACAGTTGATCGCGCTCGCCGAAGCCATTCGCGAGCTCGACGCGGACGTCCTCGCACTCCAAGAGGTCGAATCACGCGAGGCATTGATCCGTTTTCGTGACAAGCATCTGGCCGACATGGGCTATGAACACGTCGCCAGCCTCGACGCGGGGTACTACCGAGGTGTCGAACAGTCCGTGCTCAGTCGAGTGCCCATCACGGTGACTCGAAATTGGCCGGGCTTGAGCACCGCAGACGTCACGCGTTCCGGTGATGATTTTCAGCCTGTTCCCGAGCGCCCCGAACTCACTTTTCAGCGAAGTCCTCTGATGGTCGATTTCAAGACGGCCGCCGGCTATGAATTCACCTTGTTCGTGGTTCATCTCAAGAGTGGGGGACTCGCCCACGCCTACCGCAGGGAGGCTGAGGGCCTGAAACTGTTGGAACTCGTGGCCCAGAGACTAGAATCCGCCCCTGATCGGAACGTGCTCGTTCTCGGTGACTTCAATGCGAAGGCGCACTACAAATCGATGCGTCTGCTCAAGGAGGGCGGTCTCATCGACGCCATGTCGCACCGGTCCGCCGATTCCTCCGATGCCGAAGCCGCCCAGTGGGTCACACATGAATCGGGGCGAACCATCGATTACATCCTGGTGAATCCGGGTGCCGCCCGGGAGCTCGTGCCTGAGAGCGGTTTCGTGCTTGGTACGTTCTACCCCGGTGATTGGAACCATTACGATTGGCGTACGGACGACGCACCCGAGGAACATGCCTCGGATCATTATCCGATTGCCATCGATTTGATGCCCCGGGATGTGATCGAATCAGCCGACGTGGCTCCCGCCGAGTAGTCGGATCACCTCGTTCACGTCCTTGTCTCCTCTGCCGGAGACGTTGATCACCAGGTTCGTCTTCGGATCCATTCCGCCTGCGATCGTCATGGCTCCTGCAATGGCATGGGCCGTCTCAAGTGCGGGAATGATGCCCTCGCATTTCGAGAAGGTCTGGAACGCCTCCAGTGCGGTCGAATCGTCAACCGAGCTGTATCGCACTCGTCCACTGTCCTTCCAGCATGCATGCTCGGGACCGACTCCCGGGTAATCCAGGCCTGCGGAACATGAATGTACGGGCATGGTCTGGCCCCAGTCGTCCTGCAGCACGTAGGAGAGAGAACCGTGCAATACGCCGGGCTCCCCCTGGCCAAGTGGGGCGGCATGATCGCCCGGAGACATGCTTCGGCCTCCCGCTTCGATGCCATGGAGTGCGACCTCGTCATCTTCGATGAATGGATGGAAGATGCCGGCTGCGTTCGAACCACCACCGACGCATGCGACGACTGCATCCGGCAGCGTGCCGAAGTTCGCGAGGCATTGAGCCTTGCATTCTCGTCCTATGACGGACTGGAAGTCACGAACGATCGTGGGGAATGGGTGCGGGCCGACCACTGAACCGATGATGTAGTGGGTTTCTCCCACCGAGCCCATCCAATCACGCATGGCTTCGTTGGTGGCGTCTTTGAGCGTTCTGGATCCGCTTTCAACGGCATGGACCTTCGCTCCTAGAAGTTCCATCCTGAAGACGTTCAGTGCCTGTCTTCGGACGTCTTCCGAGCCCATGTAGATCTCGCATTGAAGTCCAAGCCGGGCGCAGGCGGTGGCCGTAGCGACTCCATGCTGGCCTGCTCCCGTTTCCGCGATGATTCTCTTCTTGCCCATGCGGCGTGCGACCAGAGCTTGTCCGATCGTGTTGTTGATCTTGTGCGCGCCAGTATGGGCGAGATCCTCGCGCTTGAGCCAGATGCTCGACCCGCCGACGTGTTCCGTGAGTGCCGGTGCGAGATGGAACGGAGTGATGCGGCCCACGAAATCCGCAAGCAGGCTCTCTAGCTCCGTTTCAAACGCAGGATCCGATCTCGCTTCCAGGTAGGCTTGTGAAAGTTCATCCAGAGCGTACACGAGGGTTTCCGGAACGTACCTTCCGCCGAATCGTCCGAATCGACCGTCGCCAAGTGTGTTTTCAAACTGCTTTTGAGTCATGTGGTGCTCTCGCGCGGCTTTGGCTGAGTGCGTCCTTTACGGATCAATGCAAGTGGCCCTGACAGTGCGTACACAGTGAAGCCGACTGCCAGAGTGATCTGAGGCCAGAGACTGGCGAAGACGACGGGAATGATGATCTTCGCCAGCCAGGTGAAATCCTGCTTGGGGGCGAGGTAGCGATTGACGAAGTGTGCGTACGGAAGTCTTGAGACCATCGCGAATGCGCACAGCAGGGTGACGAAGGGAATGCCCAGAGCGAAGGTGTTCGCCAGGATCGCTTCCGTGGCACTCGTCTCGGAAGTGCTGAAGAGCAGATGCTGCTGGAGCACGATGAGACTTGCGATGGCCCCTGCGGCTCCGGGTGTCGGAAGACCGCTGAACACCCTGTGGTCCTCGACAGATGCGGATGGCGTCTCCACCATGAAGCGCGCGAGACGAAGAGCCGTGCAGCAGAGATAGGCCGCTGCGATGCCCCAGATGATCTTCGAAAAGAAATCACCGGCTTCCGGACCGATGATGCTGGCCCGGCTTTCCTCAGACCCGTAGTAGTAATGAGACACGAGTCTCAACATCATCAGTGCTGGAGCGACACCGAATGTCACGATGTCCGACAGTGAGTCGAGCATCGCACCCACGTCGCTCATCGACTTGGTCAGTCGTGCGACCGCTCCGTCGATCGAATCGAAGAACATTCCCACGAAGACGAGCAGGCCGGCGACCGTGAGGGTGCTCCAGTCGAAGATCGTCGTGGTGCCTATGGGCTTCGAGGCGTAATGAATCGCCGCGAAACCGCACACCAGATTGGCAAGTGTGAAAAGTGTGGGAATGGTCGAGACCGGAGGCAGTGCTCGTCCCTTTCGCTGCCGGGGCACCTGTGCATTCACGCCCATGTCCTCGTTCGTGTTCTGCTCGTTCATCTGTCGTCCTGCATTTGGGTCGTCGTCACATTTCTCTGTGGAAGCATCCCACGTGGGATTCTCGGAATCAACAGCAGGGCGGTACGCTGAGAGCTTCGTTCCGATGAAAGTGCCGGAGTCATGAACATGATATGTCCAAGGCGTTCGGCGGGTTTTTTCCCCTTCATCGTCGGGGAAGGGCGGTCGATCGAGGGGGTCGTCGGCTTCGAATCCGACGGTTCGGTCTCAGGCAGGCTCGATCCGGCATCCTCGTTCTCTGCTCCGTCGCTTCCATCCTCCCTTGTGCCTGGAAGGGGCGCACTGCAGGTGATCATGAGGATCTCACCCGGTGCAAGCTCGGTCTGGACGGAAGCGGTCTCGAAAAAACGCGGAACCACCTTGTTGCTCCGAATCAATGATGGCGTTTCCGGACGATCTGGCAGGTGTCTGGGTACGATCTCGACACGTGTTCGGACCCCTTCGATCGATGGTTCGATCCAACCACGGGCGCCGATGGTCAATCTACCTTCGTTGAACAGCAGGAGATCTTCATCGAGTCTCATCAGCTGGTTCTTCGTTCTCTGTTCCAGCAGGTCACGCCATTCGAGCATCTGACCGCACCAGATGTTCTGCGCGGCTCCACGTCCTTCGAGCGTGGACAGGACCTCCATGAGGTCCTCTTCACGAAGGATCCGGACCAGAATGGCTTCGGAGGCGAGTCTGCGTCCCGCTTCGTCCGACCGGATCGCCTGACTGTTCTGCTCGATGAGTGCGTCCAGACCGTTCTGTTCGGGAATCATGACCGTCAGCAGCTCGATGCCCTGTCGTCCTCTGGGTGTGGCGGCCAGTGTCTCATTGGTGCTTGGTGCGTCCGGCTGCGCGGTCACCTTCACCGGCTTGCAGCCCGAAAGGCATCCAAGGCCGAGGACGAGCAGCACGGCGATCCGCCCCGAGGTCATCATGAGTCCTTTTCGATCGGCATTTCATTCAGGCGGTCGATCATCATGCGAAGTCTCGCAAACGACCTCCTTACGAAGTGAAAATGAAGTCTTGGCAGTTCGAGGTGCGTCTGCTCGGACTTGAGCGGTCCGGATTGCTCGATACCACCTTTCGCGATCAGATCTCCGAATTCCTCCTCCAGAGCACGAACCTGGGCGTCAGTGATCTGCTCGGTCAGTCTCATCACGAAACGATCTCCGACATAGCGGGATGAATGGAACCGTCGGTAGAACTTCAGCACATGTTCCACGGCGCTCTCCACATCCGGAGCGATGTGATAGAGATTCGGATCCTCCGGGCTGATCCAGCCTTTCTCGAGAAGATTGTCCGTGAGGCCCTTCTGCCACTGCTGCCAGTAGTCGCCTCCCTCTCCTTCGACCAGCACGACCGGCACGATCTCACTCTTGCCTGTCT
>Ga0315320_10005746_pt1 | contig 10135 bp, 8 predicted proteins | sample M140m21515metaG_FD_203458 | JGI IMG/M metagenome (GOLD analysis project Ga0315320, IMG submission 203458) | Ammonia-oxidizing marine archaeal communities from Monterey Bay, California, United States - M1 40m 21515 | ecosystem: Environmental > Aquatic > Marine > Coastal | place: USA: California...
CCAACCTGTTTGCCATCGGTGAGGTTGCCTGTACCGGGCTGCATGGTGCCAATCGTTTGGCCAGCAACAGTCTCGTTGAGGCTGCGGTTTTTGCCAAAGAAGCAGCCATGACCGCCAAAGAACGTCTGTCTTCGATATCGTTTATGAACGATCTCCCTGCTTGGGACGAGGGTACGGCGAGTGAGCCCGATGAGCAGGTGGTGATCAAGCAGATTTGGGATGAAGTCCGGCGGTTTATGTGGAACTACGTGGGTATTGTTCGGACCAATCGACGCTTGCTGCGTGCGCAGAAGCGGATCGACTTGGTTCAAGAAGAAATTCAGACCTATTACTGGGACTTCAAGCTTACCGGTGACTTGGTGGAACTCCGAAACCTGGCCACGGTTGCCGAATTGGTGGTTGGGTGTGCATTGCGTCGTCATGAGAGTCGAGGACTGCATTACAATTCAGACTATCCGGATGCGGATTCTCGCTTTTTACGGGATACCGTCCTCAGTAGACGCTGGTAGTTAGCCTGCGACGGCCTGAAGGAGCTCATCCACCGCTTTGGGGATGGAGCCGGTAATGACTTCGGGTGCATCGGAAGTGACGGCAACATCGTCTTCGATGCGAATGCCGCCAAAGCCCGTCCAGTCGGCGGCTTTTTCAAAGTCGATCAAGTCGGCAAATTCGGAGCGAAGAGAGGGGTCTTCGAGGATGGCGGGTACCACATAGAACCCAGGCTCTACCGTCACAACCATTCCTTCCTCGAGGTCGAGATCAAGCCGCAGGTAGCCCGTTCCAAATTGGCTTGAACGAGACCGTCCTGGTGGGTAGGAGGCACGGTCGCCAAAGTTCTCCAGATCGTGGACATCAAGCCCGATGAGGTGTCCCACTCCGTGTGGAAAAAACAGTGCGTGTGCGCCCGATTCTACAGCGACTTCCGGACTGCATTTGATCAGTCCTTCATCTGCGAGGAACTGGGCAATAACCAAGGAACTCTGCATGTGGACGTCCCGATAGCGTGTGCCGGGCCGCACCTGTTCAATTCCACTGAGCTGAGAAGCCAGAACCGCTTCGTAGGCGGCGAGCTGCCGGGCCTCAAATTGGCCCGAGACCGGCCATGTGCGTGTGACGTCAGTCGCGTAGCCTGACTTGGCTTCGGCTCCACCGTCCAAGAGCAGCAATTGACCTGCTTTGGCCGTGTTCACGTAGTTGAAATTGTGAAGAACCTCTCCTCGCACAGTCACGATGGAAGGGTAGGCCAGAGAGAGTCCATGGCGGACCACAACATCTTGGAATGTGGCGGCGATGATTTGCTCGTGGACACCTGGCTCAGTGGCCGCCATGGCCGCACGGTGAGCGGCCTCTGTGACGACCGCTGTGGCCCGCATCTCGTCGAGCTCCTGTTCACAGAGCCGACGCCGAAACCCGATGATGGCATCGATCAGGTGGTCATCTCCATTTTCCGTACCGAAGCTCAGTGCTGTGCCCGTGAGTGTCGATGCCCGGATATTCTGCGCCAGGTCGGGAACAGCCACTGTCGCCACCCCAGACAGCTCTTTGGTGTCGGCTTCTAAGCATCGATTGGGGCGAACGGTAGAGAATCCGAGCTTGGCGCCCATTTCTTCGATGGTATGGCTCGCACCATGCCACAGTGCATCGTCATCGGCAGGCTCGGGTAAATAGAGAACAGAGGTGCCATCGACAATCAGCAGGGCCGCACCGGGATGGGTACAGCCTGTGAAATACAAGAAGCTCGAGTCTTGTCGAAATGGGACACAAGACATGGGGAGATTGCGGGGGCGCTCTCCGTTGCCCATCATGAGTATGGGGGAGTTCACTTGTTTTGCGAGTGCTTGACGTCGCTGGGCATGGGTCTCTGGAGCGATCATGTGGGTCCCCCTCAGGTGATGTCTTCGCGGTTCACCAGTGCTTCAAGCGTATAGCCTGCTTCCTTAAAGATTTGGGCTGCACCTTCACATCGGTCGACCACACACAGAACCTGTACCACTTCCAATCCCGCTGATTCTACAGCTTTGATGGCCTTGATCAGGCTACCGCCGGTTGTGACAGTATCTTCAATCATTGTGACTTTCGCACCATCGGGAAGGCCAAATCGCCCCTCTACTTGGTTGCCCGCTCCATGCCCCTTGGGTTCTTTACGAACCATAAAGCCATGCAGGTTGCGCCCTTGAAGGAAGCTATGGGTGATGACCGCACCGGTAATGGGATCTGCGCCCGTCACCGGTCCACCGATGCCAACGGCATCGGGATGAAGTCGTTCGAGAATAAGCTTTGCCAAGACCGTGGCACCCTCAGGGCTCAGCGTTGTCTGTCGGGCGTCCACATACAAGTCGCTCGTCTTTCCACTGGCCAAGGTGAAGGTTCCTGTACGGACCGACCGCTCTTTAAGAATCTCAATCAACCGGTCTTTCATGCCAAGGTCTCCATCCATGTGATCATGTCCTTGATTACGGTCTCTCCTTCAACCTCGTTGAAGATCTCGTGGTAGAGCTCCGGGTATTGAATGGTTTTGGCTTCGCCGCCCCAATTGCGAGCCAATGCGGCTGAACTCTTCCAGTCGCAGATGGCATCACCTTCGCCCAAGAGCATCAACAGTGGCGTTTGGTACTGGGTCGCATTGGCCACCACGCGCTTTTGAGATTTCACCATTTCTGTGAACCAGCGAGGAGTGATGGTTGAATAGACCATGGGGTCGGCCATGTATTTGTCGACCACCGGCTGATGACGGCAGATCAGGCTGGCATCCAGTTCGTTGTCGAGAGAGAGACTGGGCATCAGTTTCGAGAGAAGCCTTGCCCCCATCACTTTGACGGCTGGTGCTTCGATGGCCACAGCAACATTGGGGTCAGAGAGGGCCAGTCCCCGAATGCCATTACTCAACCCTTCGATGGCGAGGTCTAAGACCACGAGTCCGCCCATGGAGTGGCCGAGCAGAACCACGGGACCATCGATGGTGGCTGCCGCTGCACGAACATCATCGAGGTATTGGCTCCAGCTATCTACATGCCCCCGTTTTCCTTCGGATTCACCGTGTCCGCGGAGCTCGATTGCCGTGACACTCCACCCCGCAGCATTGAGGGCTTCAACGACATGGTCATAGCGATCAATGTGTTCCGCGAGGCCGTGGACGAGGAGTACATGCTTGTCTCCATCACCGGACTTTCCAATGCGGAGGGTGGTCCCATCGGCGGACTGAATGGTGGAGGTCTGCATATGTCTTCCTTAGCGGAGCAAGAAGAGAGAGAGGTCCTCGAACCAAGCAATGACTGCAAGGCAGAAGAGCATCATCAACAAGAAGGGGGCGGTCGCTTTGATGACCTGAATAATATTTCGGTTGAACACTGTAGATGAGACAAACAGGTTCACGCCCATGGGGGGCGTCAAATAGCCCAGCTCGAGGTTCACGATGAACATGATGCCGAAGTGGATCGGATCCATTCCATACTGCATAGCGATTGGGGCCAGCAGCGGTGCGACGATCAAGATGGCGCTGATGATTTCCATTACACACCCCAATGCCAGCAGGAAGAGGTTGCACAGGATCAGGAATTGCCACTTTGAACTCACCACAGTTTGAAGCCATTCGGCGGCTTGCTGTGGAATCATCTGCTCGGAGAGGAACTTGTTGAACGCGATGGCCAATACGATGATCAGGAACAACGACCCCATCATTACACCGGAGTCCGCCAGGACTTTTGGCAGCTTTCGGAGTGGCATTTCTCGATGGATCACCAATTCGACGAACAGGGCGTACACGACCGCGACGGCTGCGGCCTCTGTCACTGTGAACTTTAATGGCCCAAGAACGCCGTAGATACCGCCAAGAATCATCACGGGCAGAGCCAAGGACCAGCTGGAACGCCAGAATTGACCCCAGAGGTTGGAGCCATAGGTTCCGTCGTAGGTCACCGGCTTGATCTCGTTGCCGGGTCGTGTGGGGCGGGTTTGATACATCGTGTACAGAACCAACACAGTGGCAATGAATAAGCCCGGTAGAATTCCTGCGATGAACAAGTCGTTGGGCGATACTTGAAACTCGTGGCTCGACACCATGATCGCAAAGATGATCATGGGAACAGAGGGGGGAATGATGATGCCCAGGGAGCCCGCACTGGTCAGCACGCCAAGCGAGTAATTCTCGGGGTAGCGCTCCTCGACCAACATAGGGAACATGATTGATCCCACAGCGATGACGGTGACAGGAGATGATCCCGAGATGGCTGCAAAAATCACACATGCAACGATGGTGGCGATACCGAGTCCGCCCGGTGTACGACCCATGACTGCCCGGGCAAGTCCCACCAGGCGGTCGGCAATACTCCCTTGGGTCATGATGTTACCGGCGAGGACAAAGAAGGGGATTGCGAGCAGCTCTTCCTTCTTTACGGCCTCATACATGTCCTTGGCCACGATGTAGCCCGAGATGTCTTGAATCAGTGTGACGCAGGCTACGGACGCTACACCCACCGTGAGAAACAGCGGTGCCCCAACCAAGATGAGGAGGATGGCCCCCATAAAGATCAGGGTGGGTGTTTCCATTCCGAGCGTCGCCACCAAGCCCAGTAAGATTCCAGGGAAGAGACCGGCGATGAGTAGATCGCGTGCGCTCCGTTTGTTTGGCCGCTCCAACTCAACGGTTTGTCCATCGTCGGCGGGGGCTGTGAGTTCGTACGTCTCTTCAAATTTCCCAGATAAGGCCAGTCCGAGAAACCGAAATGCCATGATGAGAAATGAGAGCGGTATGACGGCCTGGGCCAGCCATAGGGGGAACTTTTGCCCCGCCGCAGTCTGTTTCTGCAATTGTTCGACGGAGGGGCCGTCATCAATCCCCAGCAAGGCGTCGAGTTCGGCATCGAGTGCATCGACGTCTTCTGTGGACTGTTCCACTTGTTCAGCGCTGGTTTGTAAGTCGGTCCACACGTGCGTCGATCCGTCTTCGTGTGTCGGGCTCCACCAAGCGCCGAGCATCGCCAGTGCGAGCAAGAATAAGCTGACTGAGCCCACAAAGGACAAGGATGCACGTTCCCAAACGATGGGCTCAAGAGGCTTGTTTTTATCTTCTTCTTCCGGTGGTTCCGGCGGATCCATCCGCATCCAACGGCGGAGGACGAGCGTACTTCCAAAAAAGCCCACAGTGGCCAATGCGGTCAGCCCCAAGCCGATTCCACCTTTGCCCAAAATGGCAGACCCGAGAACATTGACCGGAGCCACAAGCCAGTCCCACAAGGGAAGTGCATCTTGACCGGCTCCAGCGGTGAGGCTTTCGTCCACCAATTCGATGGCATAGTCTGCGAAGTACCAGCAGAATCCGGCAGCAGCGAGTGCCGAGAAGCGCTTGGCCAACCGCGCGGCACGACCTGACAAGAGACGTTCTGTCGCATCCACAGCCAGGTGCTTACGCTCCATGGCTGCCAGAGATGCCCCCAGGAACCCAACCCAGACCATCAGAACAACCGCCATGTTGGGGCCGCCCTGGATTTCAAGCGTGAAGAACGAGACTTCTCGACGCATATAGTCCATGAAGGACAGGGCGGTCATGGCCAGCATGGCCACACCAATGAGCGCTTTCTCTACGTTCGCCCACATACGATTCGCTTCAGAGAGCACGCCTTTGAGCACAGCGATGCAGCCTGAGATGACGAGAATCAGTACAAAGAGAAAGTCTTGTAGAGGTCCATCGGAAAACCGACGCCAGATATCACGGATACCGCGGTCGATGGTACCGACCACACGCTCAACGACTTGAAAAATGGCGTTCATGGGGTCTAGCCCTCAAGCTTCGAGAGTACCTGCTTGTAGATCGGAATCAAGTCGCGGTGGTTGGCCAAGAAGCTTTTGTGAACGGCCCGTGTTTCTGTTTTGAAGGCTTCTCGTTGTGCTGCAGTCAAATCGATGACTTGTTTGCCCATGCTTCGGATGGTGTCGAGAAGTTCACCCTCGAGTGCCCGTACAGCGGTTCTTCCACGCTCGGATTCAGCAAAGGGGTCTCCGATGACCACTTTTTGCAGGTCTGGAGGCAAGCTGTCAACGAACTTCTTGGAGTAGACCACGGCGGCTGGTTGATAGATGTGCCGTGAGAGTGTGTAGTGGGTGACCGGCTCAATCCAACCAGCAGCCAAAGAGAAGAGCGCGGTGTTGTCGAAGCCATCGACGATGCCCGTATTCAGAGCGGGAAGTACCTCACTGGTGGGCTTGGCCACGGCTTGAACACCCAGCATTTTGTACATGTCGAGATGGACCGGGTTCTCTTGTGCCCGCATCTTGAACTTGGACAACTCCGCCTTGTTGGTGGCGGGGCCCTTGGTGGCGAAGTTCCGCCAGCCATTTTCGGCCCATCCGCCGAGGACAAAGCCCTTTCCGGATAGCGCCGACTTGGTGGGTTCGTACAGAACTTGGTCGAGGACTGCATCTGCCTGCGCGTTGGTCGAGAACAGGTATGGAAGCTCGATGAGGGTCAGGATGGGAATGTCCATCGCTTCACCCATGGCGCCCGTGGAAAAACCACCCCCTTGGATGCGTTCGCCACGCGCGACGTCTTGGATGCATTCGATCTCAGAACCCAGCGATCCGCCGAGGAACAGCTTGACCTGAATCCGGCCGCCACTCTCTTCCTCAATTCGCTTTTCTACGCCTCGAAGCTGCTTGGCCCAAGGCGTGTTGTCGGGTGCGACGGTTGCGAAGTTCATCACAAACTCCGCCTCAGATTGGGCGGGTTGTGAAAATGTGAACAGTGCGATGGTGGCGGCTACAGCGGTAGCAGCGAGTGTACGGTTACGCATGTGGGCTCCTTAGTTGGCGAAGAAGTCAGACTTCTGGGCCTTGAGTTTGGTTGCTTTGCCCTGCTCGGCCCGGTTTTCGGGTCCAAGCTCTGGAATCGCATCGGCATCGGCTGCGAGGACTTCATCGAGTAGTTTGTCGAACAGGTCTTGGTCCTGCATCTTGGTGGCGTACAGGGAGGCTTTGAGAACCTTGGTCCCAAGATATCCGGCCTGCGCTTCGATTGATTTGTCGAAGTGAACGACGGACTTGGCCAGATCTCCACCCGCGAAACTGGGTGCGACCGCATAGTACGCGCCCCAATAACGGTCGGGTCCTGCATAGAAGTATGAAGCGTCGATTTCACCCACGCGGGTGATGTACGCCTTTACGGTGTCCTTGTGCTTGAGCAGTGTTCCGAACCCATGCATCTTGGCCCACTTCCCGAGTGCGGATGCGGTCCAATACAAACAACCTGCGTCTTCAATCTTCATGGCTCGGATGGCCGTGCGCTCTGTTTCGTCGCCCTTTTTGAGGAGTTCCGTGAACTCCGCATTGACGGCCATACAACGACCGCCCCACTCGACTGCAGTGTTCCATGCTTCTAACTTCGCTTCGTCTTCGCTTAACTTTACGTCACCGTGCCAGTACCAGCCGCGGGTCAGCATGGTTGCCGCATCACGGTTGGATGGGTCTGCATTGTAGCTCGCCTCGAACTTTCCGAGTGCTGCGGTCAACTTGGCAGCGTCATCTCGGCCTTCCCAAAGAGCCATTCCTTCGTCGTACAGTACAGCGGACTGCTCGGCTGTACCGGTGGCAGTGGCTTTTTCGTAGGTGGCGGAGTGCTTTGCACATCCGACAGAGGCGAAGGCAACAAGAAAAAGAGAGGTGCGGATGCGCATGGCGAACTCCAAAAAAAAACGATTTAACCGAGGACCAATGGAGGATTACTTAACCGGTCTACATGGGTGTGAGGGGCTTCAATTGGGGCCATTTTGTGCCATCTGTGTGCCAACCGAATGTTGCCTTGCCTAAGGTCTCATCAGCGGCTACAACGCGCCTCCCGGCCAATGGTTAGACGGGGGGATGGAGGACACAATGCTCACCCCCGACGTTCCCCTTGCGCTGACTTTCGATGACGTCTTGCTGCAGCCCGCGTATTCGACGGTTCTGCCTCGAGATGTATCGCTACGAACTGTGTTGGCCCGTGACTTATTGCTGAACATTCCACTGTTGTCATCGGCCATGGATACCGTGACGGAGTCCGCTACAGCGATCGCCATGGCCGTAGAAGGTGGTCTCGGCGTCATTCATAAGAATCTCAATCCACTAGAGCAGGCCCGTGAGGTCGCGAAGGTGAAGCGTGCGATGACGGGTGTTGTGGATGATCCGATCATCATGCGACCCAATCAAGCGCTCCATCAAGCGAAACAAACCATGCGTGAAAACCGAATTTCAGGTGTTCCGGTGGTCGACAACGGTCAGCTGATAGGAATTTTGACGGACCGAGACCTGCGCTTTGAGCGGAATCTCGAACGTCCCATATCTGAGGTGATGACCCCGAAAGCCAAGTTGGTCACATGTCCTCCCGGTATTGCGCTAGACGATGCGAAGGCATTGATGGCCAGCCATAAAATCGAGAAGCTTCTCGTGGTTGATGAAAACGGCGGCTTGGCCGGGCTGATTACATTCAAGGATGTACAGGCTGCGTCTCGTCTGCCCAATGCAACCCGCGATGAGCGGGGTCGTTTGCGTGTCGGTGCAGCCGTTGGAGTGGGTTCTGACTGCTTAGATAGAGCGGCGCTTCTTGTGGAGGCGGGTGTAGATATTTTGGCCATTGATACTGCACATGGACACTCACAAGGTGTTCTGGATGCCACCAAAATGCTCCGAGAAAAGTACCCAGATCTGCCGCTCATCGCGGGCAACGTGGCCACTGGTGCAGCGACTCAAGCCCTGATTGATGCTGGAGCAGATTGCGTCAAGGTTGGTATTGGTCCGGGGTCTATTTGTACCACTCGGATTGTGGCGGGTACCGGAGTACCGCAACTTACTGCAATCGCTGAGTGTGCAAAGGTGGCACATGCTGCTGGAAAACCGATCATTGCCGATGGCGGAGTGAAGTATTCGGGCGATTTGGCCAAGGCGATGGCGGCTGGAGCCGATGTCGTCATGGTGGGTTCATTGCTTGCGGGTACCGCGGAGTCTCCTGGTGAGTTGGTGCTGTATCAAGGGCGCTCCTACAAGGCGTACCGCGGTATGGGCTCAGTTGAGGCCATGCGAGCAGGATCTTCCGATCGCTACTTCCAAGATGGTGCAGAAGAGGGCGGCGGGAAGCTTGTTCCCGAGGGCATCGTTGGACGAGTACCGTATAAGGGCCCTCTGAAGGATACCGTATACCAGCTGATGGGTGGTCTTCGGGCGGCCATGGGCTACACGGGCTGTAAGGATATCGATACGATGCATTCTGATGCACGCTTCGTTCGGATTACTTCTGCAGGTCTTAAAGAGAGCCATGTGCACGATGTCATCATCACTCACGAAGCTCCGAACTACAGTCAGTAAACCGGACTCCTTGATCCAATAAAAACGCCGACCCCAAGGTCGGCGTTTTTATTGGATCGGTCTGCCTTACTTGATGGCTTTCCGAAGTTCGAGCACGGCTCCGGTTGCTCCGGGTACTCCGCCTTTCACAAACAGCAGGTTGCGGTCGCTGTCGACCTTAACCACTTCGATGTTTTGAACGGTCACCCGTGCGTTGCCCAACTGACCGGGCATCTTCTTGCCTTTAAGAACGTGTCCAGGAGTTGTACCCACACCGATAGAACCACCATGACGGAAGAACTCGTGTGTACCGTGGCTTCGGATGAATCCGCCGAAGTTGTGCTTCTTCATGACGCCGCCGAAGCCGCGCCCCTTGGAAGTACCCGATACATCGATCTTGTCACCAGGGTTGAAGTAGTCAGCAACAGCGAGGTCTTGTCCCGCCTCGTAGCCGGCCGTATCATCCAAGCGAAATTCGCAGATGACGGCGCGGGGGCTGACACCCACTTTCTTGAACAGACCGGCTTCGGCCTTGTTGATGCCTTTGGCTGATTGCTCGCCGAAGCCAAGCTGTACGGCACTGTAGCCATCAGCGGAGTCTTCAGTTTTGACGTCGAGAACGACGTTGGTAGCGGCATCAAGAACAGTCACTGGTGTGATGGTTCCATCTTCCGCGAACATTTGGGTCATGCCCATTTTTTTGGCCAACAGGCCCTTGGTAGCTGCCATTTTTTCCTCGCATTGGACGACGTTTTTACGTCTTCGTACGGTTAATGTCTAAGATTCGACCCCGCGGTGTACCCTGAATTCACTGGGACAGCAAGCCTAT
>Ga0315320_10005749_pt1 | contig 10130 bp, 9 predicted proteins | sample M140m21515metaG_FD_203458 | JGI IMG/M metagenome (GOLD analysis project Ga0315320, IMG submission 203458) | Ammonia-oxidizing marine archaeal communities from Monterey Bay, California, United States - M1 40m 21515 | ecosystem: Environmental > Aquatic > Marine > Coastal | place: USA: California...
AATTGCCATTGCTTTGAGTCCGAGCCCACGATTTAGTTTTCCAAAATCTGCACCACGGAATTCAGCAAAGTCTTCCATATCAAAGTATAGTTTAGGGAAATGTATGGCTATATCGTCAATTCCTACCTCTGTCATAGCAATCCTTCCATATCTCGCGCAAAGCAATGGGGTTATGATATCTACTGTAGAATTGAGTTTTACCAGCCGATTATAAAACGCATTACTGAGAGCCGGTGATTTTATTCATGGTATCTAATAACTCATCATTATCAGAAAAATACTCAGAAATAGGATTCAATACCTCTGCTAATCCTCTGGCTACAGCCATTTTAGCATCGAAAGGATGTACTTCACCATTATTTATTGCTAAAATTAAATCATCAATATCCTCCCATGAGGAAGGTGAGCCGAATTCAGGTTTGGGTTCAATATTTAATGTTCCAATTCTTGGAATAAGAACGTATCGAATTATCTCATAAACAGCAGAATCATTGTTACCTATTTCGAGGAAGGCTTTGCGTAATTTTTTCTCTAATTTCTTTGGACTATCATGTAGTAAAATAGCATTATTAGGATCGGATTTAGACATTTTGTGATTATAGGAGTCCATGCGTCCACTAGCTCCTTTTAGTCCAGATAACATTGGAGTATGTATGCAAGTTGCTTTAATCCACTTATTCCTATCCGCAACTTCCCGCATGTACATGTGAGCCTTTCGCTGATCCATTCCACCAAGTGCTATATCAATTTCTAATTCGAAGATATCTGCTGACTGTAAAGCAGGATAGAAAAATGCTGACAAATCATGATCAGATGAATCTTCATCTCTGCCCATGATACTGAATGTCCTCCTAACTCGAGATAAACTCATATTTTTTGAACATCGTAATACTCTTTCCCAATATTTTCCGGAATCCATCATTTCAGATGCTCGAATAAATCTCAATTGACCAGGGCCGTCTCCTTCTTCAGGAAAATTGAGTAGAACTCGAAAAACTTCAGACATATAGTCAGCAGCAAGCGAAATTTTCACCATATCTCTTGAAAATTTATCATTTACCCATGCATGCCAATCTGCTAATAATACAGTAACATTGACTTTTTCAGCGAGTAAATTATCGATAGTTTCAGCTAATACCATCCAACCAAGGTGGGCCTTTCCACTGGGTTCTAGGCCAATATATGCATTCAATTGATTGTCCCCAGAGTGGCTGCTACTGCCTGAAATTACATTTGCGACATGGCCGATACCAACTATCTCTTCGCAACCATTAAACATTCTGTTGATTTTTGAACGTCCTTCATCATCGAGATTTGATAAAGGATCTGAATTCATTTAATCACCATATCATTTGAATAAATTGTTTAGCTTTTCACCACGACCTGCTGCTCTTGTATTTTCACCTTGTTCTAAAGCACTTTCAATTTCAGCAATTAATGCCTCTGCTTGAGATTTCTTTTCTTCAGATACGTTTGTAGACATTTTCATGAAATGGCGTGCAGAACTAACTGCTGATTTAGCCTTAGATGACTTTTTCGCCCATTCTTTTGCTTTGTCGCCACGTTGTTTTGAATTATAACCAGTGGCTTCATCAAGAAATTGAGTCCATCTTTTACGACTATCTTGTGCAATTTTCATTGCTTCCGGGTCATCGAAATTAGGAGGAGAGTTCTTAACATCTATTACTAAAGCACCAGTGTCTGAAAAACTTCCCTTAATCGAAATCATAATGTCGTGAGAACCAATAAATGAACCATCTTCATTAGCCTCTATATTCTCAAAATATTTACCAGCCAATACTGCTAAACCACCATCTGCATTAATTTGTTTCATCAATCCTCGCTTAACGTCGAATCTCTCCATAAGCCTAGCGCGAAGTAATTGCTTATTCAATACTACGAGAGAAAGATAACCGTAGATAACAAATAAACAGGGCTAAACCTAAATCCGTTTTCGCAAGACTATGGCTGCGTTAAGAGGCATAGTTGTTGCCCTAATGACTACGTTAGTATTTGCGTCTCCCATTGTGAGTGCAGAATCAGCGGTGGAACTTGATTCTATTATTCAACTAAGTGAAAATGATTTATCGATAAAAGGAATAGCAGAAAACCCTGAGAATAATAAAATATTGATTTATGGAGAAGGAGGATACGCCAATATTATTTCTTCAAATAATCCAGAATCGCAGGTATTACTTGCTGCAAGTGATAACCAAACTATGAGAGATGCCAACTGGCATCCTGGTGGAGGTACCGCCCTATTAGTCGGAGATGAAGGGACGATTCTTCGTTATGCAGCAGATGATTTCTCGTTAACACAAGCAGGAGAAAAAATGAACTTCGGGCAAACAGATCTAAATTCAGTGGCATGGAATACTGCAGGTACATGGGCGTATGTCGGAGGAGATGATGGGTGGCTATGGAGAGTTCGTGCAGAAGGAGATGGAGGATTAGAAAAGCATCTTATTGATGGACGAGGTGAGGGAGATGTCACCGACATTGATTGCCATGATGATGTTATGCTCTGCGTAATTTCATCTGTTACTGATGGAATTGGAATTATCGATAGAAATCATATTCTAACTTGGATAGGAGGTAGTTTCTACCCGTGGAATAGCGTAATTTGCCCAACTAATTATTACTTATCTTGTGTATCGATATCTAGTAGTCAAGAAATAGGTATAATTCAATTACATTCTACTAATGCAGTAGAGAGTGAGTTATCAGTAAGTACTGTAAACGGTGTTGATGGGCAATTTACTCATGTTAGTCACCAAGATGATGCAAGATCATTAATTGTTGTAGCTCCATTTGCATTACTTGAGCACGATGTCAGCAAGAATGCTACTTATCCATGGCTAGATAATAAAGATGCTCAAGAGTTTAATATCGAGATTTCCGGTGAGAGAATAGTCGGTACTTGGGGTAATGGCGAAAACAGTGGATGGCTAATAACTAGTCGTGGTACTATGATAGAATTTCACTCTACAGAGGAGGGTGGTGTAATTGGTGTTATTCTTGGAGGAGTTGTAGGTTTCTTAATTCCGTTAACCATCGGGATGTTGATACTAACTTTAGTCTATACCGCGTCTCCGAAACTTCAGTATTGGATGACAATGAAGTTTGGAAACAAACAAGAAAAAAGGGAAGCTAAAAGGAAAGTTAGAGGCAAAAGATAGAGCTAGATTTTGACTAGGCCAATCAGGAACATTCATGTGGCTTCTATTATCGCCGGCAAATGAGAATTATGGCATATGAGGCTCTAGACTTCTACGACGTTGACTCGTTATTGACTGAAGAAGAAAGAATGGTTCGAGACATGGTACGGGATTGGGTAGATGAGGAAGTCATTCCAAATATCGAAATTGCGTGCAGAGATGGGGTATTTCCAGACGAGTGGAGAGTCGCTTTAGGCGAGATGGGAGTTCTAGGTGCGCCACTCAAAGGATACGATTGTCCTGGGCTCTCCTACACTGCTTATGGAGTAATTTGTAGGGAATTAGAAAGAGGCGATAGTGGCCTCAGATCATTTGCTAGCGTTCAAGGATCTCTCGCAATGTATCCAATTTGGGATTTTGGAAGTGAAGAGCAAAAAAACTACTACTTACCAAAAATGGCTAGTGGCGAATGGATTGGCTGTTTTGGACTAACCGAACCAGACTATGGATCTAATCCTGGCGATATGATTACAAAGGCTGAAGATATGGGAGATCATTATCTTCTAAATGGTGCAAAAATGTGGATTACAAATGGTTCAATTGCTGAGCTTGCAGTTGTTTGGGCGAAATTAGATGGAGTAATTAGAGGATTTATTGTTGAAAAGAATGATCCAGGATTTTCTGCACCAGAGATGAAAGGTAAACATTCTTTGAAAGCGAGTGTGACCAGCGAATTAGTTTTCCAAGATTGTAAAATCCCTAAAGATAGGATGCTTCCAGGTGTTAAAGGGTTAAGGGGACCATTTTCTTGCCTTAATAATGCAAGATTTGGAATTTCTTGGGGAGCATTGGGCTCAGCGCAAGCATGTTTCGACTCTGCTAAAGATTATGCAATGAGTAGGATTCAATTTAACCACCCAATTGCTTCATACCAATTAGTACAAAACAAATTGTCTTGGATGCTAAGAGAGATTACAAAAGGCCAATTGTTAGCATATCACTTAGGAAAGAAGAAAGATTCAGGCACTTGGATTCCTGAACAAATTTCTTTGGCTAAAATGAATAATGTGGATATCGCTCTTGAAATAGCAAGAGTTGCAAGAGATATTCATGGTGCCAATGGTATACTCGACGAGTATCCAATTATGAGACATATGGCGAATTTAGAATCAGTAAAAACTTATGAAGGAACCCATGATATTCACAACCTAATAATCGGTAGACATATTACTGGGATACAAGCATTCACTAGAGAAGCCTGATAATTTGATTTAAGATTCAATTGATTTAATAAAACGAGGGGAAAAAATGAACATTGCCGTACTACTAAAACAAGTGCCAGATACAACCGCCAAAATTACTATCTCAGATGGGAAAGTCGACGAAAGTTCAGTTAGTAAATGGTCGATGAGCCCGTATGATGAGTATGCTTTGGAGTCGGGGCTTCAATTAAAAGATGCAACTGGTGGAAAATTAATCGCAATAACTTGTGGGCCAGAAAGAGCAAAAAAGATGCTAACAGATGCTGCTGCAGTAGGTGCTGATACCCTTATTCATATCCCTGATGATGGAGTCACTGATAGCACTCATGTTCAAAAATTACTTGCCGCTGCTGTTATGAGATTTGAATCCAATGTTGTACTATGTGGTAAACAAGCTGCAGATACTAACGGAGGTTCAACAGGGCCCGGAGTTGCTGAACTAATCGATGCTGTATGTGTGACTTTAGTCTCCGAAGTAAATTTTTTGGAAGGAGATTTTACTACAATCAGACCCAGTAATTCAGGTTCAGAGAAAGTAATTGTCAATGGCCTCAGTGTTTTTGCATTCGATAAAGGTTCATTGGAACTTAGGAGACCTAATGTAAGAGGAATTATGATGGCAAAAAAGAAGCCTATAGAGTCAATTACTTCTAGCGATTTAGGAGTTGATTTGGATTCCTCTAACGTAATAATGAATTCTCAAACCCCTCCTCCAGAGAAGCCGGCTGGACAAAAATTTGAAGGCGCAGAGTATGTTAATGAAGTAGTATCGAGATTAAGGAATGAGGCAAACGTAATTTGAGGTGAAAAAATGAATTTTACAATAATAGCAGAAACAAATGGTGATTCACTTCACCCAACTACATACCAACTAATCGGAGCCGCAGCCAGCATGGGTTCCAATTCAACCGTAATTTGCCCAAATGGAGAATGTGCTTCAGAGGCTGCAAAAATAAACGGAGTTGAGAAAGTAATTTCAGCAACTGGAGATTGTTTCAGTGTTTTCGATGGGGGAGCATGGGCCTCGGCATTATCATCAATGTGTGGGAAAATGATTCTGATTTCTGCATCTCCTAATGGAAGAGAGATTGGTTCAAGAATTGCTGCTAAGAAAGGCATACCCATTATCCAAGATGTTGTTTCTATGACTGAAGGTATTACTGTTAGCAGACCTATTTACTCTGGTAAAGCCATGGAATCATTAACGATCTCTGGGAGTGCAGTTATTTCATTAAGACCTAATGCCTTTGAAGCAGCATTGGCAGAAAATGATGCCCCAATAAATATTATCGATCAATCTGCGGATGTAAGAATTTCGATACAAGAAGCTATCAATAAAGCTAGTGAGAGATTAGATGTTACAGAGGCTGATATTATTATTTCAGGAGGTCGAGGTATGGGGACAATTGAAAACTTCTCACATTTGGAAGAAATTGCAGATACCGTCGGTGCTGCTGTAGGTGCGAGTAGAGCGGTCGTAGACGAATGGGGTATGCCTCATAGAATGCAAGTGGGCCAAACAGGAAAAACAGTGACTCCGTCCCTCTATATCGCAGTAGGGATTTCTGGAGCCATACAACACTTAGCAGGTATGAGATCTAGTAAATACATTTTAGCCATTAACAAAGACCCAGATGCACCTATTTTTGGTGTTGCAGATTATGGCATAGTTGCAACATGGGAAGATGCAATTCCTGCACTAAAATCCGCACTTTCAGACCTACAGTCCTAATTCGTTGCAATGCGTTGAAATTAAGATGCCTTTTCGAAAGGTCATGGACTCTAATGCATTCCAAGATAATAAAGTCCGAATGGTGGTTGCTTCCACCCTAATTCTTGGAATATTAATTGGATTAAGTCTTGCAGATATTGTTTTTGATGATTATCAGACTGGCCTAGGAGATAAGGACGGAGACAATGTTCCAGATATCTCAGACTTAGAACCGGATGGAGATGCTGGAATCAGATTTACACTCGTAGAAATTATACATCAAGAATTATCATCAGATACTAATGTAACGCTAGTTTTGGGATACAATGACAATGGTGATAGTGAAGGGATGTTAAACGGACAGGTCTGTGTCCTCAATCTAACCATAGTGGAGAATACTTCTGTATCAAGACCATCTCATAATTGTGTTTTTCAAGTAGCAGATTATGCACTAAGGTCTGTATCATTCGAATATAGAATGTTTGAAGAGAAAATTGTTAATCACGAAATAATAAGAGAAAATTGGGACATATTTGCAGGAAATGATAGTGAAAATCCATGGGGAACTAATACGACAGTAGATCCAGGATTCTTATCAGTTGGGAGTACTATACTTTTAGACGGGATGTCAGATAGTGATGACTGGGAAAATAATGCAAGAGTAATTTGGTATACTAATAGTGTCGAAATCTTCGCAGATTAGAGAACTTGAACTGTTAAAGTTGCCTTCGATGATGCACCTCTATCGTCGACTATCGTGAGGTAAAAAACATGGACGCCTTTTGATAATTTGACTTTTACTTGAGAGTTATTTGAAATTATTTTATCAGAATCATTCTGCCATGACCAAGTATTGATTACCCCGTCAGGATCGTAGGACTTACTTCCATCGAGCAACACTATTGCAGTACCATCAGAATCGGATTTAACAGTCATATCTTCACCTACATCCACAATTGGTGGTAGATTTAGTGTTCTAGCAGATTGTGATAAATCTTCTAGAATATCAATTTCAACCGCAGGAGGAGAAAAATCTACTTCTAATTCTTCATCCAATGCTTCAAATATTTCAGAAGAATCAGGAGGTAACAAAGGTTTCATTGAAGATGCTAGTTCTTCTTCAATAGATAGAGCGCCAGAATATTCAGAATCAAAATAAGAATTTTCTTCTTTGAAACTATATTCGTTAGAAATTATTTCAGAATCAGGGTTAATGATGAATATTGGAGTAGGTGAATTTTGTTTCTTATCATCACCTAAAATAGCAATTCTAGATTCACCTATGAGGCATATTTTCTCAACTATTCCAATGTGTTCAATGCTCCAGATTATGTCTCCATTAGGATTCACTCTAATAACGTCAAACCATGATGCTACCAGTAAATCCTCCTTCCAAGGAAATATTTGTTTTATTGAATAATCAAACTTAGATAATTGGTTATATTCCTTGGAATTAATTTGTAATTCTAGTAATTCACCACTAAAGCATCCCAAAATCACTCCTTCAGGGGTTGAAGTAATACAATTAACTAAACTGTCTACCTCGCAACTATGAATTTTTCCTTTTTTTACACTCCAACACTCTATTCGATTTTCTGGTCTATCGTCAATAGTCATACCAAGTGAATTACGAGAGACAACGAGAATATCGGATGAACGAAATATCATCGATGAAATTATTTCGATATCATCGGATGCTGCTTGAGAATCTCTAATTTTCTCACCATAGTTGTTTAACATGATAAAATCGCCGTTTACAAGTGCTACCGCAAAAAATGATCCTTCTTTATTACTACAAATATGAGTCATCTGACCAAGTTCTTTTTCCCATAATAATTCGCCATTAGAACCAAATCTAAACAAAGTTCCTGAACTATCTGCTACCAAGAATTCTGTCCCACAGAGACAAATAATTTCACATCCTGAATTTAACTCATGACTCCAAATTATTTCTTTAGAATAACCACAGATTCCCGAAATACTAGAACCTACAATTAAGTTATCTCCTATTTCGAATAGCCCAATTATTTTTCCTTCTAACTCAAATGATTCTTTAATGGAACCATCCGGCGAAATTATAGTTACAATACCTTCATGATTCCCGACAGCCAAATTTCCATCTGACATTTCACATGCGACAGTTGGAAATCCAACAACTTCAACAGAATTAAGGACCTCAACAGTTGAATCCATGAATATACTGAGGACCAATGACGTATCATTCTAACTGGAAAATGTATCAAGCAGAGGCAGATTTTTTCGCTTTGTCATTTCTTGATTGCTCAATCTTATTCAGATAATCTTCAGTGATTCCACCAGTAACATAAACTCCATCAAAACAGGAACAATCGAATGTTGCAATGTTATTTTCGCCAGTTCCTAAACAGGCCTCTACCAAGTCATCAAGGTCTTGATATATCATCCAATCTGCACCAATAGCGCTACAAATCTCTGAATTTGTTCTATTATGAGCAACATACTCATTCTTTGCAGGCATATCAATTCCGTATACATTAGGGTGTATAATTGGAGGTGCTGCGGATGCGAAAAATACTTTCTTTGCTCCAGCATCTCTAGCCATTTCGACTATTCTCTTTGAAGTATTTCCTCTAACAATACTGTCATCAACAATTAAAATGGTTTTACCTGAAAATTCACTGGGTATCGTGTTAAGTTTCTTACGTACTGAATCTTTTCTAACTGACTGACCGGGCATGATAAAGGTTCGACCAATGTATCTATTTTTGACAAAACCTTCACGGTAGGGGACCCCTAACTCTCTAGCTAATTCTAAAGCAGCAATACATCCACTATCGGGTACTGGAATTACTGCATCGATACCATGGTCAGGATTCTTTTCTTTTATGCGGCGGGCTAACGAAGATCCCATTCTGAGACGAGCTGAGTGTACTGAAATCCCATCAATAATCGAATCTGGGCGTGCAAAGTAAACATGTTCGAATATACATGGTCTATGTTGAGGCTCGGGATGACACTGTCGTGAATAGAAAGATCCATCAAGCCTCACAACTATTGCTTCACCAGGCATTACGTCCCTTTCTAGTTCGAAACCTAAAGCCATCAAAGCCGCACTTTCAGATGAGAACGCTCTCTCCAGGAACCCATTTACTTCCCTAACGCCCATGCACAGTGGCCTGATTCCATTAGGGTCTCTGAATGCAATAACACCCCAGCCAGTAATTGATGAAACGACACTGTAACTACCCTCAGCCCTCATGTGCGTCCTCTCAATAGCTCTGAAGACATCTTCTTGATCTAAAGCATCCATTCCTCCTGGACGCCCATTGAGTGATCTTTGTATTTCTGCAGCCAATAAGTTCAGCAATGCTTCTGAGTCTGAACTAGTGTTTATTCTCCTGTGATCATACTCTAGTAAACTAGCGAGAATCTCCTCAGTATTGTTGAGATTACCATTGTGAGCTAAACTAACTCCAAATGGAGTATTAGTATAGAATGGCTGTGCTTCTGCTACTGACGAACTACCTGCGGTAGGATATCTAACGTGTCCAATTCCTGCAGAGCCCTTCAAAGATTTCATATGCCTCTGTTTGAATATATCTCTAACATATCCATTCGCTCTTCTGTGGTACAAGTTCTCATCATCGAAAGTAACAATACCTGCTGCATCTTGTCCACGATGTTGGAGAACTAATAATCCATCATAAATATCCGAAGCAACAGAATATTCAGGGCTACCAACAATTCCGATAATTCCGCACATAATAACAAACCTCGCTAAGTTGTAAGGGTCTTAGCACTTTGCTATTCAGAACTTGATTTATTTGCTACCCATAGAGCGATTTCTTTTGCTCCATTGATACTTGCGCATGCGGGAAGTTTTACCATATCCACAAGACGAACATATGCCTTTCTGTTTATGGTAAGAATGGCGTCCACATCGACGACAACGAATGTGAGTGGACTTCTGTCGCTTACCCATGCTTGGAGTACCTTTTGACATGATAACACCTATTTGAT